>Ga0268252_1000130_pt1 | contig 48698 bp, 49 predicted proteins | sample AgamicMgSfrz_FD_200244 | JGI IMG/M metagenome (GOLD analysis project Ga0268252, IMG submission 200244) | Agave microbial communities from Guanajuato, Mexico - Mg.Sf.rz (v2) (version 3) | ecosystem: Host-associated > Plants > Phyllosphere > Phylloplane/Leaf | place: Guanajuato, Mexico | collected... | reverse complement strand
AATTATTTCACTGCCTCTTTTAATTCTTTTCCAGCTTTAAAAGCAGGTGCTTTTGAAGCTGCGATTTGCATTTCTTCACCTGTTTGTGGGTTACGTCCTGTACGTGCAGATCTTTCACGTACTTCAAATGTACCAAAACCAAGAATCTGTACTTTCTCTCCAGTTGCTAGCGCATTTGTTATTGTATCTAATAATGCTTGTGTTGCTGCTGCAGCATCTTTTTGTGTAAGTTCAGCTTTTTCTGCTACTACTTTTGTTAATTCTGTTTTATTCATTTTCTGCACCTCATTATATGTAATTAGGTGACTATTATAACGTGTGTGTATTCATGATGCAATTATACTGTACATAGAGTTATAGCAAGAGCAAGATGACAATGTCTGTGTAAAAGGCATAAGGAGGATATTAATTATCGCTTTAAACTCTGTTCATATTTCTTTACATCTTCCATGGTTTTAAATATTAACACATCAAAAATTCCTTTTTCATTCCCACATACGACAACAAAACCATCTGTTGCTTCCAGAACTCTACCGACGCCACCATCTGTAAGTGAAATATTGGTGAGATGTTTTACGTTCAGTTTTTCTTCTTTTTGAATGTAAGTAGTTATGGGTGTTCCTACAGGAAATGCGTCTGTGATTTCTTTTGTTGTATATGTGCCATCATCTAATGATTGAGTTTTAGCAGTAATAGAATCAGTTTGAGTTGCACATCCTGTTGAACATATTAAAAGAATACCAGTAATCATACTTACACAAGCTGTTTTTACCATTCACAAAATCCTCCTATAACTGTTCGTATTGTCAACCTATTTAGGGTAACAAATTATATATACGAAGTTTGTTGGATTATATGAGTCGTAATTCAACAAAGATACAGGTATTTTGGCAGAATGTGTTTCAAACAAAAGAAAAGACACCCTAAGGTGCCTTTCTGCGACTTGAACCAACGTAATATGGTATTGGATGCCAATCCAATTATTATTTTACCACATTAAGTAATTTTGGTTGTTGAGAAATATAATTCAAATCTATACGTTGTTTACTTTTACTTCATTAGCTTTTTTATTTTGGATTCTTCAATCTGTTCAGATTTAATTTTAATTTCAGGGGTTATTGCTATCTTGCTACCTTGGTGCACACAATACAGGTATTTGTCGCACCGGAACTAAAAAAGTAATTAAATGTAAAAAAATAAAAATCGAAACGTATGTTATTATTATATTAAGAATTATAAATTAAAGGTGGCATCTGGAAGGGAGTAGTTATACATGAAAAAAATAAAGGGGAAGTTATCTTTTAGCATTGATATTATAGGTTGTATCCTTTGCATTATAATGCTTATTATAAGTCTTGTTAATTTTAGAACATGGGTGCATCCTTTTCTATTCTTTATCTGCGGACTAATTTTCTTCATTAATATAGTAAATACCCGTAAGGGAAAAGTGCGTAATTCAAATTAAAACAAAATTGTATCCGTATAACCAAAAAACGCTATTCTTTTTGTAGAAATATAAAGAGAGTATGGAATTTTTTGTGAATTTTTTGTTTCCAGATGAACTCCAATGATTTGCTGAGGGATTATATCAATATTTTCCTCCTTCACTTTTAGAACAGCTTGCTAGAGGGGGAGATTTTGTTTAAAGAAAGGGAGTTTTTGCGATGTTACCTAATTATATAAAAATAGCTCATGAGATAGCAAAAAAAGCCCATGTTGGACAAGTAGATAAAGCAGGTATGGATTATATCAAACACCCTGAGGCAGTTGCTAGTTTTGTAAATACGAACGAAGAGAAGGCTACTGCTTATTTGCATGATGTTCTGGAAGATACAGAGTTAACTGCTAATGATCTGTTAAGTGCTGGTATACCTCATAACGTAGTTGAGGCAGTGCAGGTACTGACAAAAGAGAAATACACACCTTATTTTGAGTATTTGTGCAGAGTGAAAGAAAATTCTCTTGCCCGTACAGTTAAACTTGCAGACTTAAAACATAATTCTGATCGCTCAAGACTTGCTAGGATAACAGATAAAGACCTAAAACGATTGGAGAAGTATCGCAAAGCGATTCAGTATTTAGGGGAATAAAAGAAACAGCAACTTCTTAAGTGATAATTTCTTATAATACTAGTTGTTTAAAGAAACTCCTTCTTGCAATGTTTTAAGGCATGTAAGAACAATTCTCTGGTTGTTAAAAAATAAAAAATAAGAGACTATATTCTAAAGAATCCTAGAATATAGTCTCTTATTATAAGCTTTAAAACATCAATTCAGGAATATGCAAATGATTTTTAAATAAGTTCCAAGTCTCATCTAGAATGGGTTTTGGTGGTATGTAAATAATTGTTCCATCCCGACCTCTTGTTAAAATAACTCGATATGCATTGAGTTTAATTTGGAACGGATCTTCGACACCCCATTGATAGTGTTGCCCCTTCCAATTCCCATTTTGTAGATATAGATCATCATCCCAATGAACAAGCGTCATATCTAGTTCAAGACCCTGTGTTTGGAATTCAGTTGAGCTGTAGTTGAGCGCTCTACAATAGTATTGGGATTCGACATAGTTAAAGTATTGAGCGATCTTACTAGGGCGTTCATATCGTTCATCTCTTGGTAGAACAGGGACTTCTTTTTGATGATCAGCGCCACCAGCACAGACAACGCCAACTGTTTTTGTATCATCCTGATAAAGCTGATGTAAAGTGTGTTTGGCTTTGGCTAAATCACGCGTAATAAAAAGTTGATAATGTTCTTTTGGTAGCTTATGAATAAGCTGTTTTGTTTGTTCAAAATTAGCATCTAATAAGGTATTAATAATTTTATAGTATTTTAAAGCTGCATGAGCACGGAAAGATGAGTTTAAATGTAGCTGAGAATGTGTTCTATAATGTGCTGCATTTGTGAATATAGAATTAGAATGTTTAGAGTGAACAGTCACGTTTTTTCCAGCGATCGCATGATTCCACAGGGAGAGACCGCCTTCTTCTCCAGAATAGATCTCCTGTCCGTCTCCGATTAAGCCAATTGTTACACTCCACGGTTTATTGTTTGTTGTAACATTCATTATAATATCTGGTTCACTTAAGTTTTGAACTTCTCGATTTCTTCGAGTGAGTGATTGATCGACTTTTTTTGTATCCCATGCTCGTTGGGCCTCATCAAAAATGATTATTTGTTCTTTTGGAATCATTCTCTTTTCGAGAAAATCCATTTTATAGCCATATAGACCTTGTACGAAGGTTCTATTTTTCAACGTATCTTGTAATACGTCTACTAATGGGCCGTTACCAGATAAATAAACTGCATTTTTCATCTCGTGTGCAATGGTCAGACCTAAATATGTTTTACCTGCTCCTGGCTCGCCAGATACTAAAATAAGATGATGTGTATTTGTATGTTGGGCTTCTTCAATAATTGAGCGTACAGTTTGCTGTACTTCTGGAAAATTACTGCTTGATACAGCTTTAATGTCAGGGAGTGGTTCATTATTTAAAATGGATCGAGCAGCTTCTAGCATAGAAGGTGAGGGTTCATAGACACCTTCGATTATTTCCTCTAGCGTTAAAGTTGGTGCTTTTGTTTTATTGATTATTCGTTTAAGTATACTTTCCAATCCATCAACTGTTGAAAGGGTTACTTGGTAATCTTTTTGGAAAACCCAATGTTCACCTTCATAGTTTGTAAGCAGCAAAACACCTATGATTTGCATGTTAGATTGTTGAATAGCTGAGTGATAATGTTCAAGATCACGCATATAAAGAGATGTTTGGATATATTCAGAAGGTGAAACGCTATTATAACTTTTACATTCGAGGACTATCAGATAACCATTGATCAGTAAAAGTACATCTGGGCGACGACCGCCTCCGCGTAAAATCTCATATTCAAAAATAAGTGATGCATCTAAATTAGAAAATCGATTAAATAAATCTTGTAGTTTATTATAACTATCAATCCATGCTCTCTTTTGAGAATCTATTTTTGGATCATTTGTATTGGTTTTATAAACATGATCTAACAATTGTTTAATAAAAAACTGTACATCTAATTGCTTAAATTGTTCAATAGTTCCAGCCCAGCCATAGTTCAAGATAAAGGCCCCCCTGAAGTGTAGTAGGATATATGCATATTTCTATTATACGAAATGATATAACTAGTTTGGAATAAGAAAAGAGTTCAGTTGTATTTTTTCTGGGGAATTTTGTGGTAATAAAAGATTTTCTTTATATGTTGAGGGCTATTGATAACAAAAGAATTGATTTAGATGAAGATATTTTATGTTTAAATATAGTTTCTTAGCTAGCGCACGAAATCATATTATTAACAAATTATCACTTTTAAATAAAGTCACTATGTTTTGAAAAAGATGCAATAAAATATAAAAAGGAAATGGACCATTTGTTAAAATAGATCAATTTCCTTTTTACGATTTAAATATGTTTAGATTTTATTATAAAAGAACCTAAATCATAGCCTGTTTTTATTATTGCTATAGCTGAAATTATAGCTAATGGGTATTTAATAGATGATTTGTTGAGAAATTCCTTTATGTTTTTCATGTTGTAGACCTCCATTGTATTAAGTGTATTATTATATATAGTATCACAAATGTAATGGTTAACAGTCGCTATATTTATCTTTATTAGTGAAGAAGGATACTTAAATTTACGGAGAACTAAACAAAATAAAGGGTAACAAAACGATCAAATTTTTTATAAAAATCGCATACTAGTTTACAAAGAAAGAATTCATTTTGAACAAGCTTATGTCAGATTCTTCTTATTTTTCATATAATATGTGTAGGTGTTACTATTCCTATATAATAAAGTTGTATTTTTTTTGAATAGACATATCGTTTATAAAAATTTTGCTGTTTTCAGTCCTTTTTATTTTGAAGTTAATGTGATATATTCATAACATAAAGAGCGAAATATATCACATGGAGGTTTTTATGAAAAATAAATTGTCTTATTTAGGATTTCTTGGTTTTTTGGGTTTTTTAGGTCCATTTACACTTTTAGGCAATATTTCATGGGCATATTATTTTTTCGGTTTCTTTTTCTTTTTCGCATATGCAAAAGTAGTACCAGATGAGCTTTTTATGCTACATGTGCGCATCGCTGCTACAAGGGCTTTTTTCGTAGCGATAGTATTAGGTAGTCTACTGCTATTAAGTGTTTTTATTTTTGAAAGTTTACATATAATTCGGTTCTTCGTTATAATTTCAGTGTTCTTTCCTTTAGGAACATTTCTAATCCATTTAGAAATATTTGAGCGTAGAGAAAAGAAAGGGATGCAAGATGCCACTTAAGACTCGAATGAAAGAATATAGAGTAAAGCTAAATATGTCGCAAGAAGATTTAGCCAAGGAGGTTGGTGTTAGAAGGGAAACAATAGGAAATCTTGAAAATGGAAAATATAATCCTTCTTTCAAACTTACTTATGATATTGCAAAGGTTTTAAAAGCACCTCTTGAAGTTCTATTTTGGTTTGAAGAATAGTTCATGTATGAGTAAATGATTATGATAGATATGCTCATGAGTTTTGAACAATCTTTTTTATAAAAACTAAATGCAGATTTCTAACAAAAGACTCCATTTTGATTAAACCTTTTTCAAAGTGGAGTCTTTTTATTTACCATAAACTATGGGTTTGTGGTTTTTTGTTTAAATTTCATTACAAATCAACACCAATTTGCGAATACATGGTTTGTAGATAAAAGAGAGCTGCAAACATCTGGATGTAATATATAAAAGGTGCCAATTCTATTATTAATAATGGAGATTGATAGCTCCTCTACGTTCACTTTTATAGAAGAGGGGAGATGAAATAAGCTAAGATGAAGCTGTTTTAGTAAATTTGCTTCATTTTAAAATAGGTTTGAATGAAGGAGACAATTTGCTAAATACACTATGTTGTTCATTTCCTTCTTGACTCATACTTGCTTGATAAGTTGAAAATCCTTTATACGTTTTTCTTTTCCATTGCCATAAGCCATTACTTTGATCGAATTCACCATAGTAATGATTGTAATCCAATTTGTTTCTTGTGTTTTTATTAAAATTATTGCTGATAAAAATACGGCTATTACTAGCATAAATTTGGTTATTGGTAATTACATTGTTTCGGGTATCGTAATTTATTTCGATTTGGCCACTCTCTTGATCTTTTGTATCATTTTTATAAATTACATTGTTCGTAATCGTGTTATTTTCAGCATATCCTTGCTGACTGTCATATCCACCAATTGCAATACCACTCATGATATTATTTGATATTGTATTGTCTCTAACGGTAATTTGGCTTGCGCTTTTTCCTGCATGTTCGCTGGCTACTTCAATACCGAGATCATTTTCATAGCTTTGATTTTGCTCAATGATAATTTCCTTCCCGCCATCCACGTAAATACCATCAGCTGAATATTCATTATAACTAGTATTATTGATGGATGAATTGTGATGGACAATGTTATTACGAACAACTCCATTTCGTGCCTGATCTAAAGAAGCTACTGGAGATACTTCTTCATGTCCAATCAGAACAATTCCAATGTTGTTGTTATCATGTACTTTGTTATTGGTAACTTCAAAAGAATCCACATTCCCATTCACTGCAATTGCTTCACTCAATCCTAATTTCAAATTTGCTACTTCGTTATTATCAATGACAATATGATTTAAATTATTTTGTGCACTAGATGAAGTACCGTATACAGCAATACCGTGTGCATTTCCATCCTTAACATTTGCTTCAATGTGGTGAATATAATTATTTCTAATATCAATGTAACTTCCTGTTCCAGAGATATAAATACCAATAGGGGTTTCGTTAACTTTCGTTGACTTTAAGTTACGAAATTCTAATCCTTTTACTTGAATATAGTTTTTGTCTTCTATTGTAAATAACCCATCATCTTCTAACTTGACATTAGAACCATCAAGAATGACTTTTTCATCTTGGTAATTTTGAAAAGTAATGGGTGCGCCTGAGGCACCAGAATGAGCGACACGAACTTTTTGTTTATAAACTCCGCCTCTTATGTAGATTGTACTTCCTTCTTTCGCGACATTAGCAGCTTTTTGAATGGTAGCGAAAGGTTGATCTAATGTGCCAGGATTGAGGTCATTTCCTGTTGGAGATACATAGTAGTTTGTAACAGAAATTACATTGCTATTGGATTGTGCAATGGTAGAGGCAGGGAGTGTGAAAATTAACATACTGAAAGAAAGTATAAAGATAAAAAGAGATTTTTTTAATAAGGGAAATAAGGTTTGATATTTCATCATGATCCTCCTTCTTTTTTTAGGCATTCCTTCTCAACTATATAGTTAAAACTGATGATTTATATCTTGTTTCAATAAAAAAAGACCTGGAACTGAATTCCGGGTCAAAGGACATCAACCACCGTGGTCTCCGTCTGCCATCATACTTTGAACGATTTTTATTACGTGACTATCTGTTTGAGATGTAATTCCCAATGTAAACATTAGAGCAGCAGCAATACTCATCACTGTAATTAGCTTTTTCATTTTAAAGCTTCTTTCGAATCGGCTTTTTTCTTAGCTTGAATTGCTTTATAGAAGTATGTACCTGCTTTGGCATGCTGGCCTTGTTCGAAAATCTTTTCTGCTAAAGCATTACAGCATTCATAGATATACTCATATAAATCTTCTCGTTCAAAGTATTCAATTCCTACAAGAGCCGTAGCTTCTAATTTCTCAGCGGGTTGATGCCATTTCTAAAATATTCTCCGTATAATACTCCCCTTGTGTTGAATTGAGAGTCGTTACAAACTATATTTAGTAAGAACATTGAACTATCTATTTTTTTAATTATAATAATATTATATATAGATATATAATTTTGAAAAATTCATTTCAAAAGGGTGGTAATTCAAATTGAATTTAGGACTAATTGTTGGTATTCTGCTAATACTTGTTTTTGTATGGGTTATAATATCAGGGATTCGTAACGGAGACGCTACTATCTCACAAATGTTTGGAAGTGTAATTTGTATTTTTGTATTAATTTGGCTAACTAAAGGTTGCGTACCTATATCAAAAGAATCGTATGAAGAACAAATTGTATCTAATGTTGAAGGCTTCCAACATGATGCTATACAATTTCAAAAAGCTATTGAAAACTCCTTTAACTACTATGAAAAGGGTAATGTAGTGTATTCGAAAGAAGAAGCAAATACTATATTAACAGATATACTTAATATTCAGGACACTGTAAAAAATCTAGAAGAATCACAAAGAGAAATCAAAAAGATGAAAATACCTGATGAATACAATTCCGCCCATACAGATTTGGAAATAGCTACGCGTTACCTTGTATTAGCAGCAAAAGCTATTAGTTTGTTTAAAGAAACAAACGACCCTGAATCTCTAAATAAGGCACATGAGTATCTTAATCAGTACAGTGCCAACATAGAAACCGCAGTTATTGAGTTTAAAAAAGTAAATGATATAGATATTATAAAAAAATAACACATATTAAAACGATTATGTTCTCTAATTTGTGGGCGGAAAATACACACCGCTCTTTTTTTATGTTCAACATTTAAGGACATTCTATTCAATGCTCTAAGTATGTTGTTTTTGCTGATTTAATAATTTAAGAAATTTTTAAGACAATACATGTATGTGAAACTTAAAGATTAGTTGTTGTCAATCTATTAATTTGTTTCATATTCGTACAAACTGGAATATTTTTAAACGGGAGCTTTATAAAATTACTGATTGAATAGATGAGAGGGAGAGTGGTGGCACAAATTAAAGAATGGGGACTAGTAAACCGAAAACGATCTGCATATTAAATTATAATAAAGCTTACCAATATCGATACATTATAGGTTAAAGTTAATAATAAATATATCGTTTTATAATAATGTAATATTTATTGTATTTATGACATAGTTAATTAGTTTTCTAATTGTAAACAAAGAATTTCTTAACTCATAGCTTCATAGAAATTTTCTTTAGTTTATCAAATTATTATGAGAATATATAAGAATATAGGATACTCTCCCCTTAAAGTAGAATGTGTAAAAGACTGTGAGTAAACATGGATGTTACACTTCTAATTTGAGGGGATTTTATTAGGGATTATAATAAACCGGAATTTTTAATTTATTTAGACAGATTAGAATTTTTATTAACAGATGCTTTTTGAAAAATATTACAACGGATCTAATACAAGGTGAAATTCCTGGGTATTTAATCATTTTCCCCCTCCTTTTTATAAGCCTTCCTTCCCAACAATATAGTTTAAACTAACGACTTATATCTTGTATCAATAAAAAAGACCCAGGAATATATTCCGGGTCAAAGGACATCAACCACCATGGTCTCCGTCTGCCATCATACTTTGAACGACTTTTACCACGTGACTATCTGTTTGAGATGTAATTCCCAATGTAAACATTAAAGCAGTAGCAATACTCATCACTTTAATTAGCTTTTTCATTTTAAAGCTCCTTTCGCATCGGCTTTTTTCTTAGCTTGAATTGCTTTATAGAAGTATGTACCTGCTTTGGCATGTTGGCCTAGTTCAAAAATCTTTTCTGCTAAAGCATTACAGCATTCATAGATATACTCGTATAAATCTTCTCTTTCAAAGTATTCAATTCCTGCAAGAACGGTAGCTTCTAATTTCTCGGCAGGGACATTATTATTAATGTCTCTTAAAATTTTAAACCGATGCTGATATTCTTCATTGTCTAGTTCTGTACAGAGTTGTAATCCTCTTTCAAATAAAGTATTAGCAGTTTCTTGGTTTCCTAGTTTAGAGTGTTCTCTGCCTTCGATGAAAATGGCTTTATAGTGGTTAGGTTTCTTTACGGATACTTCAGAAAGGTAGCGAATAGCTAATTCAGACATATTTTGCCCTGCATATAATAAACCTAAATTATGACGAACCATTACAGTAAATTTTTCTTCTCCAATTTTTTGGAACAGATCCATTGCTTTTACAAGATGTTCTTCGGCTAATGCCCATTCTCTTAAATTGGTACATGCCATGCCTAAAAGGTTTTTACAGAATCCAATATTTCTTTCATGGCCTTCATGTTTTGAGAATATTTCTTTAGCTTTGTTAACATACTTAATTGATTGGAGTGATTCGTAAATATCGTAATGGAAGGCACCAATTTTATAGTAAAACTCAGCCTGCTCAATTTCATCAGATACCTCATTTAGAAGTTCTTCTGCTTTATCATAATGATCTCTTGCTATTGAATAGCTGCCTACAGTACTTGCATGAATTGCTTTAAAGAAGTGATAGTAGTAGGTTAATATATTATCATGTGGAATTTGAAAAGCTTCTATTTTGTCGAAGCAATCCTTTGAAATATTTAAATTGTCTACTATATATTTATAACGAAAATCTAATAGAGAGTAATATAAGTGCAAACTTTGATCCGAGACATCTTTGATTCTATGATCAATCTCTTCTTTTAGCTTGTGAGCATTATCAATGCGTCTCGCACGGATTTCAATATACCAATCATTTAACATATTAGCGACTACTTCATATTCTTTGACTAAAGTATCCATAGTATCCTCCTCATCCTATTGCAGTATATGTATTAATAATAACAGAATTTGGATATATTTTATCTAAAAATATAGAAAATTACAATAAATAAAGACACTATGAGTAAATTTATATATTTTTAGAGATTATTAGTTTATAAATAAAAAGAAATTTTAATACTAACTTTAACGAATTGTCCTATTAGGAGAAAACTAGCGCTGATTTTAATTTGAAATTATACGTTTCCTTATGCTTCTAACATTTATTTTTGGTATATTTTTCAAGAAAGTTCTAACCTTTTTGGTAACATTTTCGGTGATGAGTGATTAGATTTATTATGAAGAAAATGAGTTTTATTGTATTTTAATTTGAGTCTTCTGAGTAAATATTTCTCCATTTGGTTTTAAAAAGGTAAGTCCATTTTCATATAAATTATCATGATTTTTGAACAGGTAGGTAGATTCATAGCATCATCTTTATATTTATAAGCTGAATAGATATGAGAAGTTATTAAAACAGAGCTAAGTGTTTTATCATCAGAGCACATTGATTATTATATGTATTAAGCACATTTGGTCTAAAATTAATCTTTTAACTGTAGTTTCCGTTTACTCCCTACCAATAGGGGAGGGTCTTTTAGCGTTTATTGTTTTTTCAGTCTCGAGTTTAACTGTTCCATTTTCGTGAAATATAACTTTTTATAGAGAATTATATCTGTTCTTTGGTAAATCTAAATGCGCTGTTGTTTCTTTCTTGCTCAAAATAATTTTAATTCTGACTTCTCCTCTATTATGTTTGTCATAGGCAGCTAATAGGGGATAAACTTTATTATCTAGCAAACGATGAAGGTAATTTTTATCTAATAGGCGTTTTCTTTAATGAATGCATTATTAGCCTCTATTAAAAGAGTATTTATTATTAAGTCGAATAGGGTGCATAAGACCTAGTATCCTTTTTAATATTAATTACACCTAATGAATTATTACAATGCAATTTATAGATATGCATTATTGGTAATACAGAATTAAAAAGTAATTATAGTTAATGTAAACATAGAAAAGATTTAATTAATAAAATTGTATACTATTCAATTTAAGAAATAAGAGCAACCAAGATAGTGAGTGATAGTCCCTATTCATAAACTGTAAGATAAGTGTTATGGTCATAAATAAAATTTAAGGGGATCACTAGAATATTTTAAGAACAAAAAATAAAGAAATTAAATTATGAAAAGTTTGCGGTGATATAATTTTATTGTATTTTTTTATGCTTGAATTTATTAGGCTCATACATTAGATAATGTAATATGTTATATATTAATATATAATTACAGTTATATTATAATGATATATTGGGGAGTGGTTAAGAGTATGGAAAATGAGAAAGAACGTCAAAAAATTCAAGATAGGATACCTCGGTTAGCATTAATACTCACTATCTTTGGAGGAAATGTGTTTGTTACTAAATGGTTTTTAGTAGCATGGTGGAAAACTTTTTCGAATAGTGCATATACCCAAACAATTTATAATAAAGAACATATACTAGTTTTATTTCTAGCTTTGATAGCATCCATAATTTCCATAAAGTTTATTTATTATATCTATCTTGAATTAAGAACTTTAGGTTATTATAAAAATGATAAAGAACATAAAACTTCAATTAATAGGGCTGATGAAGCTTATAGAGATGTGTTTAAAACTATGCAACTAAGCTCTAAGATAATGCTAATTCCATCAGTAATAATAATTGTTACGGAAACTCTAAAGAGAAAGGAAACTATACCTTTTATTGTATATGGTGTATGCATTGTTGGAATTTGTTTAGTTTTGCTGCATTTTTTGCGCAAAAAAACAACTTTCTTTGAAAAACAACTATTTAACTATAAAATTTTTAAGAAAGTAAAGAGTCCCTTTGAATCTCTTATGGAGATAGGATATTTTTTTATTTTATTTGTGATTTTGAGTTTTACTATAACTGCAGTAGCTGCAGGAGGAAACAAGCAGTTAGAAATAAATATAGATAAAATTAAAGAAGTTCCTATTACATTAACTACACAAAATATTAAAAACCTAAATATACAAATGAAAATTAATGATAAGGTATACATTAAGACGGAAGACTTCGAAAAAAGTGATAATCTGGTAGAGGTATTTGATAATAGTGAAGATTTATCGAAAAAATATATAGATATTAATAAAGTTTCTGATGAAGTGAAAAAGAATAATTATGGAATACAACTAGAAAAAACAAAATATAAAGACAAATATGAATTGGAATTAGAAAAATATATGGTAGAAGGAAAAAATAAAGTTGAGATGTTAGTAATGTTTACGAGTAATGATATAGATAAATATTTGAATTTTAAAACTTATATTTATATAAAAAAAGATAAAATAAAAATCTCTGAAGATAATATTAAAGTTTCATGGTAAAAACTTGAAGTGTTTTTTGATTAAAAATGTTAGAGATTTTTGCTACTATTTTAATCAAATTTTATTTTTACAGAATATATAATAATGAAATAATTTATTTAGGAAATTGATTATGCAAAAGTAAATGAATCATATTAATAAACTTATCCATATGTGGGATTTAGGTGAAACATTGCGAAATGAAAAGTTGAGCATCTTAATGAAGTGGAAGGGGGATATTGAGAAGGAAGAATTTGAAACAGTATTCTATGAGAAAACATTTTATTCATATATTATACAAATCATCAATTGTTGGTTAATATTAAATCAAATTAAGAAATACTAGGAATGAAACGTATTAACTGTTATTTTTTGTTTGAAGGAAAATGTATATGAAGTAAGTAAAAGGAATTAAATATATTTGAAGTGTAAAAGTCCCTTAAGATAGGGACTTTTTATTATATAATTAAAAGATTGTAATTATTTAAGTAATAAGCTCATGATTGATCCGAGTAAATTTTTAATTGCGGCTCCTATTGATAAAACTATTTTCATTTTATTAATAATGTAAAAGCCTTCTTTAATATTTTCGTTTTGAGCTACAGGTGTTATAAATTTGTTATTGACAAATGGAAGAAGAATTGAGAGCAGTTTTGTGTGTCCTAAAACTTTTTCAAGATACTGCATATCTCCCTGTGTGCACAGAATGGACGTTGGTTTTATCAACAGAAGAGTAGAAACAGTATTCATAACAATCCGACAGAAGTAATTTGCAAGCTGAGATGGGAAACACCAGCTACAAAATCAGACTTTGAACAGCAAAGAAATCATGTATAACGGGTATTTCAACTGTATATTGAATGTTTAGAGATGTTGAATAGCCATAAAGTGAGAACATTTGCAGATCAATTCAAACGTTTATTTAAAGGTGAGAAGTTATATAATTGAGATTTATAGCCAGTTCCAACGAATTTTTGAAAGTCTTATTCCAATCCATATGTGTTAAATTAAAGTGTTCAAACATAGAATACAGTGGTATAGATTATCTGTCATGGCAGGCTGCAATTAAATGGTTGGGTGGAGGAGGTGAGAAAAATATACATCCTATATGACCATGTTTATGGCCTTAATTACATATATTCGGAAAAGGAGATTTACGAAAGAAAATCTATGGAAATTTATCATTGCAGATAATCCATTTGGGAAAGCATCTAATGAGCACGTAGTAAGTCCAATTATTGAACTCGCACACAAATGCAATGTTCAACTTATGTGGTTTAACTGCAATCAATGAAGAAGGGCTGCGAAGACATTTTGAGGTGGTAACAAGCAATCGTTATTATCATGTGAGTGGGAAAGAGATTCTTTCAAAACAAGAACGAGTGACAAGTTTAAAGAGTTTATAGTATAAAAAACCTGTAGTAATTTAATCAAAAGAAGGATTTTATGATCCTTCTTTTGTTAATATTATTGGAGTTTATTATATGTTGAATGTTCATTATCTAGTAATGTTAAATTTTAATGGAATTCCTTTGAGAAGGAACAAATATATGTTTATATATTACCAACTTTATTTATGTACTTGTATTGCAAGAGAAAATTACATACTTTTTTACTATCACATCTTTACACAAATTTTGGAACGAGTCTTCTAACAGAAAAAAGATGACTTCCTTAAAGGAAGTCTAAGATTTATTGTTTATGTAATTTTGCCATTCTTGTAAATCGCAAATTACTTCACTGAAATCTTTTTCAAAAGGGTATTTTTCTGAAAGGAAGCCAGAATGAGTGGCCTCAATTTTTTCCCATTCTTCACTTCATTTTTTCCATGCAGAAATAGCGTTTTCTAATGCTTTGTTGAATTCATTTATTTTAAGTTTGCTCCTTTATCTTAATTATTTTATCTAAAATCTTCATCAATCCATAATCCATTTTTTTTGCGCAATTCCTTGACTTTATCAGGGAAGAGCTTGTTTTTTTCTTCATAGACTTTATCAAATAGTTTTTGATCTTGATCTTTATTTTCAAGTCTGTCTTTTATAATTTCACAATTTCCTAGCTCAAATCCTATCCATCTACGCCCTAATAATTCGCAAGCAGCAAATGTTGTACCGCTACCTCCAAATGGGTCCAAAACAATATCACCTTGATTTGTGCTCATGCTAATTACACGATCGAGTAATTTGATGGATAGTTCGTTAAACTTTCTATTTTTAGAGTTTTTATGTCTAACGGGATAAATATCTGACCAAACATCAGAAAGAGTTATACCATTAGGGTTCATTTTATTTTTGTATCCACCATAATCTTTAATTTCTTTACCGCAATGTGGACAAGTTTGTAATGGAATTCTCTGTACGTTAAATGTATTAGGTTTTTCACCTTTTATGTAATATAAAAGACTATAATTGGCTGGATATAATCTATTCTGAATAGGTAGTCCAAACTTCATATCAACTGTTATCCAATTTCGAAAGTTCATTTTTCCGTTTAGGTACCCAGAAAGGTAGGTATTCCATTTTGGAATATTATATACAAATAAAGAACCCCCTGGTTTTAATACTCTAATACATTCATCTATCCATTTATAATACCAATCCAAATATCCACTAGAAGAATTTTTATCAGTTACTCCCTCATCATACTCCTTATCAAGATTAAATGGTGGGTCAGCAAAAATAGTGTCTATACTATTATCTGCAATCAATTCAAATAATTCTAGACAATTTCCATTGTATAGTTCGCCGAAATCCGAAGAGAAATAAGGTTGAATTGTTGGGGTGATATTATTTTCTTCTTGCCTGATATTATTTCTTTCCTCAAGAAGTTTAGCAATGTCCTTGCTGCTACGTAAAAAAGCTTCTTCAAATCCTGCTGGTATTCTACCTAATTTTAATTCTAATTCCACTTTTGTCATTTCAAGATAACTAAGTATTCCATTCAACAGCTTTTCGTTTGTTGGGATAATGCCACTTTCCTTAAAAGCATGTAAGTCCTTTTTATTTATTTTTTCTTTTTTTAGTAAAGCGTACATTTCATCTTCTGTATGCCCTAGTTGATTAGCTTTGTCTTTAATTACGTCAAATATAGTAAAAAACCGCAATATTATACACCTCATGTCACTTATAGTCTGTAGACCTATAGTATACATAATTTTATCATTTTCTTTAAACTATCGTCAATTATATAGGAGGAATTATGGGGGGAAATATCAGAGTACTATTTGGCCAAAAAGTTCGCCAAATACGATTATTAAAAGAAAATATGTCGCAAGAAAAATTGGCTTTTAGGTGTGATCTACATAGAACTTATATTTCAGATATTGAGCGAGGTAATAGGAATGTTTCGTTAGATAATATCGAAAAAATTGCTAAATCACTAGAGGTGCAACCAATGGATTTACTGGATTTTAGCACATTAGATAGTTTTAAACAAAAAGAAACTAATGAAGGAGAAAATAATGAAGATTGAAAAGGAATTTATAACGGAAACAGCTAAAAACTTACTTTTAAATGACAGATTAATTGAGCAAGCGTATAAGGAAGTAAAAACTTCTATTTGTTCTCCTGTTTGGCCAATGGAATCAAAAATTTTTACGATAAATAATACTAAAAAAAATTGTAATGGTGTAGTACCTATAAAGGAGCTATGCTATACAACACTTGAAGAAACATATAATTGGTACAGAGAGAAACCACTAAATGTATTGAAAGTGGAAAAAAAGAAAGGGGGACCAATTGACGTCTACAAAGAATTCAGCGTGGAGTTATCTGAAAAAAAAGAATCAGATAATTCAGAGGAGCTTAATCAATTCGATAATATAAGACGTGTAGGAATGGAATTTGAAACAGGAAATATTAGCTCGGCTCATCGCTCCATGAATAAACTTTTACTAGGATTAAAACGTGAGGAGATTGATTTAGCAATTATCCTAATGCCTATAAAAAAATTAGCTTATTATCTTACAGACCGAGTTACTAACTTTGAGGAATTGGAACCGTATTTTGAACTTACAGAGGGACACCCATTTATTTTTATAGGATTTGATGCTGAGGCTTATGATGTAGACGTTCCAGTAATACCAAAAGGTTCTGATGGTATGTCAGATCGTTCCATAAAAAAATGGAAAGATAAGATTGAGGAACTTTAATACTATTTTCTAATTTTTTATAGTGATATACATTATTTAACTAAATTGAGATACTACTTAAACACTTTGTTTATAAGGATAGTCGGTTGTTTTTTATTATTAGTCTTAATTATAAAAAGATATGTATTGTATGGTGAATTTTAAACAAAGGAATGAAGTAGTTGGAAGTGCTCAAAAGAAGGTGGTGGTTTTATTTGAAAAAATGATATAAGTATGGGGTACTTTGATAAAAGAAGAAATCAAAATAAGAATAGATATTTTTGGGTGAAATGTCTATTACTACTGTTTCAGATTTTAATACATTTTTTTAGGTTTAAAGTGCAGAAATAATAGTGTGTTATCTAATTTTATTTGTAGCAGCTAGCATTACTTGAGCTTAATTAATAAACTATTAAGTACATTGTTGTGGCTTTATTATGAGGATAACCATAAAGGAAGTGCAAATTGGCTTAAGTTATTGTAGTGAAAATGTTTATAAGCAAGTTAATTATTTGAAATCAACAGAAGTGTAAGATGTGAATTAAAAAGAATTCAATAGTGTTTTAAAAATGAATAAAGAGTACAATGAGTTCGAAATTAGTTTTAATGATATGCGTTTAATAACACAAGAGTAGAAATATGAGAGTGAATGACGTAGGGTAAAGAGCAGTGTGGATTAAACTCTAAAGAGGGGGAAGTTTCTGTAGTTGTTTTTGGGATAAACAATATTGAGAGTGATGGTAAAAACATTATAGTAATAATTTCAGATGAAAAAATTAATGGAAATTTGTATAAAGAGAATTTATAGGTATTCAAATAGCTATGAACTTTTAATATTTTTAAGAGAATACAATATGATACATATTTATAATATTTATTTTTCTGTATAGAATAAAACAAGAATTTATGGTTTATAGCTTAATATTAGCATTTACAAATTCAAGCGATATGAAGGGCCAAAAATAACATTGATTTTTACTTTTATCATCTATTTCTGCCGTGGTGAATCCTATTATAAATAATGAGATTTTGGTTTGAGTTAAACAAAAGCAATGAAAATATTGTAAATTTTTTTATCTGTTGTGTTAAAATTGAAGAAAAAAAGTGAAAAGGTGATCGAATTGGGACTTCTTGAATTAAGCCAAATAAAAGAAAAACTTATTGAAGAATATACAGGTATAATAGCCTTAGACGATATAAAAGGAAATCAAGTGGAAGTAGAAAAAAATTTCTTATCAAGAGCATTAGCAGCTTATAGTATTAATGTACTTTATCCCAATGCGGATAAAGATGAGGTGATAAAGTTTATCGTGGATGGTTCCGATGATAATGGAATTGATATAATTTATTACAACCATGATACAAATGAACTATGCTTGGTTCAATCAAAGTTTAATGCTGCAGGGAATAGTGAGCCTGATTTAGGTGAGGTACAGAAGTTTGTAACGGGTGTTAGAGATTTAATTAATTTAAAATTTGATAAGTTTAACCAAAAAGTTAATGATATTAAAGGAGATATTATAGGATATTTAAAAAAAAGCAAGTTAAAATTTAAAATTATCCTTGCATATACAGCTACAAATTTATCTTCACATGCTAGAAGGGAATTTCAAGATTTATTGGATGATCTTAACGACCATAGAGAAGTTGCTGATTTTGAAATAATGAATCAAAAGAGATTTCATGCTTCCCTACATAACCAGGGTTCAACACGAACAATTGATATAGAGATAAATTTAAAAGACTGGGGTAGGTATGAAGGAGACATGGAATCTTACTATGGTCAAATAAGTGCCTTTGATATAGTTGAATTGTGGGAAAGCTATGGAAATACTTTGTTTGACTATAATCTTCGTAAAGTTCTTGGAACTACTGAAATTAATAAGGAAATGCAACAAACATTAGATACTGAGCCAGAATTATTTTGGTATTATAATAATGGGATAACACTAGTTTGTGAAGAAGTTGATAAGAAGAGAATTTATGGTTCTACAAGGTCAGTAGGATTATTTGAATGCAAGGGTATTAGTATAGTAAATGGTGCACAAACAGTTGGTGTAGTTGGTAAACATGGTCAAGGATCAGATGAAAATAAAGAAAAGTTGAAAGAAGTAATGATACCTATACGAATCATTTCAATTATGAGAACTGATGAAGATGGAACAGATTACTTAGATGAAGTTTTTGCTTCAGAAGTTACAACAAAGAATAATAGACAAAATAGTATTGAAAGCCGTGATTTCGTAGTACTAGATCCATTGCAAAAGAAAATTGAACGAGATCTTGCGATTATAGATGTTACATATCATTTAATGAGAAGTGAAGATGAGGATCAAGGCGGAGATCAAATTTTCAACTTAAAAGAAGCAACAAGAGCACTTGCGTTTGCATCTGATATAGATTCAACTATACAGGCAAGGAGAGAGATAAGTGTTATATATGATGACATAAATGGTGCAAAATATAAAAAGTTATTTAATCCTAGTACCACAAGCTACTATGTATGGAACTGTGTTAGAATACAAAGACATATAAATTCGAAAATTGATGAACTATCTAATCAAGTCACTGATGATGGTGAGAAGGCAATATTAATTTATGGAAAAGAACTAATGAGTAAAATCATTTTTGATCTCATTGGGACAAGTAATATCTCTAAGCATAGTCTTGAATTTGAGGAAGCTATGGAAAGAGTAGATATTTCTGAAAAGTTATCTATTTTATTAAGTAGTCTACGAGAAGAAATTAAGGCATTAGACAAAACTATCATAAATATATTTAAAAGCCCTAGTGATATTAAAGTTTTACATGAAAAGATGAAAGTAGTAGTTCAAACTGAACAAATTGAAGAACAATCAAAGGAAGAAACATTCGATCTATCAAATATTGAGGATATAAGTAGGGTGGAAAAATTACAACTTCAACAATTTTACAAAAAAATCCAAGGTAATCCAGTTGCAGAGGAATTCTTTCAGGAGTGGATAATGCACATCTTTAAACCTGATAAACATTCGATAGGATATCGTTCTAATATTCATTTTTATAGGAATGAACCTGAATTACAAGCAACAGATAAATTTCTTTTTAGAATAGCTTACTATACAAAGTTAATAGTATCATTTGAATTTAATGCTTTTGATTCAAAATATACTAGCACATTATATAACGAAGAGGGATTTAGTGAGTGGGCAAAAGAAAATACAGATGATAAAAATAGAATAGTAGTTAACAATAGAGAGGATCTTAAAAAGGTTCTGGAAGTGCAAAAATTCTTATAAAAGAGGTTTACCCTTATGGGTAACCTCTTTTATCTTTTTTATTGCTATAGAAAATGTAATAAATTTTCTTCATTATTTTTTTTTGTAGATTTACTTTTGTTGCCATTTTAGAGCGAAGGGTTGCTTTAATTTTATATAAAGCCAAGTATTTTTTTAAAATAAGAATATATATAATGAAAATATAAAGAGGTATTTAAAGAAACATGTTTGTAAATTAAAAAACAACCTGAATTTCACTAAAGTTTAGTGTTGTGTAATTATAATGATCTTTCTTTAAGAAATTCTTTTCCTTAGTCAGTGCACATAAAAATCCCTCAAATACAAAAAATTAATAATACGTTAAAACAATGTTATAGGGATGATAAACTATAGGGAAAAGAATTGAAGTTTTATGGGGAAAATGTATTTTCGTTAAATCCCTCTTATTTAGAAAGTATATTAAGAAGCTTTACATTCTTTTATTTGATGAGTTAAGAAAGGGATGTGAAATAATTTATTGTAGTGAAAATACAATAAAAATCTTATAGGAAGTTTTTAAATCTGGATATTATCCAGGTGTAGTAAAAAATACTTTCTGTAACGTTTCTCGCCCGAACATTCTGTTTCATCCTTTTGGGAAAACAGTTATAAATCAGAAAACCCCTTGAATATCAAGGAGTTTCAGTATGATCCCGAATAGCCTCGAACCAGTGACTGCCATCCTGTTGAGGTGTCAATAGAAGTCGTTAATTTAACGTAAGTCAAATCGGAATTCGGCGCTAACCACGGGTACCGTCATATCAACGTTTTCAGCTAAGTGATTATTATTATCTATTGTAAATTATGGCGTGCAGTACCGAAAAACTCCAAGATGGTAGAGCGTAGTATGGTTTTCTTTTGTTCTTTTGATATCTGAGCTACATTTTAATTTTATGTTGATATCTATTAAATTGAATGATTCTTATCTGACTTAAACTTATCGATATTAAACTCACACTCTTGTCCATCTTTATTTTTTATTCGAACAGTCACGGTTTTGATGTTAGAGTTTTCGGAAATATTACTAATGAAATCTTAGGTATGTTTGTATATTTGTTCATTATTAATAATATTTTCTTTATTTTTAACATCTTGTAGGCTTTCCTCTAGGTGGGTTGTTACTTGTCCGGTTATAAAAACTGTTCCAGCAATCAATGCTTGTACCAAATAATTTGCAAATATTTGTTGGGCAAGAGGGCTACCTTTAAATTTGGCTATTAGAGAACCCTGCTCAAAACTTAATACTTCGAGATCAGGATAGTTGTGGTTTTCTGCAACTAATCGTAAAAGTCGCTCCTCTGTTGCATGTTTAAAATATGTATCGCATATTAATGAATAGATGTTATCCATGTCCACTACAATTTTGCCTATATCTCTAACTAGTAATTTATCATATACAATTCTAAATTCTAAACTTTCCCTAGTTTCAGATATAGCTAGTGGTAAAGTCTTGGTAATAACGTGTGATGTACTGCAGTTTGTAATTTTGTTAGTTTGAATGTTGTCTATATAATTGAGTAATTCTGGTAAAGTTTCATTTTCTTTTTCTTTAATCCGTTTGAGAAGGTAATTATCTAGCTCAGGGGTTATTTCATAAAGATTACCTTGGTTTCTCTTGTTCTATTAAAGGGGGGGCGTACTTTTCCTGTTGTAAAGCAAGAATTTTATCAATATAATCTTTAAACTTAATAGGATGATCTAACTCTTTATATGAGAGCTGTACAAACCAGCCCTCATTACTTCACTTTTGCTCGTCATCAAGTCCATGAGGTTTTTCTTTATCAATACAATTTTCCTTCAGAACTACTAAAAATAATATCTCCTCTTTTAATCTTTTTCATGTTCTCCCAGTGAAATATTGTTCTTCCGTCTTTTGTGCTTTTTTGGGCCAAAAGATACTGCCCGTACTTTTTTTGCGGATATTCCTCCTGAAACACTAAAAAAGTTCATATAAGCCTCCTTGAATTAAAAAATTACTTATTATTTTACAGGAAAATATTTCTTGTTACGCTAATTATTTTTGTAGTTTATGTATAAGAATTTATATAATATCATTAATGCAAAAAAGGCTATATTAGTTGAATCAGGTGGCTTTAAATATAAGTGAAAAGGCACGTGGTTGTGAAAAATCAAATGAAAAACGTAGAAAAACATAGACAAATGTGGTCGTATATTATAATATTAGATCATGGAAAAAAAATACACGCCAAAACAAATGGCAGAATTATTAAATGTAACGGTGAGAACTTTGCAAAGATGGGATAAAAAGGGAGTGCTTGAAGCCTATAGAACACCTACAGACAGGAGGTATTACACTCACGAACAATACTTGAACTACGTAAATAACAGTGAGTTGGGCATGAGGAAACAGGAAGTTACTTTTTTTGTGAAAAAAAATAGTGTAAAAAAAATAGGGGATGTGGAAAAGAAAATGGATCAAACTACGATAAATGTAGAAAATGAATTGTTAGTGGTTGAACTGAATGTAGAACAGTTAACAAGATTGGCAAACAATCGTTCTGACAGAGAACGATACATTATGAGTTTAAAAGGGTCTGAGATGAAAAAGAATATCCCTTTAAAGGCTAATCCGAGAGTTGCAGAAAATAATTCTGTTTATAAAGATATTAAGACCTCTTATATTAACGAGCAAGATCTGTTTGTTGCAATGAACGGTGGAATTGTTATTGTAGCAAGTAAAATTGAAAAAATTAATGAAAAAACTCTTAGACTTTATTTCTTGGAAGATGAAGGTATTGCAAACGGTGGACATACAACTAAGGCTATTATAGATACAGATGAATATTCCAATGCATTAGTTGATGTGAAAATCTTGATCGGTTATGATCAGGAAGAAAAAATCAAAATTACCAGAGCTCTCAATACTTCAACAAAGATCAAAGATACTACAATGATGAACTACGCTAAGGAATTTGATATTTTTAAGGAAGAATGGGAAGAGTTTGGATTCAACCAATTCATTTGGACTTTTGAAGGTGACAGTATCACTAAATTTGTAAATGGTGTACCAAAAATTATTAAGAAGCCTGTTAAAGTTGATGATATCTTAGCGTATTTATATGGTATGAGTGAAGATATCAAAACTAGCGACAATGACGTAACTGCTAATAGTTCTATAGCTAAGGTTAAGGAAGCTTTCAGAAAAAACCCAGAAAGATTTTATAAATTTAAGCCCATAATTAATGATATACTTATTTTAATTGATCATGTAAAGCATACTGCTAAAAATTTATATGGTAGAGGCTCCAGTAACAACAATTTATTCCCAGAAGGGAATACAAAGCTTCATTTTATTGATGCAGAAACGGATTATAAAGTGACTGAGGGTGTGTTTCGACCTCTTATTTGTTCCTTCGGCGCATTTTTAGAGGAAAATGAAGATGGTTTTGTTTGGGCTAACGAAATGAAGCTGGAAGATTTAAAAGAAATTTGGGCTGAACATGGGAAAAAATTATTGGATCTAGCTAGAATGCACTTAAACGACAAAGCGGGATCAATTACAGAGTTGGGAAAATCACAACTATATTGGAGATACACAAGACAGGAAATGCGGGAAGTAAAGCGAATAATATTGAGTGGAGAATGAGAATATCCAAAAAAAGCAAGCACTCTTTTGTGGGGGGACGTTTTTGTATTACACGATTCTAATAAGTGTGAATAGACGTTTAATACTGTTCATATTCATTTCCGAAAATTACTTGATTAACTTCATAAATTGGAAAAACAGGTGATCGTCCAAAGTAAATTTCTGAATTGATCGATACACACTACTTAGAATCGTGCTCAGTTAAGAGTTTTGTCTGTTTAGGAGGCCAACGTCACTTCCCGTTAATGTATTATGGCTGTTAATACAAGAGAACAGAGTGAGCGTAAAGCGCATAACGGTTCTATAAGTTTATAAAAGAATATGAGAAAAAACCAAACTAATCGAGTGTGATTGGTTTTTTCTTTTTTTATCTATTGCTATTGTTTCAATGATCCGTGTAGCGAAGGCATGTTAGGGCCCCTAACGTAGGAAAATGGCTAATGTGAAAAAAGAGCTCGAAAAAATTTTTCAGTGAATTTTAATACTTAGACACAAAAGGGAAGAAAACGATTTTTATTAATATGATACTAGGAGAAGATTGTATGGAAAATCCATTAGAACAATATCCGGCAGTACTCAATCTGACGGATATTTAAGAGATATTAGGAGTTGGGGAAAGTTAATGTAAAACCTAAACAAAAGAAAAAGAGAAGCTTTAAGACAAAAAGGGAAGCACCAAAAGCTTTAGTTGAGGCTGAACATAATTTGCTGAAAAATGTTATTTGCAATGAAACTTATAAAACGTTATATAAACATTGCTTGAATAAATGGTAAAAAGACAAAAAATTAGTATTAAAGATTCTACTTACAATATTTATAATTAGTTAATACATAAGTATATCATTCCTGTTTTAGGCGGGCTTTCTTATACGAAAATAGTTATCTCTGCCATTGTTTCAAGTAGTTTGGAACAAAAGGAAACAGGTGCTGGAATGAGTTTGCTTAATTTTACAAGCTTTTTATCAGAAGGAATGGGTATTGCGATTGTAGGTGGATTATTATCGATACATTTGCTAAATCGAAATATACTACCTATAAATGCTGATCCGTCCACTCATTTGTATAGTAATTTGCTATTAATGTTTGCAGGAATCACAATTACTAGCTGGTTAGTTACAATGAAAATGTATAAACGCTCAAGAAGAAATATATAAAAGAGCTAAAGAAGTCATTTTTAAACGAATTTATTGTTATATTTTTTGGTAGTGAATATCTTACATCAAAAATTAAATGATTTTAAGTATAACCTTGTCCTAATTATAGAACGGGGTTATACTTTTTTAAACTTTTAAACATTTGGGGTTATATCTGTATCGTTAGTACCATACTAGCGATAATTCTAATGGTAATCAACATGGTTATTTTGTATATAAAGGAGAAGAAAAATGTATAACTTTGAATCTAAAGGAAGAACTAATAAAATTCGTAAATGATGAAATTGTGAATACTTCAGAGGCATTGGAGATTTTGGAATGCTCGAGGCAGAATTTAAATAAGTTGGTGAAGTCCGGGACGTTAGTGCCGATTAAAGAGATGGTTCGAGATCGTTTGTTTTTTAAAGAGGATATTTTAAAAAGAAAAGAGCGAAGGAATAGATAAAGAATTTTTAAAGTTTAACAATAGCTTTTTTGTTGATATTGGAAACTAAATATAAAAAAAACATAGTATATAATAAAGCAGCTTTAGCAATAATTGAAAAAGAGATGTTAAAATTCTTTTTAATTTAAATGTGATAAGCGGAATGATGAATATTACGAAATATATTGATTGTTCTAAAAAATGGCGAATATAGTATTTTATAATAAATAACGTCACAGTACAACAAAAAACAATGCTTTTTTTAGGTTTTTTTTATATACTAGAAGTAGAGGAAACTCCAACGTATAAGGGGGAGATAGAATAATGACAGCTGTAGCGCAAAAAACAAAAAAAGTCGACGTGTTTGATGTAGCAGATTATTTTTTAAGTTTAAGTAAACCTAACACAGAGCAATCAATTACTCATTTGAAATTACAAAAATTAGTGTATTATGCACAAGGCTGGCATTTAGCATTAAACAACGGTGAGAAATTATTTGATGAAGATATTCAGGCTTGGGTGCATGGTCCAGTTTGTCCGAATCTTTACGATCTTTATAGTAATCATAAATATTTTGAAATACCACCAGTTGTAAAGCCTGAAATTTTCTTGGAAAATAAAAAAGCTAAAGAAACATTAGATATAGTATGGGATGCTTATGGTGGTTATGATGGTAAGTTTTTAGAAGAGCTTACTCATCAAGAAATGCCTTGGCTAAAAGCAAGAGAAAATTTACTACCTAACCAGTTGGGAAAGGAAGTAATTTCCAAAGAGGCTATGGAAGAATATTTTAAAGATATGTTGCAGGGAATAAATAATTTCTAAAGAGATTATAGTAAAGTATTTTAAAGAGGTGTAACCTTAATAACAGGCGGAATTTGCCTGTTATTTTTGTGGAGAGTGATTTTTATTTTGGAATTGAAAGCAAATTTAGCACCTAAAAAAATTTCTGGGAATTCGAATCAACAATTAGAGAATGAGAAATTTGTTCGGAAAAGAGAATGTGTTCATAAATTATTAAATATATGGACAGTAGTGAAATACAGCCTTATAGCTATTTTTTTAAGTTTAGCTTTAGTTTTTATTGTGAGTATTGGTGTCCCTGTTTTGAGAGCTAATCACGACATAGATTCTAAAATATATCAACTAGGGAAGAATATAACAGATGTATTGAGATTTATATTACCGGTTACAATTACCATATATACTTTTTCGTATAGAGAAAGTAAACAAATAGCATCTTCTAACATAGGAAGTATGAGGGAGAAAATACAATTAAACATGTTCATTGTATTTTCTGTATTAACTTTTGGTACAGGAATGATGCTTCATTCATTAGTGATAGTTTATAATGGATTACTCTTGATTTGGTATATGCTTGTTATAATTTCTATTTATCTATTAGCGATACTTTTAATAAATTCCTTCCAAAATATTAATATAATAAATCTATCTAAAATCACAATCAATTTGACTAATGATAGTATTAGAAATTTAAAAAAACTAATGTCTATTTGGAATGGTTTAGAAGCAAATCAGGTGTCTAGATTAATAACGAAGCAGGAAGAAAGAGCTCATGCTCATATTGAAAGTACCTATCAAATTTTAAAGTACATGAATGAAAAAAATATGAACTCAATGTTTGATAGGGATTTGAAAAATCTTGAGAAGACACTGATTATATTTAATAATCCGGATTTTTTTAATTTGGATGAGATTGAAGATGTTTATATTCAGGATGAGAAAATTGAAATTTATGAACGACTATATCAAACTATTCTTAGTAATCAAGTGAAGTTGATAGTAGATTTATTTAATCAAAATAAAATAATTAAGGCACAAGAAGCTCTAAATATCTTAACAACATCATTGTATCCTAAGTTTGATCATATAGTATTACATCAATGCTATAGAATCGAATTATACCATTTAACATCGAATTTTAAATTAGATGATATACATAAGTTTTCACCTTTATTAAAAGCTTTAAATCAAATGGAGAAAGAAAAAATTGAAAAAGTATATCAAAATTTAATTATAAGAGCAGTAGAAAATGGAGATATTAAATTTTTATGTAATATTGTATATCTAGTAACCAAAGAAGAGGAACAAGATAATAATAAGGATGAAATTTCTCCAATACAACTAATTGTTGCTGGAATTGTAAAAAGAAAGATTGTTCAAAAAGATGTTCATTTAATACTTAGAGCAATATTAAAAAGTATAGAATTAGGACATCATGCATGTGCAGGTTTTTTAATTAAATTTCTAGTAACTAGATTTAATAGTCTTGATATAAGGATTTCATTAGCTAATTTCAGTAAAACTAATGCTAATGTAGTATTAGACTTTACTGAAAATGAACAAAAAACAACGGAAGAAACTGATATACAAAGGAATGATTTTAACTTTAATTCAGATACATTTGACTATTGTTATTACAAAATGGCAATACTTATTTATGGACAGCAGGTTTTTGCTAAAGAGAATAAATTGGCAGTGAAAAATACTGAATCTCATAATAAGTATATTGAAATTAGTAAAGCTTTAGATGGATGTGAATGCTTAAATTATTTATTTGAAAAAATAAATAAAGTCAATTCAAGTTATGGATTGTTATATGTTACAAAAGAGGATTTCATGAAATCTTTAAAAAGAAAAGTTAAGTGGGAAATATTAAAAAGTAACTCAGAAAAATGAATTTGATTTTTATTTGAATTACATAGCTTGCATTAGTGTTTGTCTCAGAAAACTTAAAGTGATAATTGGAAAAGCTCCTTATATGAAGGAGCTTTTTTCATTTTTAACATATATATTTCATTAGAGATTCACCCACAAAATTAAAAAAAGTGATGAATCACTATGAAACATCACTTTTATAAAACCATGATAAATAAACTTTTTTGGCGCGATTTAAAACTTGATGAATTCAGAGGATATATTTAGAACATAGGTTTAAACATCCTGTTCTCTTTAAAAATATTCATGTAAAAAATGTGGTGCAATATTCCTGTAATAACTTTTAAATTCTACGATAATAAATTAGTGTGAATTTTATTTAAGAAAAACTGTCAATTGGATGGGGGAACGTGTTATGACGAGTTATATAATTTGATATTTAAACCCCAAGATACATAATAGAGAAGAAGAACCGCTACTCTCAGGCGACACTTATGGAGAGAATAAGAAAAAGGGGTAGATTATAAAAACTAAAGTTTCAAAGGAGGACTTCTTTTTTATAAATGCATTAAAAATCCAACTTTTTTAACGCTTTTTCGAAGTAGAAATAGTTTTAGATATTAATAAAGTAGGTATTCCTAGGATTTGCTTTCATGATTTACATCATACCCATGCAACGCTACTACTAGCTAAGGAAGTGAATCTGAGAATTATTTCTAAGATATTAAAAGTTATAGTAACATCAAAATTACATTAAATATTTCCTGGCATGTGCTGCGAACGATGTAAGAGATACAATCAACAAAATTGAATGAATTTTGTAGGTGATTTGACCAATTCTGTGACCATTGGTGTTATAAAGTATGAGGGTAATCAAATAAACCTCCATCCTGTCGAGGTGGAGGTTTATTTGATTACTCCTCTTCTTGCATTAAAAATTTCCAAAAACGTTTTAATTCTTCACGCTTTTGGGAAGGTGCAAATTTTATATCTTTTAGCCATTGATCTAGTTCTATTTTGTTTCCGTCCTCTGTACCATTAAAATCTCGCCCTAGAAGAAAATCGGTAGATACATTAAAGTAATCTGCTATACGTATCAAGGTATTGTAATCAGGTTGACGTTCATTCCGTTCGTACATACCAATTGTACTTTCACTTAACTGAAGCGAGTGAGCAAGTTCTTTTTGCGTAATTCCTTTTTGTTTTCTTAAATCACGAATTATATTTCCAAACGTTTTCATTCTATCACCTGATAATATATTAACACAATATGTGTTAAATAATTAAAATTTTTAAAAGTTGATAATTAGAATCTATTGACAACACAAAGTGTGCAGTTTATATTTTAAATAACAACACGAAATGTGGTTTTAGGGGGAGAAGGCATGAACTATGAAAGAGTGGCCAAAAATCTAATTAATTTAAGAAATGAAAAATCTAGAGAAGAAGTGGCAAGGGCTGTGGGTATCAGTGTTAGTACATTGCAAATGTATGAAAATGGTCAGAGAATTCCACGAGATAATATAAAAATAAAATTAGCGAATTTTTATGGTGTTACAGTCCAAACAATTTTTTTTGATTCAGAACAACACGAAGTGTGTTGAATAATATTAGATTTTTAAGATTATGTAGTTATTTTTTGAAAATGTAAGTTTGACAAGTTTTTTGGGGAATTTTACATAAGAATATAATATTTTCATCATTATATATAAATGTTAGGAGTGTATTTGCATGAATATGAAAACATTTGAAATGCGTGAAAAACGATTAGCAGAACTACTAGGTGCAAAAGTACTATGGGAATTTATAAGTGCTGTCACAGAGGAAATTGAAAAACAAGAATTAGAGTCTACACCAGGTTTATTAGAAGATCTATTCGTACATGTGAAAGAAACCATTCAAATTCAAAATATGAATCAACGCACAACAAAAGCCCCTGTACAAACAGAGGCTGATGGGATAAATAAGGATACATTATTTATGGAAGCATATGTAGAATTAATCAATCATAAGTTTGTTATTTCTGAATTAGCTGTAGAGCTTTCATCAGTTCTAAAAGAATTAAATTGTTTTGTTCAATCATCTTTGCCACAGCTTCAAAATAAGCTTGACTCTCAAGAACCTCAACCTGCTTCTCTTTAAGGAATTTTATTTCTTTGTGCTCAAATATGTTATTTACGGATTGTCGGATTAATTTATTATCTATGCACAACGTATTGTAGAATATGCTTTATTTTAAATTATATATGTGTGATATAATATATAAATCATTTTTGGGGAGGAATTATTTATGAAGTGCAATAAATATAATTGGGTACATTTAAAGAGGGAAAGCGTATCAATGACCCTATAAACTACGTCTACCCTTATTATTGGAGGATAAAGTGTGAATTCATCTCATTCACATTCAATATTACGCCATAATCAAATTTTATTATGGCTCTGTGTTCTTTCTTTTTTCAGTGTTTTAAACGAAATGGTTTTGAATGTTTCATTACCTGATATTGCTAGTGATTTTAATAAGGAACCAGCAAGTATAAACTGGATAAACACAGCGTTCATATTAACTTTTTCTATAGGAACAGCTGTTTATGGAAAACTATCAGATCAGTTAGGCATCAAAAAGCTACTCTTATTTGGAATTATAGTGAATTGCTTCGGATCAGTTATCGGGTTTGTTGGACATTCGTTCTTTTCTGTACTTATTTTGGCTCGGTTTATTCAGGGAGCTGGCGCAGCTGCATTTCCAGCACTTGTAATGGTTGTTGTTGCGCGCTATATTCCAAAAGAAAATAGCGGTAAAGCATTTGGGCTTATTGGGTCCATTGTAGCAATGGGAGAAGGTGTCGGACCATCTGTTGGTGGAGTAATTGCCGAATATTCTCATTGGTCTTATATACTGCTTTTGCCTGTTGTAACGATTATCACTGTTCCCTTCCTTGCAAAATTATTGAAACAGGAAGATGTAATAAAAGGGAGTATTGATGTTAAAGGAATAATATTTATGTCCGTTTGTATTGTATTTTTTATAATGTTTACGACATCTTATAGAATTTCCTTTCTAGTTGTTAGCATTATATGTTTCTTGATATTTGTTAAACATATTAGGAAAGTGTCTAATCCTTTTGTTAATCCTTCGCTAGGAAAAAATATATCATTTATGATTGGAATCATTTGTGGAGGACTTATATTGGGAACCGTAGCAGGATTTATTTCGATGGTTCCTTATATGATGAGAGATGTCTACCAATTAAGTACTGCCACAATTGGAAGTGGGGTTATTTTTCCTGGGGCAATGAGTGTTATCGTTTTCGGTTATATTGGGGGAGTGCTTGTTGATAAGAAAGGTTCTCTATTTGTATTAACAACTGGAGTTGCATTTCTTTCTATAAGCTTCTTAGTAGCTGCCCTTTTTATAGAAACAACGCCTTGGCTCATAACAATTATAGTAATGTTTGTTTTTGGCGGGCTTTCTTTTACGAAAACAGTTATCTCTACCATCGTTTCAAGTAGTTTGGAACAAAAGGAAACAGGTGCTGGAATGAGTTTGCTTAATTTCACAAGCTTTCTATCGGAAGGAATGGGTATTGCAATTGTAGGTGGATTATTATCGATACATTTGCTAAATCGAAAATTATTACCTATAAGTGCTGATCTGTCCACTCATTTGTATAGTAATTTGCTATTAATTTTTGCAGGAATCATAATTACTAGCTGGTTAGTTACAATGAAAATGTATAAACGTTCAAGAAGAAATATATAAAAGAGCCAAAGAATTCATTTTTAAACAAATTTATTGTTATATTTTTTGGTAGTGAATATCTTACATCAAAAATTAAACGATTTTAAGTATAACCTCGTCCTAATTATAGAACGAGGTTATACTTGTTTAAACTTTTAAACGTAAATAACTCCATTTTAGCTTTAGAGGGAGAGGAATACTTCAAGGGAAAAGCAACTGATGAAAAAGGTGGAATAGAAGTAGATCGGCTCATTAAACATATTGTGGGTTCGGGGCATATTTCAACACTAGAGCATCTAACATATACCTTCGCAGTAGATGGAGTTAGCAGAGCATTACTCACTCAGTTAACACGTCATCGTGTAGGATTCAGTTACTCAGTCCAGTCTCAAAGATATGTACGCATGGGAAGTGATGATAAGATAGGTGGGTTTGATTATGTAGTGCCTGAAACGGTTAAGGCTAAAGGAGAACAAGTAGTTAGAGTTTACAATGAGATGATGTACAAACTACAAAGTGATTATGATCTGCTTAGAACATTAGGAATTCCTGCCGAGGATGCTCGCAGTGTACTGCCAAACGCAGCTACAACTAATCTAGTCCTAACAGTTAATTTACGGGGATTTTTAGATTTCTATAATAAGCGTCGAAAAGGGAAAGGTGCTCAAGCTGAAATTGCGGAGTTGGCAGAGCAATTAAGGCAAGAAGTTGTAAAAGTTGAAAAGTGGGTAGACGAGTTTTTTGGAAGTGGAAAGTAACAGAGGCCTAACAAGGTTAAAAATAAAAGAGCAGCTAGCAAAGGCTAACTGCTCGCGTAAGAAAATCGGAGAAAAGATCACCGTGTCATTTGTAGTATTGGCGGAATATTGAGTTTTATTCATAAAGAACTACGATTAACCCAATGCATAGCCCACAATCAAAGTTAGTGTTAAAAACACTGATAATAACAATGTTATCAAGACTGTTGCTATGCTTCTAAGCATGGCAATCCAATTATTCATCTTAGAAAATCCATTAATGCCAGCAAAAAAAGTGGCTATTGTTAAAACTAGTAAAATAAATAAAGGATGAATGTGTAGTGAATCCGTAAAAAATTTGAATATTTCAGATGGAATTTCAAAATATAAACGGAATAAACCAATACAAATCAAGGAACAAATAAAGGACCATAGATTGATGTTATGTTTCATAGCCTTCTCCTATGTTATCAAAATCTTTTTCTATAATTTTAATGGAAAATAAAAGAAAAAGATAGCGGTTATAAATTGGAATAAAGTTCTTAATAAAATAATCCTTTTAAAGAAATGGAGATTTATAAATGGGGAAAAGTCAACGAGATAAAGGAATGAGACGTGAAAGAGAATTTGCTAGTTTGATAGGTGGTGCTCGTGTACCGCTCTCTGGTGCGATGGACGGGTATGCAAATGATGTGAAGGGGTTTAGGTCTTGAATGGGAAGTGAAAGCGAGGAAAGAAGGATTCAAGACGTTATATAACTGGTTAGAGGATGAACGTGAACAGCCAGATGCATTAGCAATAAAAGTAGATAGAAAACCGTGGTTAGTAGTTATGCCATAGGATACATTTTTGAAAATGGTGAAGGAGTGAGAGTATGTTGGATATTGCCCTACCTGTTCTTAACAAAGAGCAGACGAAAAAGAATGTGCTTCAAGCTTTGAAAAAGTATCGTTTGTTTTTATTAAATATAGATGAAAGAGACATAGAGCGTGTACAAGATGGTAAGGTGATCGGCGTGAGCGAAACAGTTTTAGAACGAATTAACTATATTCAAGAAGTACGAAAAGGTGTAGAGAAACTGAATATGTTAGATAAGCAGCTTATTGAGTTAGCTTATCTAGGGAAAGAGAAGCCTAGTTGGGTAAAGATGTGTAGGCTATTGAATATGTCTCAACCGGATTATTATAGGAAGAGGAATAAGGCTTTGTGTGAGCTGGCTTATAAGTTAGGAATTGAGATAGAGGAGTAAAGAAGTAAAGAAGAACTATAAAAATTATGTATATACTTTGTAAAAAAAGTGAACATTAATCATTGAAACAAGTAATCCACTTGACATTTTCTAATATAATTGTAAAAATGGTATAAATAATACAGAAATCTGAAAGTGAGTTGAAGTGGATTGACAGTTGCAGAGAATTCTTTATTTCCGGGAGAAGAATTTAAACGAAGTTTTGTACAAAGCATTTATAATGGCAATACATATGACTACACAGAATTTATTGAATCAAAAAAGACTCGTGCTAAGAATGGAAATCCGTATAGTCGCATGGATTTCATATATGAAAATTTAATTAATACATTTGAAGGTGAGGATTTTATTGCTAGGTTATGCAGCTCTGGTAATTGGCAAAAACATCTCCAAATTATTAACAAAAAAACAAAAACCTTATACATTGTGGTAAAAGATGATAGAGTACAGGAATATCGTACTAAAACATTAATCGATCGTTCGCCGCACTATATTGAGTCGTATTGTCTAATAAATGAAAAATATGGTGATATTGAGTTTGTACAAAATGGAGAGCAACTTAGTTTAAATATAGATTTGTCTAATATTAGGAATGAAGATCCACTTGTAGGAGATTTTTATAATAGGAAAAAAAGTAATTTATATAGATTAATCGGACAACTTGAGATTGATACTTTTGTACTTATCCCAGTCTTGATTAAGAACAATGAAGTAATAGAGGTTACAGCGCATATACCTAGACCGGAATTCCAAGATCCGTATTATCTATCAGAAGATTGGAGTCAATATATTCCTGTACAATTCACAGAACAAGGTGGTTATGATATTACTGAGGATATAATTGATGAAGACATTCCACTAGGACTAAAGAAAGAGATTTTAGAAGAGGATTCACTTGATACTGATTCTGGACCGAAGTTAAAAGGAAATCAGGATAAGCAAAAAGGACAAGATGAATAACTTCTTTATAAAAGGAGTATGACAATGAAAGGGATTAAACAATTTAATCCAGACAGATTAAAAGCAGCGCGTTTATATGAGGGATTAACTATAACGGATTTAGCAAATGCAATTAATGTATCTAAACAGGCTGTTTCACAGTTCGAACACGGCAAGAATCAGCCGAGTTTAGAAACGTTATTTGAAATAATGAAAGTGTTGAATTTTCCAAGAGAGTTTTTCTATGGGAAAGATGATGAGAAAGTTCAAATCGGAAGTACTTTCTTTAGGTCATCGGCTACGACTAATAAGAAAGTCTACAATGCCCAAATTCAGAAAATGTTGATTGTAACCAAGATATATTCTTTCTTAGAAAAATATATTGATTTTCCAGTTTTAAACTTACCTAAACTAGAAATGAAATATGATGATTATCAAAATGAGGATATTGAGGTGTTAGCACAAGCAGTAAGAGAGTATTGGAGATTAGGTGAAGAGCCAATCAAAAATATTGTACATTTGTTAGAAAAGAATGGTTTAATTCTTACATCATTATCAACAGATCAGGATAAGATTGATGCTTTTAGTCAAAAGCAGATCGTAAATGGACAAGAAAGATACTATATTGTTTTAGGTAGTGATAAAAAATCAGCAGTTCGTAGACAGTTTACTGCTGCACATGAGTTGGGTCATTTGTTAATGCATGACTGGATTACGGATATTGATGAATTATCTAAGGAACAGTATAGGGAGATAGAAAGACAAGCCGATTATTTTGCAGCGGCATTCTTATTACCAAAGAAAAGCTTTGTTGCAGACTTACATTATCCTAATAAGTTAGAATTTTATGTTGAACTGAAAAAGAAATGGAGAGTTTCAATAGGGGCGATGATTGTAAGGGCATATCATTTGAATGTAATAAATTACAATCAATATCAATACCTTATGAGACAAATGAGTAGTAAAGGTTATAGAAAATTAGAGCCTTTGGATAACCTAATTACAATTCCGTCACCAACAGTGTTGGAAAAAGCAATTAAGTTATTAATAGCTAATAATATTTTAACGCCTAAACAAATATTAAATCACTTAGAGTTACCAAAGGAAAAGGTTGATTCACTAATGGATTTAAGTACAGATACTCTTATGGAAGTGGAATTAAATGTAGCTCCATTAATTAAGTTAAGTAGTCACTCTTCAAATAGGAGAATTAATTAGAATAAAGGATAGTCGTAAAAAGGATGCCATGAAAGTTTGGTGTCCTTTTTGTTTAAATATAGCGTTTAATATTAATGTGATGATGCTGTAATTTTATATTTTAATTTCAAAATATTATATTTAAGTTGGCTTTATATAAAGGGAAAAGAAAAATAGAAGGTTGAATACCGTTAAGCTTTTCGACCTTCTAAAAATTAGATGAAATAATATGTTTATTTATATACTACTGTATATTTATCAATAAATTGATCTTCTTTAAATGAAAATGTTTTTAACAGTTCATCAACCTTGTTTGGATTATTTAGATTTTCAATTACTCCACTAGCAAAGGTTTTTAAATTGTTTTTTAAATCATTTAAAGTAGCTTCATTCATAATTCTAATATTTTTGTTAGGTGAAGCTGCATATTCGAAAGTATTAGATTTATGAACCATTATAGGAACAAGTGAGTTGGTCTCATCATATTTTTCATAAAACCAGTTTATAGAGCCGTTTAACTGGTTACAATCATGCTTACTAATTTTTTCTGTTGTAGCTCCATTTTTACATTCAATTACGAAATACAATGAGTTATTTATAGACCAAAGATCATCTGGTCCTTTTCTAAATTGGTTTTCGGGACGTTGCCCTTTATAACCTAGAACAAAAGCTAAATCCATAAATGCTTGTTCAAAGATATTTGCTGTATTTGGTCGGAAAATCAGGTGATCAATTAATTTATTCACAAATAAAATATATTTATTTGGATTGTCAAATGTAGATCTTATATAATCTAATAGCTGTTGTGCTTGTGAGACATCTGGTGGTAAAAGCTTATTATACTGTATACCCTCGAGTGGATGAATAACTTGGCTGTTATCCTTAACAGCGGACATAAGTGTTTGTTGTGCTTCTACTGGATCATAAAAATGAATATATTCAGCCAGTTTTTGTTTTAATATACCCTTTAAAATTGTATTTTCTTCCTCATTAACTGCTTCTAATAATAAACCGGCTGCATCTTTAAAGTTATTACTTAAAGCATAATTATATGCGGATCTTTCTAGTACAGTTTTTTTATCGAATTTTACAGAAGCATCATATTTAACTTTAACTAATGCCCCTCTTGCAGCTGTAATCCATTCTCTTTTACGTGTTAAAGAATAATTTATAACTTCTTTTAAATCATCTAAACCTTTTCCACGTAATTGCTTTGATAATGAATTTGATAATTCAATTTGTGTTCGAGTTGCTGGAGTAAACTTCGAGATAGCTCCATTAACATAGAGATGATTTACTAGTGATCGTCCCATTAAAAAGACTACACAATGGTCATCCTTCGAGCGAATGCCTCTACCCATGCCTTGTTCTATTTTCTGCATGGTCCCGCTGAGGAGGGTGGCATTACCTTGGAATAGGCTTTCTTCAATTTTATCAATCTTTCTTCTAACATCGGGTAAACCATCTATTACGAGAATATTACATGCACTTTTAGGAAGATCAATTCCATCATACTTATTCACAACTACAACCAAACCAACATGACTAGTCTTAAGTTCTGAGACGCCGTTGTGTAGATTTTGTGCGCTCAATGTTTTTACAGCCACGTCGCTCCAATATTTCGCACGATAGTGTGATGGAACTATAACTACAACGTTTTGTGATAAAGAAAGGTTCTTATAGAACAATTTTAATTCATCATCGGTAATATTAGGGTTTAGTTCTTGAGGAATTATTATCATTCTTTCTCCTATATCATTTGAGCTGTTAGGTGTTATAGCTTCCGAAATAGAATCCTGATTTATATTAAAATGTGAAACTAGAACACTGTCATCCGAAATAGTAGCACTCATAAATATTCTTCTTTCGGCATTTTGAAAACTTGGTATGTTATGTATAGGTAAGAACCTTGGAGAAATCTCTAACCCATCACTTCCAATAACACAGTTACAAAATTCGATGTTATTTTTTAATAAAGGCCACCCGAATTTTATTGATTTTAATTTTTCATCAGCGCTATCTTTATTTTTATGTAATATTTTAATTATTTCACTTTTATTATCAATCCAAGTCCAAAATGGAACAATTCTATTGATATTAGGATCACCAGATTCTAACTCAATGAGTGCCACTTCTGACTGTTGTTTAATACTCTCTCTAAATAATTTAAATATTTCAGAATATACATCAGTATCGAAAGGTATATTGATTGAAAATTGTGATTCTGCTATATCGAGGCAAGCATGAGCGTCATCTATAATGATACTCCCAATATTTATATCAATTGTTTCTACCCCAAATACAGATTTACCATTAATTAATTTAAACATATTTATGACAAGTATAGACTCGCCTTTCAAAAAGCTTGGATCATGAGGGTTTTCTGTAACGTCAATTCCAAGGTATGTTGCTTCTTCTACTACCTGCTTAACTAAATAAGGATCAGGAACAACGTAAACGGCAGGTCCTTTTTTCTCATTTAAACAACTTTTTAATATTAATAACCCGACAACGGTTTTTCCGCTACCAGTATTCATTTTAATTATGACATCTTTTTTGTCTTTATTTTCAGTAAACCATTTGTTTAATACTTCTGTTTGCACGTCTCTTAAATATTCTTCATATTTTTGATGTTTCTCTGGTAAAACATCAAACAGTTCTCTTGGATCTAGGACTGTATCTATGGAATTATTACCAGTTAGTTTACCAAAATCAATTAACATAAGAATCCCTCCTATAATTTGTATATAGCATAATTATATTGCTTGTAAAAAAAAATTGATAGATTTATTTTTACAATTATTACTACTTATTTTGTTCATAATAAGTTTGCTTGTAAGATGTTGATAAAAAAATGATAAAAACAATTATAAATTTCCTGTATCATTATGAGTGTAATAAGAACTGCCACGGAAATGGTACTGTATGTTGTTTCTTGATTTATCTAAATTTCTCGGGCTAGGGCAATTAATTATAGTTTACTCACGAATAAACGTAAGTAAGGGTCCGACCAACGGGGGAGAGGGTTACACCTCTCTTTGAGCCGAGGATGTTCCTTCCGAATGTCCAATTGCTAATCATACTTTCCTCGGTTCAAAGAGGCGTGGGGCACCCCAACACTTTATTTCTCTCTTGAACTTTACCAAACTAATTAGAAGCATCAGCTACACTTACAGATTTGTGTCTATGAGGAACGGTTTTCCGTTTCTCTGACTATATAAGTAGTAAGTTACTTGTGTAGTGAGAGAAGCGTAGAAATTAAATATGAAAGTAATAAAAGAACACTGTTATGTAGAGAAGTACAGTCTATATACGGTGTTCTTTTTTGTTTATAAGGAGGGATAGGTTATGCAGGACTTGATTAAGCAATATAACACAACTTTAAGGCAATTAAGAGAAGCACAAAAGGACGCTAAAGAGGAAGATGTAAAGATTCTAACGGATATGATTAGCGACATTTCTTATTCCTTAGAATGGATGAAAAAGGCGAGAAGACCAGGAAATTGTAGAGGGGTTGAAAGGTTGGCTGCGTATCAGAGAGAAAGAACATGCGATCCGCTTTTAATGCAAAGATATTTCCGTAGCATGGATGATAACTTATATGAGTGGGACGGTCATCAGCAAGAACATGCAATTGGTGAATGGGATAAAATTAGATTGGAAGATGCATTATCCTTGTTAACGGAGCGAGAGAGAGAAGTCTATCTAATGTCTCGAGGATATTGTTTAACGTATAGAGAGATTGCTAGATATTTAAACATTACATGTAGTACGGTACAATCTATGATAGAACGTGCTGAAAAGAAAATATCAAGACAGGTAAATGAGAGCCTCTTCTGCATTTGTGGATGAGGTTTTTTAGTATTGTAAATAATTTGTAATTAAATATATAATTTATTTATAAGAAATGGATTTAAGAGCGTTTTAAAAAGCAGTTTGTAAAATAACTTGTTAATACTTTAAAAAAGTATGAGATAGAATTCATATAGTTGAATAAAAATTAGAATTATATAATGCTTTAAAGATAGTGTTCTACTTTGGGTATCATTTTTATTATATATCATAATATAATGCATCGTATCGTATCGTTTGGAATTTATATAGTATATCTAATTTTGTAACTAGAAAATTGTTAAGGAGATAAGTTTATGATTCGAATATATAAAAATAAAAAAATGACTTGGCTATTTGATGAATTAGCAGCATTCAGGCTTCAAGATCTACAGCGTCTGCAACATGACAAAGAAGAGTTAGACAGTTTAATAACGGAGTGCTTTAATGGGAAATGTTCCTATTGTGAAAACTCAATGGAGTTTGTGGAAGTACAAATTGATTATTATAGACCGGTATATGGTGCATTAAACACTGTGGATGGAACTTTTCATGAGGAACTTTACAAGTGGTTAGAAAATGATAGTGATAATTTATTTTCTATTTGTGTAGAGTGTAATCGTGCAAAAAGTAACCGATTCCCAGTAGAAGGAGAAGTAGCTTTTTTTGATGCAAGGAATAAACATTTAACAAAAGAAAAGAGACTACTATTAAATCCCTATAGAGACTATCCTGAGAAGCATTTTAGTTATAGTAGTGATGGAAGAATATACCCAAGAACTAAAAAAGGGAAATTTTCCATAGATATTTTAAATTTAAATAGACCTTCGTTAATAGAAGCTCGAAGTGTTGAGTATTTAAGATTTGAAGATGTATGTAATCGTTATGTTGAACATGAAAATGGTTGGAATATAGAAGATATTATTAGAGAAATAAAAAAAGAATCTATATTTGCCGGTTTAAAAAGGTATATACTATCGGAATTGATTTTAAGTGGAAGCATTGAGTATACGGAGGAATTGGATGAATATTTAAAGGGGATTCTGACTAAAAGTGAGTTGCTTTATTTTATTGAAGCGAATAAAAACAATTATAGTGACATAAGAGAACAAAAGTATTTTGATATGGCGAAAAAAATAAATCGCTATAATGTGGCAGACGATGATGATATAGTTAAATATTTTAGCGTTCAACGTATCATTGAAAAAATTAAGATTCGAAACTTTAAAATTATAAAAGATTTAGAACTTGATTTGACTTTAAGTAAAAGTAAAAACGCTCCGTGGTTAATGTTGCTTGGAGAGAATGGTATAGGTAAGAGTTCAATTTTACAAGCCGTCACACTAGCACTGATGGGAGAAAAAGAAAGGATAAAACTTTTAAGAGAAATCAATAAAAGTCCCCGTGATTACATAAGTCATGGTGCAGATGAAGGTTATATTAAAATATATTTATCGGGAATGTTAGAGCCAATTAGTTTACATTTCAGCAAAAGTTGGAACCAATTTAGGGGAGAAAACCATCAAACATTACGGACTTTACTACTAGCTTATGGATCTACGCGTTTACTTCCAAGGGATAACATGAAAGTGGATCCGACAGTGACTTGGGTAAGAATAGATAATCTATTCAATCCGTTTATACCATTAGTACATGTGAAAGAATATTTGATGTCTTTGAATGATGAAGATTTCTTTAATGTAGGTCGAGCTATAGAATCAATAATTTTAGAAGATGTGAAAATTTTTAGGGATAGGTCTAAAGAGACATTATTTTTTAAAGTGCACAATTCAACTGTTGAATTAGAAGCATTAAGTGATGGATATCAAACTGTTATTGCGCTTGCTACTGATATAATGATGGTTATGAAAAATAGATGGCGTAGTTTTGATGCGGAGGGAATAGTTTTAATTGATGAGATAGATGCACATTTACATCCTAGATGGAATATTGAGATTGTATCTAGATTGAAGAAAGCTTTTCCAAAAATCCAATTTATCGTAACGTCGCATAATCCGTTATCACTCCGTGGACTTATTGATGGAGAAATTGCCGTGTTATTAGAGGATGAGGATAAAAATCCGTATATTACTCAAAAGCTTCCTTCGCAAAAAGGGTTTAATGTAGAAGTGCTATTAACATCTAAATTTTTTGGGCTGTATGATACGATGCCGGAGTTAAATAAATTATTTGATAGATATTATTTACTTTTATCAAATCCTGAACCTAATTCAGAAGAGAAACAAGAGATAAAGTATTTGAAAAATAAATTGGAAAAATACGATAAAACAGGTACAACAATTAGGGAACAAAAGTTTTATGAAGTAGTAGATGAATACTTAGCAAAATCTCGAGCTAGAAATTCTAATTATAATGAACAGGACTTTAAAAAGATGATTAAAGAGACTATAGAATATTTTGAAGGGTAAGGGTTTTTATGATATATGTCAAAAGAGGGGAATTGCCAAAAGAATTAGATTTAGCTAATACAAATTCTATTGGATCTACAGAGTTAGCGGAGGCAATAACATATTTTCAAACTAAAACAAGAAAATTTGATTTTTGTGCTTATAAAAATAAAAATGTGGCTAAGGCATTGAAAAAAATGTTCCATGGGAAATGTGCATATTGTGAAAGTGAAATTGGTGTAATTTCTTATGAAGAAATCGAGCATTTCAGACCTAAGGGAGCATTAAAATTAAAAGTTAAAGAAAAGCTGAAGTACCCAGGCTATTATTGGTTGGCTATGAAGTGGGACAATTTATTGGTATCTTGTCCGAAGTGTAATAAAATTAAGGGGAATTTTTTTCCGCTTGTAAATGAAAATAATCGGTTAAGAAACCATTTGCAAACTTCTCAAGAAGAGCCATTGTTAATAAATCCTTGTGAAGAAAATCCTGCAAATCACATCTTTTTTACAGAGAAAGGCTATATTAAATATAAAACCCAAAAAGGAGACCACTCTATAAAACATTATGGGCTTTTTAGAAGAGAGTTAACCAAAGCTCGTGAGAAATTAGCAAAAGATATTTTATTGAAGGAAAAACAGATGTTGAATGGATTTGAAGATATTATATTTTTTAAGCAATGCATAGACACTTTTCCAAATGCAAAAGAACGAATAGAGAAACAAACATTAGAAATCTTAGAAATTTATGATTCCATACTTGAATATATTAATAACAAGGAATTACCTTATAGGCAAATGGTAATTCAATTAACTGAAAAGTTTCGAAAGGACAATGGAGCTGAATTAGAGGCATTAAGAATTGGATATAAAAAGTCAATACAAAAAAAGTTAGTGCATAAATAAGAGATTAATAATTTTAAAGAGATACAAATGAATCGTTTTAAATAAGAATGCTTCTAGTAAGGAGAAAATTAGAAAATAACGCTAAAATCTATTTACTTAGGTAAACAGGAGTGGTATTCTAAATATAGAAAGAACGAAAGGGGGGAAACAAATTGGCAAAGTTAGCACTGATACTAGGAATGATACTTACAGCATTAACAATCATCGAAAAAGTCCTAGTTATCCACGAAAAAGTGAAAAAGCTCAAAACCAAACGAAAACGCCCAGCCAGACGTAAACGCAAATGATTTTGAGCGGAAGAGAGAAGCCCACCTTCTCTCTTCTAAACACATTATAACAACTTGCCAATTTGTAAACAATATGAAGAAAACAAGTAATTCATCGAACATCTTAATTATCTTTGTTACACTGTTTTACTTTGCTTATTTTCGAGATTCGATCGAAGTGAGTATTTTTAAAACTGTTTTGGATATCGTTTTAATCATTCTTTTAGTCCTTTATATAATAAATACGTCATTACGACTTTATGGGATTTTTAAAGAAAAAAGAGGTGAATAAAGTGTACAAGTTTGAGGATAAAGAGAAACTACTTTCTTTTTTACATGATGAGGTATTAACGACACCAGAGGTAATGGATGTTTTAGGGATTAGTAAAGCAAGAATTAGTAAAATGATTAAAGATGGTAAACTTGTACCATTTAAAAAGATGGAACGAGTAAGTTTGTTCCTACGTGAAGACATTGAAGAGAAGAAGAAAGAACTAGAAGTCCTGCGTAGTAAATATAGACCATATGAAGAGGAATAGTCATTTTTGTAGAAAGCTTAATTAAGATAAGTATTATTATGAAATGTTTTAACTCAATATTAAGTTTTATTGATTTTATTTCAACCTCCTTTTATTCTTGTATAGAGGAGGTTGATTTGTATGAGAAAATTGCGTAAAGACATTAAAGTAATCGCCCAATTAGTTATATTTTTGGCGGTTTTTACATTATTATCTGTAGTATTTAATGCTGTAGGAAATATGGAAATGTTAGTAGGGATGATTCAGGAGACTTCTAAGTTAGGGATAAGCATAATAATAGGTTTAATTGGGATTGCAATTGCTTGTATAGCTTTTCAAAGTCTAGAAGCTAGAAAAGAGAACAAAAACTTTTATATGAATTATTTGACGTTAATGCTTATTGCACTACTCTTTTTACTAACTATTTTTTGGTTCCCGTATTTACCGATAGATTCTAACAAGTATATGTATTATTTTATTTTTATAGTTTATTTTCTTTTGGGGACAGTTTTGTTAGGTCTTTCTTTAATTGGAACTCATAAAATTATTAAAAAGGCATTCGAATAAAATTAGTTGAAGAAATAATCCTAATATAGAGGGTTATTTCTTTTATTATGGAGTTAGAAAAAAGAGATGAAGATAAATCATCTCTTTTATACGTTCTTATTTTCAGTAACACCTAAATGTTTTTTTAATGCATCTTGTAACACTTGAGAGTAGTTTACATTATTAGCTTTTCCCATCTTATCAAGCCAATGAGGAATAGTTAATGTTTTCTTTACTGCTTTATTTTCAATCTCACTACGGAATGGTGGCATCCAGACTTCCATTAAACCAATAACTTGATTCTTTTTAGTTTGGATAGAAGTTGGATTAGATGCTGATGGAATACTTCCCTTTTGCTCTTCTATTTCGTATAGATGAGTTGCTAACGTCTTTTTAGCCATTTCAAATGCATTTTCATAGTTAGTACCATTAGCATGACAATTTGCTAAGTCAGGGAATGTAATAGTAACCTGCTCATTAGAAAAATCAAAAATAGATGGGTAGATGTAGCGATCTTGGTAAGTGCTCATTAGCTTTTCCTCCTGCTAAATATATTATAATGGATTTACTTCTTCAATTTCTTGATAATAGAAATGGTAAAGACCAGAATCCATAAAATAATCACTATTAAGTAGATAGTTTCTAACATTTGTAAATTAGAAAAGTCTGTAACAATAAAGAAACGAATTGTTAAAAATAAACAAATAGTATTTAAAATCAATGAAGTTTTTGACATATAGATATGGGAGATGATAATATTTTTTTGAGAAACCCAACCAGTTGGTTGAGTTTCCAATTGGGTGACTTGCGTTTTCTTCGCTTAGGTTTTCTGCTTGGTCGGCTGGAACCTTTGCGTTGAGGACGCTTATTTTTTTCTTCTTTGCTTTCTTTAAGAAGTATGTAGATCGCTAAGATGAAAGAAGAAATCCCACTTACTTTGTCTAAAATATTTAGAATGTCCATCTCCCTTATTCCCTCCTTTTTATACACGTATTATAACACGTGTTAAAGTTATTTGGTTGAATAATATATATTTTTATAAAAAAATATAAGGATATATAATGTTGAAAGGGAAGTTATTGAGAGTATTTTCATTCAATATAAGTTTGTTCAATAGGGGTAAAAGCTTCATTTTTGTCGTACAAAAGCCACCTAATAGCAGATGGGGATTAATGACAATTATGTTATATAAAACTTCATTTACCGTATTGGGTAATAAATTATTTAAATCTTTGTAGGCACTACGGTCATTCTTGTAGCGTCTTGTTTGTTGTTAAGGGAAGATAACAAAACAAATGAATACAATGAACGAAAAATTATGAAACCTTTCAAAATTTTTCGTTTTTATTTTGTATAATGAATCTAATTAGAAAAGGGGAGATGTTGGTGTGAGGAATTTGAGTCGTTTTACTAATCCGTATTTCGAAACGAGAGGGGAAAAAGAAAACGGAGTATACGAAGTAGTTAGGCATAAAGGGAATGAGCAACTTCCGTTCAAAGAAAAATTCAATTCATTAAAAGAAGCTAGGAAGTTCATTTATCAATATGCTCATAAGAATCCGGAGTGATTAAATATAAATGGTGATATAAGTGAATTTAACTTTAAAGAGGATAGAAAACAAAATTCTTGGCATGGAAACGTTATTGAAAAGGTATATAAAGTGCTATATAAGGACTTAAATGAATGGAATGAGTGATTATCAAAGTAGCGAATCCGCTACTTTTTATTTTATAAAGGAATTAACGGAGGGAGGGGCTAGACAAATTACTTTCTATTAACATAGAAGGTGGTGGGTGAATGGCAAGGGTGAGTAATGAACTTGAAGGGTGGAAGGATATAGAGGATTACGAAGGTAAATATCAATTCAGTAGTTTAGGCAGAGTTAAAAGTTTAGATAGGATTGTTAGACATAGTGGGAATCATGAAAGGATACAGCAAGGGAAGATATTAAAATTAACACTTAACTCTGTGAGTGGGTACTTGCAGGTGGCGGGTTCTGTTGATGTAGGATTAGGATTTATGATTGATGCAAAAGTAAATGTTAATGGTTCACCGCAATATAAAGTTCACAATAGCAAAGGAAAAACATACTATGTAACAGCAAATGAAGCCTATGTGTATGTGAAGTAAAAACAAGAGCCGTCAAATGACGGATTTTTTTATTTTATAGCAATTAATTAACTTATACCTGTTAATCGCAAACAACAGGTATGGTATAATTATATATGTAAGGGAGGTGAGAAACATGGATTGGGACTTAACAGAAAAGGTTCTTGAAAATCTAGCTTACATAGTAGGCATGGTGGTAGGAGTCACAATCACAAAGAAAAACATAAACGATATGAAAAACAGAAAGGAGAAGAAAAAGCAAGAAGAAATAGAAAAAAGCCTAGCCCGCAAGACTAGACGCAAATAACACAACGGGGGAAAAAATTCCCCCAACCTTAAAAAAATTATAACACAAATCCAATCCATGTAAAAATGAAATTAGATAGAAACACTATCGTATTAGTATTATTTTTAATATTAGTGGTTACAGTGACAGATTATAGAGCAACAGAGATGACCAACTACTTAGGCATTATGGCTACGGTGATTTTAAGTGTAGCATTGATTATTAATTTAATTGCTATATATATGAAAGGAAAGGGTGAATAATATGGATAATGTAAGTGAGGAAGATAAGCGTAAGATAGCACAAGAAGTTGTGTTAACAGCTCCTGAAACTGCAAATGTTTTAGGTGTTACAACTCAGCGATTACACACGCTTGTAAAACAAGGTCGTATAACACCTTTGAAAGTATCAAATCGAATTGCAGTTTATTTTCGTCCTGATGTAGAAAAGTTAGCGGAAGAGTTAGCACCATTAAGAGAAAAATTTCGTCCTTTTGAATAAATAGAGCCGATTCCAATTAAAGGAGTCGGCTTTTTTTATTAGGATGTTTAGAATTTACTTTTAGATAATGCCTTAAGTATTGGATTTATGATTTTACTCAGTAAACGAAATACGTTAAATATAGAGCGTACAAACTTCATCAAGATGAACCTCCTAAAATAAAGGACATATCTTATTCCTTTATTTCTTTTATTGCGTTTAGTGAATCGTTAAAGTATGTCAAACCATCAATTACAGATTGTTCATACCCTTTAACCTTTTCTTTATCCCTTTCGTCTAAACCTGAAAACATGCCGTCTACTGCCTTTTGATATACTATTAAGGAATCTATCAGTCCGATTTGTAAATCTGTGTACTCTTGAGGTGGGTGAAGGGATTTTATCTTGTCAGCCTGTATTTGTACTTTATTATACTGCGCTTTTAATTCGTCTTTATTTGTCAATAGTGTTTTATCTTTCTCAATTATTGGTTTCGTTGCGCGTAATTCAGATTCAAACTTATTAGCAAGTTTATACACTGCCTCTTGATACTCTTTTAGATTACTAAATCTCTTAAGGTCTTCTACTTTGTCATCCTTTTTAATTACGTCTTTTTCTTTACTAGCTTCTTCATCTTGTATTTTCTTCTCTAACTCGTCTTTCTCTTTACTTATTTTTTCTTTACTAGTTTTTTCATCTTGTATCTTCTTCTCTAACTCGTCCTTCTCTTTATGTAGTTTATCTACTTCTTTATTTAACGATTTTATAACATCCTTATCAGATCTTGTTTCAGTTTTCTTTTCTTTTTCTATGTCATTATTTGAACAACCTATCCCTGATAACATGATTGGGAGTGCTATACATATTAGTTTCTTGTTCTTCATTTCTCCTACTCCTTTAATTCTTATTTAATAGATTCACTCTATACTCTATTGTTTACGTCTTTATCCTGCTTACTTGTTTTTTTAGCGTTTCCTTGCTTTCATAACTACTTCACTTTCTAATTCCATCATTTCAAATGTATCACCGTTAAAGAATTTTATCTTGAATTCCGCATATGGTGGTAAGTCTATACCTTCTTTCTCTGAACCATGCTCTATAAACTTCTTATACGTGAAAGTCATTATTTTCTTAATCCCATCGTACTTCCATTCACCCAACATATGAGTTTGTTTACGCTCTTCTTTGTCTTCACTCTCATACATTAAGAATGTACCATCTTTCTTTAAGTCAAAACCTAA
>Ga0268252_1000128_pt1 | contig 48925 bp, 45 predicted proteins | sample AgamicMgSfrz_FD_200244 | JGI IMG/M metagenome (GOLD analysis project Ga0268252, IMG submission 200244) | Agave microbial communities from Guanajuato, Mexico - Mg.Sf.rz (v2) (version 3) | ecosystem: Host-associated > Plants > Phyllosphere > Phylloplane/Leaf | place: Guanajuato, Mexico | collected... | reverse complement strand
CCGACGTTCGCGCCGACCTGGAACGACACGATGCCTGCCGAGCCGTCGAGAATGTTCGTGCCGTTGTACGTCGTTTGCGACGCGATACGGTTCACTTCCTGGATCTGCTGCGAAACTTCCTGTTGCAGTGCTGCCTGGTCGGTCGTGGACATCGTGCCCGTCGACGCCTGGACGGCCAGCTGGCGGATACGCTGCAGGCTGTTCGTCAGCGACGACAGTGCGCTCGATGCCGTTTGAATCATCGACACGCCGTCGTTGGCGTTCGACACGCCCTGGTTCAGACCGTTGATCTGGGTCTGCATCCGGGTCGAGATCGCGAGGCCTGCTGCGTCGTCCGCTGCGCTGTTGATGCGCTTGCCCGACGACAGGCGCGTGATGGCCTGGGACAGGGCGTTTTGCGAGCCGTTGAGGTTCTGCTGTGCAACCAGCGAGTTGATGTTGCTGTTAATTCCGAGCATGGAAAAATCTCCTGTGTAAGCCGAAAGCCCTGGAAAGCCGTTTTGGCGTCGGCGGAAGCACTCGTTCATTGCTGGCCGCCTCAGAGCAGGATTTCGGCGCACCAAAACAAAACTTGAGGGGCACTTGGAGATTCGGCCCGATTTTTTATCCTTCTTTGTCATTTCGGACCGCCCCGGCACCGCGCCGGATTAAACGGGGGCAGAAACGGGCCCGATGCGGCTCCGGCACTCAGTCGTGACGCTGTGCACACACGACCGACAAAAGGGTGGTTTTGTCTGTGATTCCCTGCTATGATGGCGGGCTGAATTGAGATTTTCTGTCACGCCTTTGCCGGTTTCGGCATGTCTGCTGGCAGTCAAACGCGGCGCTGCACGCGGTTGTGAAGCGTACTCGCGGTGCTTTCCGCCTCTCTTTTCCGGCCTCCGAGGCCGTATTTCCGCTCGTTTCGCCTGTTGTGGGGACGCTCGGATGGCCGGTGCGTGGCGCTTGGCCGCTACGTTTTTGACCGTTTAAGCAATTTAGGAACGACATGACGACGATTCTTCTGAAAGAAAACGAGCCGTTCGAAGTGGCGATTCGCCGCTTTCGTCGCGCTATCGAAAAAAATGGCCTGATCGCTGAACTGCGTGAGCGCCAGTCTTACGAAAAGCCGACCGCAGTCCGCAAGCGCAAGAAGGCAGCAGCCGTCAAGCGCCTGCACAAGCGCCTGCGCAGCCAGATGCTGCCGAAGAAGCTCCACTAAGAGCGTCTGACGGTTCGCCGCGAAACGGCGGAGTGTGCCTCGAAAGAGGCCGCTCCGCCGTTTTGCTTTTGCAGGCCGGGAAAATCCCGAGGCTGCGGCGGCCGACGGGTCGCGCGGCGGCGCCGGCCGGAGGCCTGCGGTATGCAGCCGCCGGCCGCCGCGTTCAGAAGTCGATCTTCGCGCTCAGGCTCACCGTGCGCGGATCGCCCGGCTTCACGTAGTCCGCGTACTGGTATTCCCAGTAACGGCGGTTCAGCACGTTGTCGATCGATGCGCGCAGCGTCACGTCGTGGCGGCCGACCCGCGTCAGGTAGCGCGCGCCGGCGTTGACGACGAGAAAGCCCGGCGCGTCGAGGCCGCCGGCCGCGCGCAACGGCGTCGCGCCGGTGAATTTCGCGTCGACGCCGAGCGTCAGCCCCGGCACGCCCGGCACCGCATAGCCGAGGTCGCCCGCGAGTACGAAGCGCGGCGCGCCGGCGACACGGTTGCCGTTGTTGCCGATCCCGTTCGCGTACCACGCGTCGAGCAGCATCGCATCGACGCCCGCGTTCCAGTGCGCGCCGAATTTCGCGCGCGCGCCGACCTCGATCCCCTGAATGATCGATTCGCCATCCTGCACGTAGACGTTCGCGGCGTTCGCGTATTCGGCGCTGCGCTCGATGCGGAACAGCGCGGCCGTCGCGCTCCAGCGCGCGTGCTCGCTCTTGATCCCCAGCTCGTACTGCTTGCTGCGCAGCGGCTTGAGCACCTGGCCCGCGTTCGCGTAGACGTCGTTCACGCGGCTGCCGGGCTCGAGCGACTCGGCGTAGCTCGCGTACGCGGTGGTCGTCGGCGCGAGCTTGAACATCACCGCGAAAGTCGGCGTCACCACGCCGTTCTGGTGGTAACCGGGGTCCTCGGCGCCGCTTGCCTGGAATGCGCGCTGCTCGTAGTTCATGTAGCGCACGCCGGCCAGCACCGACCAGCGCTCGGTCAACTGCACGGTGTCGCTCGCGAACAGCGATTTCTGCACGATCTCGCTCGTGCGGTACTGGATGAAGCCGTGCGGACTCTCGTAGCGGTACGGATTCGGCGCATAGAGGTTGCCGGCGCCCAGCGGCACGAACACGCTGTTCGCCGAATAGTCGTTCGCCTGCTTCTGCCACGACGCGCCGAGCACGATCTGGTGGCTGAACGGGCCCGTGCGCACCTTGCCCTCGACCATCGCGCGCCATTGGCTGAAGCGGTGATCCTCCATGCCGACGTAGCGGCTGTCGGTGTAGTTGCCTGCGGCGTCCTGCAGGTACAGGGTGCTTTCGTTGCGTCGGCGTGTCGCCTTGCTGTAGCTGTACGCGACGTCGAGCTGCCAGTCCGGCGCGAGCTGGTATTGAAGCCCGGCCGTATAGAGCTGCAGGTTCGTGTTCAGGTACTGGTCCTTGCCGCCCAGGTTCGTCGACCCGCCGCTGATCGTGGCGGGCAGTGCGCCGCCCGGATAGCTGCCGGTGAAGATCGACGGCGTCTGGCCGGTCGTGCGGCGATCCTGGTACAGCGCACCGAACGACACGGAGAGGTCGCGCGTCAGGTTCGCCTGCAGTGCGAGCGACACGCTGTCCCGGCGGATGTTGCCGTCGTTGTACGTCTTGCCTTCCTCGTGCGTCGCATTCAGCCGCGCGCCGAACATGTCGTTCGGCCCGAAGCGCTGGCCAAGATCGACATGCTCCGTCCACACGTTGGTGCTGCGGTAGCTGACATCGACGCTGCGCACCGGCTCGGCGCCCGGCTGCTTCGTCACGTAGTTGACGACGCCGCCCGGCGTCACGAAGCCATACAGGAAGCCGCCGAGCCCCTTCAGCAGTTCGACGCGCTCGAGCTGCTCGTACGGCATCGTGATGCCGTACGTGACGAACGGCAGCCCGTCGATCTTGTAGCCGTTCTGCCAGTCGAGCTGCATGCCGCGCACGGTCATGTAGCTGGCCCACGCGCTGTGCGCGCCGCTGTTGTCGGACACCGACGCGTCGTTCGCGAACACGTCGCCGAGCTTGTACGGCTGGCGTGCCTCCAGTTCTTCCGACGTGACGATCGTCGTCGAGAACGGCGTGTCCAGCTGGCGGCGGGTGCCGAGTGCACCGGTCGAGATCGTGTCGGTCAAGTGTTGGGGTGAATCGTGCGCGGCCGTGATGTTCAGGGCAGGCAGGACCGCGGCGTCGCCGGATGAATCGTCCGCATGCGCGAGCGAGGCGGCAAGGCAGGCGAGGGCGGCGGCCACGCGGCGTGGACGGACAGGAGGGCGGGCAAGGCTGACGGTCATGGCGAGCGAGCAAAAATGCGAGTAAGAATCATTCGCATTGCGTTAAAATGTCGCGCATCGTATCAAAACCCGCCCACGGCGCAACAATTCCATGCCGCGTACAAGGGCATCCGGCCTTGCCTGACCCGGCCGGATGACCGTTGCGCGGCGCCCGACATCGAATGAACTGCCTCCCGTCGAATCGGGGCCGCCGCTCGTGCCGGCCCGCCTTCCTTTCGCTGCGCACGCGATGAATGCGTTTCTGCGACCGTTTCTCGTCCGCCTGCACCGTTGGTTCGGACTCGCCATCGCGCTGTTCCTGTTCGTCGCGGGGCTCACCGGCGCATTGATTGCGTGGGACCATGAGCTCGACGCGGCGCTGAACCCGGATTTCTATATCGCGCGCAGCGGCGCGGCGCCGCTGGCGCCGCTCGAACTCGCGGCGCGCATCGAGACGGCCGATCCGCGCGTGCAGGTGACCTATCTGCCGCTCGCGGTCGAACCGGGGCGCACGCTGCAGGCGGGCGTGATGCCGCGTACCGATCCGGCGACCGGCCAGCCGTATGCACTCGGTTTCAGCCAGATCGCCGTCGATCCCGCCACCGGTGCGGTGCAGGGCCGCCGCGAATGGGGCGCGCTGTCGCTCGCGCGGCTCGACCTGATGCCGTTCATCTACCGGCTGCACTATTCGCTGTTCCTGCCCGTGTACGGCGGGATCAACTTCGGGTTCTGGGTGATGGGCGTCGTCGGCATCGTGTGGGCGATCGACAGCCTGATTGCGCTGGTGCTCGCGTTTCCGAACCTGAAAAGCTGGCGCAAGTCGTTCGCGTTCCGTGTGCGGCGCGGCGGCTATCCGCTCGTGTTCGACCTGCACCGCTCGGGGGGCGTGTGGGTGTGGGGGCTGCTGCTCGTCGTCGCGGTCACGTCGATCTCGATGAACCTTGCCGTTCCGGTCGTGCGCCCGTTGGTCTCGCTGGTGTCGCCGCTCGCGGAGACGCCGTACACCAATCCCGAGCATTTCCCGCCGGCCCCGGCGGGCAGCCAGGTGCTCCCGCGCGAGCGGATCATCGAGATCGCCCGCTCGGCCGGCCGCGACGCGGGGATCACCGCGCCGCCGGGTGCGCTGCTGTTCGCTCCGGCGATGAACGCCTATGCGGTCGGGTTCTTCACGCCGGGCAACGACCATGGCGACGTCGGGCTCGGCAATGCGTGGCTGTACTGGAATGCGGTGACCGGCAAACCCGTCGCGGCGCAGGTGCCGGGCCGCGGTTCGGCTGGCGACCTGTTCATGCAGGCGCAGTTTCCACTGCACTCGGGGCGGATCGCCGGTGTCGCGGGACGTGTCGCCGTGAGCGTGCTCGGCATCGTGATCGCGATGCTGAGCGTAACGGGCGTCTGCATCTGGGTGAAGAAGCGCAGCGCTCGCGGGCGGGCCGCGCGGAGCGCGCGGCCGGTCGTGCCGGCGTCGTCGTCGCGCGCCGCGCGGTAAGGGCCGGGCGGCAAGCACCGAGCACCGAGCACCAAGCACCAAGCACCAAGCACCAAGCACCAAGCGGACGGTGCTATCGCCGCAGGTCTGCGGCGCGGCACCGGCGCCGAACTTGCCTCCGCGCCGTCAGCCCGCCTTGCGCCGGCGGGCCGGCTGCTTGCCGCCGAGCGCCGCGCATTGCGCGTGGCACGGGCAGCCGGCTTCGTGATCGTTGACCATGCCGGTCGCCTGCATCAGCGCATAGCAGATCGTCGAGCCGACGAACTTGCAGCCGTATGCCTTCAGCGCCTTGCTGAGCGCGTCGGACTGCTCGGTCGACGCGGGCGCGTCGCGGTACGACTGCCACGCATTCTGGACCGGTGTGTCGCCGACGAACGACCACAGGAACGCGGCGAGCGACCCATGCTCCTCCCGGATGCGCTGCACGGCGCGCGCGTTGGTCACCGCCGATTCGACCTTCGCGCGGTTGCGCACGATGCCCGGGTTCTCCAGCAATTTCTCGATGCGCTTGGGCGTGAAGCGCGCGACGGCATCGACGTCGAAATCGGCGAACGCTTCGCGATAGCCCGCGCGTTTGTTCAGGATCGTCGACCACGACAGCCCGGCCTGCGCGCCTTCCAGGATCAGCATTTCGAACAGGTGGCGATCGTCGTGCGACGGCACGCCCCACTCGGTATCGTGATAGTGAGCGTCCGCTTCCGTCTTCACCCAGTTGCACCGCTGCGACATCGTCTGCCTCGTTTTCAGTGTCGATTCGATCGCGCCAGCATAGCGGAAGCCCTTTTGGCGGGATAGCCGGCCGAACGGCAGATGGGCGCGCGGCGCCGATCCGGTTAAGCTTGGCGCCTGTTCGAATCAGCGGGATGAAGGCATGGCGGCATTACTTTTTGCGATCGGCATCGACGGCGGCGGCACGGGCACGCGCGCGGTTCTGGCCGACCGGCATGGGCGCGAGCTGGCGCAGGGGCGCGGCGGCCCGTCGGGGCTCGGTCTCGGCATCGAGCGGGCATGGGCATCGATCGGCGCGGCGTGCGCGGACGCATTCACGCAGGCCGGTCTCGCATTCGACTGGTCGCAGTGCGCGCTCGGCTGCGGGCTGGCCGGCGTCAACAACGCGGCGTGGCTCGCTGCATTCCGCGCGCAGGCGCCGCTCGGCGCGCTCGCGATCGAGAGCGACGCGTATACCACCGTCGTCGGCGCGCATGGCGGCGCGCCGGGGCTCATCGTCGCGCTCGGCACCGGCAGCATCGCGGCGGCGCTCGACGCGGCCGGCGCGTGCCGAATCGCGGGCGGCTTCGGCTTTCCGTCCGGCGACGAGGCGAGCGGCGCGTGGCTCGGCGTGCGCGCGCTCGCCTACGCGCAACAGGCGCTCGACGGCCGCGTGCCGCGCGATGCGTTCGCCACGGCCCTGCTCGCGGAAACGGGCACGCGGGATCGCGATGCGCTCGTCCAGTGGTCGTGCGACGCGAACCAGACGATCTATGCACGTCTCGCACCGATCGTGTTCGCGCACCGCACGCATCCGGTCGCGCGCGGGCTGATCGCGCAGGCCGGCGACGAGATCGGCAAGATGATCGACGCGCTCGATCCGCAGCACGCGTTGCCGGTCGCGCTGTGCGGCGGGCTGGCGGACGCGCTCGCGCCGGCCGTGCCGGCACGGCACGCCGCGCGGTTGCGCGCGCCGCTCGACGATTCGGCGCATGGTGCGCTGCGGCTCGCGCTCGAGGCGTTGCGGGCGGCGGAGGCGGGCTAAGCCAAGCCGAGCGGGGTGCGTACGGTGAATGCCGCGTCGCAGCAGCATCGCGCGCGGCGCCTGGCCGGCAACCGCCCGGTAACCGCGCGGCAACCGCCCGGCGCGCTACCGGGCACGACGTTAAAATGACGCTTCCTCCGTGCCCCGAGCGCCACTCTCCCGCCCCATGTACAAAGTCATCGCCACCGATCTCGACGGTACGCTGCTGAACAGCGACCACCAGCTCGACCCGTACACGATCGACACCGTTCGCCGGCTCGACCGCGACGGCGTGCAGTTCGTGATCGCCACGGGGCGCCACTATGCGGACGTCGCCGGCATTCGCGACGTGCTCGGCATCCGGCCGTACCTGATCACGTCGAACGGTGCGCGCGTGCATGCGCCGGACGACACGAAGATTCACGCGCAGGACATCGACGCAGCGATCGTGCGCAGCCTCGTGCAGCCGGCAGTCGTCGGCGCGCACGGCCGCGTGATCGTCAACCTGTTCACCAACGACGGCTGGCTGATCGACCGCGACGCGCCGCACCTGCTCGAATTCCATCAGGATTCGGGCTTCCGGTACGACGTGATCGACATGGCCGCGCACGACGGCGCGGATATCGCGAAGGTGCTGTATATCGGCGAACCAGCCGACCTGGCGGTCGTCGCGGAGCAGATGCGCGTGCAGTTCGGCGACGCGCTGTACGTCACATACTCGCTGCCCGACTGCCTCGAAGTGATGACCGCGAACGTGTCGAAGGGGCGCGCGCTGCGCGCGGTGCTCGCGCGGCTCGGCGTCGATGTCGGCCACTGCATCGCATTCGGCGACAACATGAACGACATCGATCTGCTCGAAACCGCCGGTCATGCGTTCATGATGAACAACGCGAACCCCGACCTGATCGCGCGGCTGCCGCACGTCCCGCGGATCGGCAACAACTTCGACGCGGGCGTCGCCCGCCATCTGCGCACGCTGTTCTCGCTGGAAGACGACGTCGTCGCGTCCTGAGCGTCCGCCCCGGGCGCGTGTCCCGCGCGGAAATGAAAAACGGGCGCCAGGGGCGCCCGTCGAAATTACCTGCCTCGATGTTCTTCGACAGCGTGAGGCTCGCTGCTCTGCTCGCTTGACCCCGTAGTGTTTTATTCGCTTGTGCGAGCGGATGCCGGCAGCAGGTCGACGGCGTCGTCACGCCCGGCGACCAGCGGGTAGATGATCCCCGCGAGTACCGCGCCGATCAGCGGCGCGACCCAGAACAGCCACAGCTGGCCGATCGCGTCACCGCCCACGAACAGCGCCGGGCCGGTCGAGCGCGCCGGGTTCACCGACGTGTTGGTGACCGGAATCGAGATCAGGTGAATCAGCGTCAGGCACAGCCCGATCGCGATCGGCGCGAAGCCGGCCGGCACCCCGCGCTTGTCGGTCGCGCCGAGGATCACGAACAGGAAGAAGCCCGTCATCACGACTTCGCAGATGAACGACGCGGCGAGCGAGTAGTGGCCGGGCGAGCGATCGCCGAAGCCGTTCGTCGCAAAGCCGCTGCCGACGACGTCGAAACCCGGCTTGCCGGTTGCGATCAGGTACAGCACGAAGGCGCCGAGCGTGGCGCCGACGACCTGCGCGACGATGTACGGCGCGAGATCGCGTGCCGGGAAGCGGCCGGCGACCGTCAGGCCGACGCTCACCGCCGGATTCAGGTGGCAACCCGAGATGTGGCCGATTGCGAATGCCATCGTCAGCACGGTCAGGCCGAAGGCGAGTGCGACGCCGGCAAAGCCGATGCCGAGGCCCGGAAAGGCGGCGGCCAGCACGGCGCTTCCGCACCCGCCGAGCACCAGCCAGAACGTGCCGAATACCTCTGCAGCGAGACGCTGAGAAAGATTCATGTAAGGACCTCGTCCAAGTGGGTTGAAGACCCCGGCCGACGCAACGGATTTATTTCGTCGTCCGGAATTGGTCTGGATTATAGGAAATGAATCGGGTTCGGGAGGGTAAACGATTGTTAAATTTGAATGGCTGACGAATGCCTTTTATTAGAATAAGTCCGCATTCTCGATATAGACGATTCGGTTAAAGATGGCAGCATTAATTTCGAAGGGCAGGGCGGCAGTGCGGATGACGTAACGGACGTTGGCGTCCCGGCCGGATTCGCCGGGGCCGCATCATCGAAAAGGGGAGTCGAAAAATGTCTCAATACGCGAAACTCAAGGCGCAGATCGCCGATCTGCAGGCCCAGGCGGACGACGTGCGCCGCCAGGAAGTGGCAGCGGTGATCGCCGATGTCCAGCGAATGATTGCCGAATATGGCCTGACGGCCCAGGACCTGGGCTTCGCGGAACGGGCGCGGCGCGGGCGTCCGCCGAAGAAGGCGCCGTTGCCGCCGAAATACCGCGATCCGAAGTCGGGTGCCACCTGGAGTGGGCGCGGCAAGCCGCCGAATTGGATCGTCGGCAAAAACCGCGATCGTTTCCTGATCGAGTGACCGAAGGCCAAATGGAAAGAGCCGCATCGACGATGCGGCTCTTTTGTTTTGCGGGTTTTGCGCGCCGATTTCGGCGCGGATTTACGGCCTATTTCGGCGCGGATTTCCGCGTCAGGCGCCCGCGACCCGGCGCAATGCCGGTTGCTTGGTTGCCGCGCACAGCGTTTCGTAAGTCTCGACGTAACGCTGCGCCATTGCCTTCGCGCTGAAACGCGTGTCGAAACGCTCGCGGATCGCGGTGCGCGACAGGCTGTCGATCCGGTGCAGCGCGCCGACCGCGCCCTGCACGTCCTCGACGATGAAGCCGGTCACGCCGTCCTCGATCACTTCAGGCACGGAGCCGCGGTTGAACGCGACGACCGGCGTGCCGCAGGCCATCGCCTCGATCATCACCAGGCCGAACGGCTCCGGCCAGTCGATCGGGAACAGTAGCGCCTTCGCGCCGGACAGGAACGCCGGCTTTTGCGCTTCGTTGATCTCCCCGATGAATTCGACGTGCGCCTGGCCGAGCAGCGGCTCGATCACTTCCTTGAAGTAGTCGGCGTCGGCCTTGTCGACCTTCGCGGCGATCTTCAGCGGCAGCCCGCTTTGCGCGGCGATGCGGATCGCGGTGTCGACACGCTTTTCGGGACAGATCCGGCCGAGGAACGCGAGGTATTCGGGCTTCACGTCCGGCCGCGGCGTGAGCAGCGTGTCGGGCAGCCCGTGGTACACGGTGCCGGCCCACGCGGCCTGCGGCAGCGGCTTGCGCTGGTTGTTCGAGATCGACACGACCGGCGAATCCGGGAACGCGTCGAATACCGGCTGCAGCTCCGGCAGGTCGAGGCGGCCGTGCAGCGTCGTCACGTACGGCGTGTCGAGGCGCGACATCAGCGGGAACGGCAGGTAGTCGAGGTGGAAGTGCAGCACGTCGAATTCGTGCGCGACCCGGGCGACCTGCTCGAGGAGCCGCATATGGGGCGCCATCGAATCGCGGACCGACGGGTCGAGCCGCAGCGCGCGCGGCCACGCCGCCTCGAGACGGGCCGACGTGACGGAGTCGCCGCTGGCGAACAGCGTCACGTCATGGCCGAGTTCGACGAGCGCCTCGGTGAGGTAGGACACGACACGCTCGGTGCCGCCGTAGAGTTTCGGCGGGACGGCTTCGTACAGCGGCGCGATCTGGGCAATTCGCATGGATGTTCTCCTGTGTCGATCCGGGGCGCGATGGCGCCGAGACGGATCCCGTACAAGGTTGCGGAACTTGCCGACGCACGCGGTTGGCGGTACGTGGCCGGGCCCTGGGCGGGGTGCGCGGAGCGCCGGACGGCAAGCTGCGGGGCGGGCCGGCACGGCTCGCGCCGCCGCCCATTGGAGTCCATTATCGATATCGCCCTGAGGGGTTCGAGTGTTTTTTCAAACACTTAAGGCTTGTTACACGATGAAATACGCGAAAACCCCGAGAAAAAGGGCGCGGAATCATGAATCGCGACAGCCATAACTATTGTTGCGCTATCGTGAAAAAGCACTATAATTTTTACCGATCCGATTGTCGGCAGCCTTGCCGGCAAGCCTTCCACCTCTGGCGTGGCGGCCATCGGGGCCCTTCGCAACCGAATTCGCGTTGCAACCCGTTTTTCCGATTCCTTTCAATTCGCCTTGTCGGAAAAATTCCTACACGGTTTACAGACAAATCCTGCACGGCATACGCCACTTCGCTGATACCGACATAAATCCCGTTTGGCCAAAATTCGCCCTGTAAGACTATAAACGAGCCGACTGAGCGCCCGGTGCGCGCTGATCGAGCAAACGTTTTCATAACATGAATGGCCAAAGCAAAGCTTTTTAACGGGGGAATCATGAGCGCTACCAGCGAAATGCTCAGTGAGATCAAAGAGGTCAACCTGTCGTACCTCCTCCTCGCGCAGCGACTGCTGCGGGAAGACAAGGCGATGGGCATGTTCCGCATGGGCATTTCCCAGGAACTCGCCGACGTGCTCGCCAACCTCACGCTCGCGCAGACCGTGAAGCTGGCCGCGTCGAACCAGATGCTGTGCCGCTTCCGCTTCGATGATCACGCGCTGCTGTCGTCGCTCGCCGACAAGGGCCGCAGCGATGTCGTCGCGCACGCCCACTCGGCCATCCTGATGGCCGGGCAGCAGGTCGAAGGCGTCCGCTGATCCATCCCGCCTTGCGTTTGTCCCGGCGCGCCGCGCCGGCCGGCAGCGTGTTGGCCATTCATTCGAATAACGTCAAGCGGACGGTTATCACCATGGCAAGCAAAAGCGTCGTGATCGAGGTGAAGGAAATCACCCTCGCCATCGAACTGATCGAACTGGGCGCCCGGCTGCAACTGCTGGAGGCGGAGACGAGCCTGTCGCGGGACCGTCTGATCAAGCTGTACAAGGAACTGAAGGGCGTGTCGCCGCCGAAGGGGATGCTGCCGTTCTCGACCGACTGGTTCATGACGTGGCAGCCGAACATCCACTCGTCGCTGTTCTACAACATCTACCGGTTCATGCAGGACCACGGCCGCTGCGAGCCGATCCAGTCGATCGTGAAGGCGTACCGGCTCTATCTGGAGCACGTGAACCTGTCCGGCGACGAGGCCGCGCTGAGCCTCACGCGGGCGTGGACGCTGGTGCGCTTCTTCGATTCGGGGATGCTGCAGATGACCCCGTGCACGCGCTGCGGCGGCCACTTCGTCGCGCATGCTCATGATCCGCATCAAGGTTTCGTGTGTGGCCTCTGCCAGCCGCCGTCGCGCGCCGGCAAGACCCGCAAGGCCGCCGCCGCGCGCGCCGAACTGGCCGCCGCCGTGGCCTGAGCGCCGGGCCGGGCAAGGCCGGACGGGGCGCAAGCGGGGCCCGAGTGGCGCCCCGCGGGCCGCGCGAATCGTCCGCGCATTGCTGGTAAACACCGTCGGGCCGCCGCCGGGCGGCCGCGAAAGTTTTCCTGCCGACTGCCGTAAACCTGTTTAACGGCGGTCTCCCCGCCGGTCTTTCGTGAGGGACAGGCAGTGCTGATTATCGTGGGAACACTCGTGACGCTGTTGTCCGTCTTCGGCGGTTATGCGCTGGCAGGCGGGCATCTGGGCGCCTTGATCCAGCCCGTCGAGATCCTGATGATCGTGGGCGCCGGCGTCGGCGCGTTCATCCTCGGCAACGGCGGCAAGACCATCAAGGCCACGCTGCGCGTGCTGCCGACGCTCTTCAAGGGTTCGAAATACACGAAGGACGTCTATATGGAGCTGATGGCGCTGCTTTACGTGCTGCTCGCGAAGGCACGCAAGGAAGGCACGCTGACGCTCGAGGCCGACATCGACGATCCCGAAAAGAGCCCGATCTTCACGCAATACCCGAAGATCCTCGCCGATCGCCACATCGTCGAATTCCTGACCGACTACCTGCGCCTGATGGTGGGCGGCAACATGAACGCGTTCGAGATCGAGAGCCTGATGGACGAGGAGATCGAGACGCACCACACCGAAGGCGAAGGCCCGGCGCATGCGCTGATGCGCGTCGGCGACGCGATGCCGGCGTTCGGCATCGTCGCGGCCGTGATGGGCGTCGTGCACACGATGGCCTCGGCCGACAAGCCGCCCGCGGTGCTCGGCGCGATGATCGCGCAGGCGCTGGTCGGCACGTTCCTCGGGATCCTGCTGTCGTACGGGCTGATCGGGCCGCTCGCGAGCCTCGCGGAGCAGCGCGTCGCCGAGTCGACCAAGATGTTCCAGTGCATCAAGGTGACGATCCTCGCGACGCTGAACGGCTATGCGCCGGCGATCGCGGTGGAGTTCGGCCGCAAGGTGCTGTTCTCGACCGAGCGTCCGTCGTTCTCCGAGCTCGAGGAACATGTTCGCCGCGTGAAGGCGAAGTGACGCGGAGCGACCGATGAGCAAGAGCAAGGATCGCGCGATCGTCGTCAAGCGGGTGGCCCCGGCGAAGAAGGGCCACCACGGCGGCGCATGGAAGCTCGCGTACGCGGATTTCATGACCGCGATGATGGCGTTCTTCCTGCTGATGTGGCTGCTGAGCTCGGTCACGCCGGTGCAGCTGAAGGGGATCGCCGAATACTTCAACATGCCGCTGAAGGCCGCGATTCTCGGCAGCGGCGACCGCAGCTCGCAGGAGTCCAGCATCATCAACGGCGGCGGCCGCGACCTGTCGAGCGTCGACGCCGGCACGCTGCGCCGCACCGACGGCACGACGTCGCTCGCCGAGCGCCTCGCGAAGGCGGGCGACGACAATTCCCGGTCGCAGGCGCAGGGCGCGCAGGACCGGCTCGAGCAGACGCGCCTGCACGACCTGCAGATCAAGCTGATGGCCGCGATCGAGGCCAATCCGACGCTGCGCCAGTTCAAGCAGCAGATCCGCATCGATTCGACGCTGATGGGGCTGCGCATCGAGATCGTCGACTCCCAGAAGCGGCCGATGTTCGCGATGTCGAGCGACCACGTCGAGCCGTACATGCGCGACATCCTGCGCGAGATCGGCAAGACGCTGAACGACGTGCCGAACCGGATCATCGTCCAGGGCCATACCGACGCCGTGCCGTACGCGGGCGGCGAGGGCGGCTACAGCAACTGGGAGCTGTCGGCCGACCGCGCGAACGCGTCGCGCCGCGAGCTGATCTCCGGCGGCATGGACGAGGCGAAAGTGCTGCGCGTGCTGGGCCTCGCGTCGACGCAGAACCTGAACAAGGCCGATCCGCTCGATCCGGAAAACCGCCGGATCAGCGTGATCGTGCTGAATCGCAAATCCGAAGAAGCGCTGATGCGCGACGACGCGACGACGACGACGCTGTCCGCCGACGCGGCCGGCTCGAAGCTGCTCGCGCAGCAGCTCGGCGGCCCGACGCCGGCGGTGCGTCCGGTCGTGGCGAGCGCCGTCGCCGTGGCGCCGAAACCCTGACGTTTCCGAGACAGACATGATCCGAACCATTCTCGCCATCGACGACTCCGCGACCATGCGTGCGCTGCTGCAGGCCACGCTTGCGCAGGCCGGCTACGACGTGACGGTGGCGCCGGACGGCGAAGCCGGCTTCGACATGGCGGCGACGGCGCCGTACGACCTGGTCCTGACCGACCAGAACATGCCGCGCAAGAGCGGGCTTGAGGTGATCGCCGCGCTGCGCAAGCTGACCGCGTACGCGGACACGCCGATCCTCGTGCTGACGACCGAGGGCAGCGATGCGTTCAAGGACGCCGCACGCGACGCGGGCGCGACCGGCTGGATCGAAAAGCCGATCGACCCGGGCGTGCTCGTCGAGCTGGTCGCGACGCTGTCCGAGCCGGCTGCCTCCTGACATGAACGCGACGAATTCAACCGGTGACCGGGCATGACTCTCGACATCACTCAGTTCTACCAGACCTTTTTCGACGAAGCGGACGAGCTGCTCGCGCAGATGGAGCAGCTGCTGCTGAACCTCGACGTCGATGCGCCCGACCCCGAGGATCTGGCGGCGATCTTCCGCGCCGCGCATTCGATCAAGGGCGGCGCGGCGACGTTCGGCTTTTCCGCGCTGACCGATACGACGCACATCCTCGAATCGCTGCTCGACCGCGCGCGCAACCATGAGCTGACGCTGACCAAGGAAATGATCGACGCGTTCCTGGAAACCAAGGACGTGTTGTCCGACCAGCTCGTTGATTACCGCGCGAGCGCGGAACCGGACGCGGCCGCCGCCGCGACGATCTGCGCGAAGCTCGAACGGCTGAAGGCCGAAAGCGGCGCGGGTGCGCCTGCTGCGGCCGCCGAGCCTGCGCCGGCCGCGCCGGTTGCACCGGTCGCCGCCGTGGCGCCCGCCGTCGAACCCGCCGCTGCCGGCGATCGCGCCCCCGACCATGTGGTCGAACAGGCCGTCGCGGCCGCGCATCCGGCGGCCGACGCCGATGCCGGCGGCCCGCACCTGAAGATCACGCTCGTGGGCGTCGACGCGAAGGATCGCGAACTGCTCACCGAGGAACTCGGTAACCTCGGCCGGATCGTCGGCCGCGAGGAAACGGGCGCCGACTTGTCGCTGTGGGTCGAATCGGACGTGCCGTCGGACGACATCGTCGCGGTGTGCTGCTTCGTGATCGACGAAAGCCAGATCCGCGTCGCGCACGGCACCGCGCCGGCCGCGCAGGCGGCGCCGGCCGCCGCGCAGGGCGCCGCCGCCGAGGCTGCCGAGCCGGCCGCCGCCGCGCCGCCGGCACGCGTCGAGGTGTTCGCGCCGCCGCCGGCCGCGCCGCAACCGGCTGTTCCGGCACCGGCGCCGGCGCCGGCCGAGCCGGCCGCCGCCGCCCAGCAGCCGCAGCCGCAACAACACGCACAACCCCAGCCAGCCGAACACGCGACGCCGGCCGCCGCCGCGCATCACGACGACAAGCGCGCGCGCCCGGCCGCTGCCGCCGCGGCGGGCGCCGAAGGCAGTTCGATCCGCGTCGGCGTCGAGAAGGTCGACCAGCTGATCAACCTCGTCGGCGAACTGGTGATCACGCAGGCGATGCTGGCCGAGACGGCGACCGCATTCGATCCGGCGCTGCACGACCGCCTGTTCAACGGGATGGCGCAGCTCGAGCGCAACGCGCGCGACCTGCAGGAAGCGGTGATGTCGATCCGCATGATGCCGATGGACTACGTGTTCAGCCGCTTCCCGCGGCTCGTGCGCGACCTCGCCGGCAAGCTCGGCAAGCAGGTCGAACTGGTCACGTTCGGCCAGGCGACCGAGCTCGACAAGAGCCTGATCGAACGGATCATCGATCCGCTCACGCACCTGGTGCGCAACAGCCTCGACCACGGCATCGAGACCGTCGACAAGCGCGTCGCCGCCGGCAAGGACGCGGTCGGCCAGCTCGTGCTGTCGGCCGCGCATCACGGCGGCAACATCGTGATCGAGGTGAGCGACGACGGCGCGGGCCTGAACCGCGAGCGAATCCTCGCGAAGGCCGCGAAGCAGGGCATGCAGATCTCCGAGAACATCAGCGACGACGAAGTCTGGCAACTGATCTTCGCGCCGGGCTTCTCGACCGCCGAGACGGTGACCGACGTGTCGGGCCGCGGCGTCGGGATGGACGTCGTGAAGCGCAACATCCAGTCGATGGGCGGTCATGTCGAAATCTCGTCGCAGGCCGGCCGCGGCACGACCACGCGGATCGTGCTGCCGCTCACGCTGGCGATCCTAGACGGGATGTCGGTCAAGGTGGGCAGCGAGATCTTCATCCTGCCGCTGAACTTCGTGATGGAGTCGCTGCAGCCGTCGAACGACGACATCTACACGGTCGGCAACGGCGAGCGCGTGGTGCGCGTGCGCGGCGAATACCTGCCGCTGGTCGCGCTGCACGAGGTGTTCTCGGTCGAGGACGCGCGCACCGACCCGACGCAGGGGATCGTCACGATCATGGAAACCGAGGGGCGCCGCTTCGCGATGCTGATCGACGAGCTGGTCGGCCAGCAGCAGGTGGTCGTGAAGAACCTCGAAACCAACTACCGCAAGGTGCATGGCATCTCGGCGGCGACCATCCTCGGCGACGGCAGCGTCGCGCTGATCGTCGACGTCGCGGCGCTGAACCGCGAAACCCGTGCGACGCACGGCGCCCGAGCCGGCGCCGAGCTCGCCGTCTTCTGACTCTCGCCATTCAACCGATTGGGGGCAAACGTGTCTGCTGAAGTCCAAATGATCAATCCGGCCGCGGCGAATGCCGCGACGAGCCGCCGCGACGCGGCGCACGGCGATGCGACGGGCCAGGAATTCCTCGTGTTCACGCTCGGCGACGAGGAATACGGGATCGACATCCTGAAAGTGCAGGAAATCCGCGGCTACGACAGCGTCACGCGCATCGCGAACGCGCCCGAGTTCATCAAGGGCGTGATCAACCTGCGCGGGATCATCGTGCCGATCGTCGACATGCGGATCAAGTTCCACCTCGGCCGCGTCGAGTACGACCACCAGACCGTCGTGATCATCCTGAACGTGTCGAACCGCGTGGTCGGGATGGTGGTCGACGGCGTGTCGGACGTGCTGACGCTGCAGACCGACCAGATCATGCCGGCGCCGGAATTCGGCGCGACGCTGACGACCGAGTACCTGACGGGCCTCGGCACGGTCGACGGCCGGATGCTGATCCTGATGGACATCGAGAAGCTGATGTCGAGCCGTGAAATGGCGCTGATCGAGACACTCGGCGGGTAAGCGCGCCGCGCGCGCAGCAATTTCGGGAGAATCTGCAATGTTGCATAACTGGTCGATCCGCACGACGCTCACGGCGGTCGGACTCATCCTCGTGTGCCTGGCCGCCGCGGTCGGCGGGCTCGGCCTCTACGCGCTGAATCACGCGAGCCGTTCGCTCGACGAGATCGCGCACGTCGACCTGCCGGCGATCCACACGCTGGACGACACGGCCGCGTACCTGCTGCGCTCGCGCGTCGCGCTCGATCGCTTTCGTACGCTGACCGAAGCCGGCAATGCGGCCGACGCGGCGAAGGTGCTCGACCGCGCGCAGGAGCTGTATGCGAAGTCGAACCAGAACTGGCAGACGTTCCAGTCGACGCCGAAGCTCGGTGTCGAGCAGGCGCTCGTCGACGAGCTCACCGCGCGTTACACGACGATCATGAAGGAAGGCGTCGAACCGGAATTCGCCGCGGCGCGCGCGGGCGACATGGCCGCGTACCACGCGATCGCCGACGCGAAGATCAGCCCGATGTTCGTCGCGTTCGACCAGACGGCGGCGGCCGTGATCGCCGCGCTGCAAAAGCGCGCGGAAGACCGCCAGGCCGCGACGCAGTCGCAGATCTCGATGATGATCGCGCTGATCGCGGCCGGCATCGCGCTCGCGTTCGTCGTCGTGATCGCGATCCGCTTCGTCCTGCGCGGGCTGATCGTCCAGCCGATCGAGGACGCGATCGCGCACTTCGAGCGCATCGCCGGCGGCGACCTCACGCAACCGGTGAGCGTGTTCAGCACGAACGAGATCGGCCGCCTGTTCGGCGGCATCAAGCGGATGCAGGACGCCGTCACGACGATGGTGCAGGCCGTGCATCGCGGCACCGAATCGATCGACGTCGGCGCGCGCGAGATCGCGACCGGCAACATCGACCTGTCCCAGCGCACCGAGGAGCAGGCCGCCTCGCTGCAGGAAACCGCGTCGAGCATGGAGCAACTGACGGGCACCGTGCGGCAGAACGCGGAAAACGCGCGGCAGGCGAGCCAGCTCGCGGTGAACGCGTCGGACATCGCGACGCAGGGCGGCGACGTGGTCGGCCAGGTCGTGTCGACGATGCAGGACATCGCGGCGAGCTCGGGCAAGGTCGTCGACATCATCGGCACGATCGAGGGCATCGCGTTCCAGACCAACATCCTCGCGCTGAACGCGGCCGTCGAAGCGGCGCGGGCCGGCGAGCAGGGCCGCGGCTTCGCGGTGGTCGCGGGCGAAGTGCGTTCGCTCGCGCAGCGCAGCGCGAGCGCCGCGAAGGAAATCAAGCAGCTGATCGGCGATTCGGCCGAGAAGGTCGACAGCGGGTCGGCGCTCGTCGCACGCGCCGGCGCGACGATGGACGAGATCGTGCAGGCGGTGCGCCGCGTGACCGACATCATGGGCGAGATCAGCGCGGCATCCGACGAACAGTCGACCGGCATCGAGCAGGTCAACCGTGCGGTCGGCCAGATGGATGCGGTCACGCAGCAGAACGCGGCGCTCGTCGAGCAGGCCGCCGCCGCGGCCGCGTCGCTCGAGGAGCAGACGCGCCAGATGAAGGCGATCGTGTCGGGCTGGCGCGTCGCGGGCGGCATCGCGCTCGCGCCGGCGCGCGGCGTCGCGCGGCCGGTGGCCCATGAACCGGCGGCGCTGCCGTCGGACGCGCGCCACGACGCGCCGGTCGCCGCGCTGCCGGCGCCGGCAGCGGCCCAGCCGGCCGCACGGCGCGGCGCGCCGGCGTCGCGTGCCGCTGCCGCGGGCGCCGCGGCAGCGGCCGCCGAACCGAAGCGTGCGGCCGATGCGGCCACGCGCACGCAGAAGGACGCACCGGCTGCCCGTGGCGGTACCGCCGCGGGCGGCTACGGCCCGCGTCTCGCGAAGACGGCCGCCGCGGCGGACAAGCCGGCCGCGAAGCCCGCGCTCGTGCGCCCGGCGCTGAACGGCGAGAAGCCGGCGCTGGCCGCCGCCGGCGCGTCGGACGACGACTGGGAGACCTTCTAAGCCATGTCGCACGCGCGCGCGCCGTTTCGACCCGATGCACCGGATGCCTCGCCTCGCGCGGGCGAGCCGGGGCGCGACTTCGCGTTCACCGGCGCGGATTTCGCACGCATCCGCGCGCTGATCCATCAACGCGCGGGCATCTCGCTGTCCGAGCACAAGCGCGACATGGCCTACAGCCGTCTCGCGCGGCGGCTGCGGGCGCGCGGCCTCGACACGTTCCGCGACTACCTCGACCTGCTCGAGCAGGAAGACGATCCGCTCGAGTGGGAAGCGTTCACCAACGCGCTGACGACCAACCTGACCGCGTTTTTCCGCGAGTCGCACCATTTCCCGATCCTGTCGGAGTTCGTGAAATCGCGGCCGGCGCCGGTGTCGGTCTGGTGCTCGGCGGCGTCGACCGGCGAGGAGCCGTACTCGATCGCGATCACGCTGATCGAGGCGCTCGGCGACACGGCCGCGCGCAACGCATCGATCCTTGCGACCGATCTCGACACGCAGGTGCTCGCGAAGGCCGAAGCCGGCATCTATACGTACGACCAGGTCAAGCACCTGTCGCCGGAGCGGCTCAAGCGCTTCTTCCTGAAGGGCACGGGCGCGCAGGCCGGCCGCGTGAAGGTGCGCCCCGAGCTGCGCGCGATGATCCGTTTCGAGCAGTTGAACCTGACCGATGCGGACTACGGGATCGCGAAGCCGTTCGACGCGATCTTCTGCCGCAACGTGATGATCTATTTCGACAAGCCGACGCAGGGGCAGGTGCTGTCGCGCTTCGAGCCGCTCGTGAAGCCGGGCGGGCTGCTGTTCGCCGGCCATTCGGAGAACTTCACGTACGTGACGCAGGCGTTCCGGCTGCGCGGGCAGACGGTGTACGAACTGACGCGCGACGCCGCGCAGGGCGCGCGGCCGCGCGGCGCGCCGACGAGCGCGGCGGCCGCGATGCCGGCGCCCGGGCGCGTGCGGGCCGCAGGCGGCGCACCGGCCTATGGAGAGCGCGGATGAGCGCCCTGCCGATCGCGACCAATCGCTACTTCGACAACCACTTCGAGCGCCCCGGCGTGAAGCTGTTGCCGAACGAGTTCTACACGACCGCCGAGGACATGGTGCTGATGACCGTGCTCGGCTCGTGCGTCGCCGCGTGCCTGCACGACCCGTACGCAGGCATCGGCGGGATGAACCATTTCATGCTGCCGGACGACGGCGCCGATCCGGGCGCGGCCGCGTCGGAATCGATGCGCTACGGCGCGTACGCGATGGAAGTGCTGATCAACGAGCTGATCAAGGCCGGCGGGCGCCGCGAGCGCTTCGAGGCGAAGGTGTTCGGCGGCGCGGCCGTGCTGGCCGGGATGACGACGATCAACATCGGCGATCGCAACGCGGATTTCGTGCGCCGCTATCTCGCGCTGGAGCGCATCCGCATCACCGCGGAAGACCTGCAGGGCGTGCATCCGCGCAAGGTCGCGTTCATGCCGCACAGCGGGCGCGCGATGGTGAAGAAGCTGCGGCTGCAGGTGCCGGGGGTGACCGAGCGCGAAGCCGCGCTCGCGCGCGAGGCCGATCGCCTCCGCGCCGCACGGACCCGCGCGCAGGTCGAGCTGTTCGCCGCGAAGCGGCCTGCCGCGCCGCAGCCGGCGCGCCCGCGCATCGAGCTGTTCGGCGGGCGCGGCACGGCGCCGGGCAACGGGAGCCCGTCCGCCGGGAGCCCGTATGCCGCGAACCTATCAAGAAAGCAGGAGGCCTGACCGCAGTGCAGAAGATCAAAGTGTTGTGCGTCGACGATTCGGCGCTGATCCGCAGCCTGATGACCGAGATCATCAACAGCCAGCCCGACATGACGGTGGTCGCGACCGCGCCCGATCCGCTCGTCGCGCGCGAGCTCATCAAGCAGCACAACCCCGACGTGCTCACGCTCGACGTCGAAATGCCGCGCATGGACGGGCTCGACTTCCTCGAGAAGCTGATGCGCCTGCGGCCGATGCCGGTCGTGATGGTGTCGTCGCTGACCGAGCGCGGCTCGGAAATCACGCTGCGCGCGCTCGAACTCGGCGCGGTGGATTTCGTCACGAAGCCGCGCGTCGGGATTCGCGACGGGATGCTCGACTACGCGGAAAAGCTCGCCGACAAGATCCGCGCGGCGTCGCGCGCGCGCGTGCGCCAGGCGCCGCAGCCGCAGGCCGCCGCGCGCTCGGCGGACAGCGCCGCGGCCGCGCCGATGATCAACAATCCGCTCGTCAGTACCGAGAAGCTGATCATCATCGGCGCGTCGACGGGCGGCACCGAGGCGATCCGCGAAGTGCTGACGCCGCTGCCGCCGGATGCGCCGGCCGTGCTGATCGCGCAGCACATGCCGCCCGGCTTCACGAAATCGTTCGCGCAGCGGCTGAACGGCCTGTGCCGGATCGCGGTGAAGGAAGCCGAGCACGGCGAACGCGTGCTGCCGGGCCATGCGTACATCGCGCCGGGCCATGCGCACCTGTTGCTCGCGAGAAGCGGCGCGAACTATATTGCGCAACTGTCGGACGAGCCGCCGGTGAACCGGCACCGCCCGTCGGTCGACGTGCTGTTCCGCTCGGCGGCGACGCACGCGGGCAAGAACGCGATCGGCGTGATCCTCACCGGGATGGGCCGCGACGGGGCGGCCGGCCTGCTGGAAATGAAACGCGCGGGCGCTCACACGTTCGCGCAGGACGAAGCGAGCTGTATCGTGTTCGGGATGCCGCGCGAGGCGATCGCGCTCGGCGGCGCGGACGAGGTCGCGCCGCTCGCCGACATGAGCCGCCGCGTGATGGCGCGCCTGGCGACGATGGGCGACCGCGTGCAGCGCGTGTGAATGGAATGTCACGGGGCGCGTGCCACGATACGCGCCTCGACGGAAACGAATCTGGAAAGGAACGACGATGGACAAGAGCATGAAAATCCTGGTGGTGGACGATTTCCCGACGATGCGCCGGATCGTCCGCAACCTGCTCAAGGAACTGGGCTACACGAACGTCGATGAGGCGGAAGACGGCGCGGCCGGCCTCGCGCGGCTGCGCGGCGGCGGCTTCGACTTCGTGATCTCGGACTGGAACATGCCGAACCTCGACGGCCTCGCGATGCTGAAGGAAATCCGCGCGGACGCGACGCTCACGCACCTGCCGGTGCTGATGGTCACGGCCGAGTCGAAGAAGGAGAACATCATCGCGGCCGCCCAGGCCGGCGCGAGCGGCTACGTCGTGAAGCCGTTCACGGCCGCGACGCTCGACGAGAAGCTGAACAAGATCATCGACAAGATGGCCAAGGCCGGGAGCTGAACGTGAACGAGCCGATCCATGCGGCGCTTGCCGGTGCGGCGATCAACGCCGACGGCCATGCCGAAGGCGCCGATTACGCGAGCGACCGGATCCTCGCGCGCATCGGCCACGTCACGCGCACGCTGCGCGATTCGATGCGCGAGCTCGGGCTCGACAAGCATGTCGAGCGCGCGGCGGAAGCCGTGCCCGATGCGCGCGACCGGCTGCGCTACGTCGCGACGATGACCGAACAGGCCGCCGAGCGCGTGCTGAACGCGATCGAGATCGCGAAGCCGGTGCAGGAGCGCATCCAGAACGAAGCCGAGGCGCTCGACGCGCGCTGGGCGCAGTGGTATGCCGCGCCGATCGAGCACGCGGAAGTGCGCGAGCTGATGGACGATACGCGCACGTTCCTGCGCACGCTGCCCGAGTCGACGTCGGCGACCCGCGCGCAACTGCTCGAGATCATGCTCGCGCAGGATTTCCAGGACCTGACCGGGCAGGTGATCAAGAAGATCATGGACATGGTCTACCTGATCGAGCAGCAGCTCCTCACCGTGCTCGTCGAGAACATCGCGCCGGAGCGGCGCGAGCAGTTCGCCGCCACCGCGGCCGCGCTGGCGGCCGAGCAGATGAGCGCGACCGGCAGCCCCGAATCGCTGCTGAACGGCCCGCAGATCGCGCCGGAAGGCAAATCCGACGTCGTTCAGGACCAGGGGCAGGTCGACGATCTGCTCGCGAGCCTCGGCTTCTGATCCTGCCGCGGCGCATCCGCGCGCTCCATCGCCGGGCGCCCCGTCCCCCGCGGGGCCGAGGCGCGCATTCCCCTTTCCCGCTTCGTTCTCCCGCCCGCCGCGCTTGCGCGGCGCGGTGTCATCCTGCGTCGAATTGACACTTCGCCACACTCCGCAGGCATACTACGCGTCAGCAGCAACGTAGCGTCTCATTCGTAAGATTCATAAGTTGGCAGGCGGCGCGTGCCGACGGCGGCGCCGTCGGCAACGAAGCCAGTCCCTTGGGGGGGAACGTGAAGCTGAAACGCTTGGGCTGGACCGTCGCGCACGCGACGGCTGCAATGGGTGTGCTGTGGGCCGTCCACGCACATGCGGAACTGGGCGGCGCGCCGATGTCGCCGCCGGCGGACGATCAGGCCGCCACCGTGCGCGCGCTGCAGCGCGCCATGCGCTCGGCGGACGGCGCGCAGGCCAGCACGGCCGCCTATACCGTTCGCGAGATCACGCTCGGATCGGGCACCGTCATCCACGAATACACGTCGGCCGCCGGCAGCGTGTTCGGCCTCGCGTGGCGCGGGCCGACGATGCCGGATCTCGCGTCGCTGCTCGGCAGCTATTTCCCGCAGTACACCGCCGGCGTCCAGGCGGCGCACCGGGCGCGCGGCTGGCGCGCGCCGGTGGCCGTCGAGACGAGCGGCCTCGTGATCCGGACGGGCGGCCACATGGGCGCCTTCTCCGGCCAGGCGTGGCTGCCGTCGGCGCTGCCCGCCGGCGTGGCCGGCACCGATATCCAGTGACAGCGGGAGAGCGATCTTGAGCATTCCTCGTACATTCAAGCGCTGGCTCGGCGTGCTGGGCCTCCTGGCCGCGACGGCCGTGCTCGTGACGGCATGCGGCGGCGGCGATGGCGGCGGCGGTTCGGGCAACGGCGGCAATGCCGGCAATACGGGCGGCAACGGCTCGGGCGGGTCCGACGGCAACAGCGGCAACACGGCCGTCGTCACGGTCGGCGCCGGCGCCGCGAACGTGATCAACATCCCGACCATCAGCCTGAAGATCTGCGTGCCTGGCACGTCGAACTGTCAGGTCGTCAACAACGTGCTCGTCGATACCGCGTCCTACGGGTTGCGGCTCGTCGGCAGTGCGGTGGCGGGCGTGCACGACAGCCTGCCGCAGGTGACGAGCGGCGGCGCGCCGGTCGCCGAATGCGGCAAGTTCGTGTCGAGCTACACGTGGGGCTCGGTGCGCACCGTCGACCTGTCGATCGGCACCGAGCAGGCGAGCTCGCTGCCCGTGCAGATCATCGGCGACCTCGGCACGACCAACGTACCGAGCTCGTGCACGAACGGCGGCGCGTCGGCCAACTCGACCGGCGCGCTCGGCGCGAACGGGATCCTCGGCATCGGGCCGGCGCCGTACGACTGCGGCACGACCTGCGCCACGTCGACGTCGACGAGCAACAACTACTACGCGTGCCCGAACGGCGACAACGCGCGCTGCACGGTCGCGCTCGTGCCGCTGGCGCAGCAGGTGGCGAACCCGGTGCATCGGTTCGCGAACAACGACGGGGTGAGCGTGCAGATGCCGGCCATCTCCGACAACGGGCAGGCAAGCGCGACCGGCACGCTGACGTTCGGCCTGCCGAACCTGAGCGGGAAGACGGTGATGACGTCGACCACGACCGGCGACGTCAGTGCGACGTTCCAGGGGCGCAGCGTGACCGCGTTCTTCGATACCGGCTCCAACGCGTATTTCTTCAACGATTCGGCGCAGACGGTCTGTTCGAGGAATACGGAGTTCTACTGCCCGTCGGCGACGACCACCTATTCGGCCACGCTGAGCGGCCAGAACGGCGCGTCGGGCACCGTGTCGATGCCGGTCGCGAACGCGGATTCGCTGTTCTCGAATCCGTCGACGTTCGCGTTCAACGACATCGCGGGCCCGTTCGGCTCGTCCAGCTGGCTCGACATCGGCATGCCGCACTTCTACGGCAAGACGATCTACTTCGGGATGGACAAGACCGCGAGCGGCGGCCCGCAGCCGTTCGTCGCGTTCTGACGCGGCACGGCCGGACGCAGGAACGAGGGGGCGAGCGATCGCCCCCTTTTTTTCGGCCCCGGCGGGCGCGAGGCTACGGACCGGCGCTCGGCCGGGCGCCGGCATAGCGTCTACGATGTAAGACCGGCACCGGTGCCGGCACGACATCGAGGAGACAGCGCCATGAATCCGCGTATCCAGCGCATCACGCCGTTCCTGTGGTTCGACCGCGACGCCGAGGCGGCGGCCGGTTTCTACGTATCGGTGTTCGACAACGCGCGCATCGTGCACGTCGCGCGCTACGGCAAGGCCGGTGCGCACGCGTCCGGCAACGCCGAGGGCGCGGTGATGACCGTGGCGTTCGAGCTCGACGGGCAGGCGTTCGTCGCGCTGAACGGCGGCCCCGTGTTCCAGATGACGCCGGCCGTGTCGTTCGTCGTCAACTGCCGCGACCAGGCCGAGATCGACCATTACTGGGCGCGCCTGTCCGAAGGCGGCGACGAGCGCGCGCAGCAATGCGGCTGGCTGCGCGACCGCTTCGGCGTGTCGTGGCAGGTCGTGCCCGTGCAGATGGCCGAGCTGATGACCGGCGACCCGGCCCGCGCCGAGCGCGTGATGGCGCAGGTGATGACGATGAAGAAGCTCGATCTCGGCGCGCTGCAGCGGGCGGCGGCCGGCTAGGGCCAGCGAAGCCCGTTGTCGGCGTGAACAGGCCCGAGGCCGCTTCGGTCGGTCGGGCCGCTCAAGGCCGGCGGCCGACCGTTTCGTTGCGATGCGCGACATCGTTGCGTCGAGGCCGATTTCCCGCCTTTCCCGGCCGTCGGCTCACCATTCCCCCGCATCGCGCCGCCGCGGTCCCGCTGGCCGCCGCCGCTTCGCCGATACGCCGATACGCCGACGCGCCGACGCGCAGGCCGGCCCGTTTTCCCGCCGCGCCGCGCGGCGTTCCGCCCCCGCTCCAGCCGCGTTCGCGGCGGTTCGCCCGATTCTCCGAAATACCCCCCTTTCCCGGCTTTGCTCGACCGATCGGCGTTTGACGCCTCCATGAATAATCGGTGTCACTGGAAAGCGGCATTCCGCCGTACCCGACTGGAGGCCCCGTGGCAGACGAGAGCGATCTCGACAAGACCGAAGCCGCCACTCCCAGGCGCCGCGAGAAGGCGCGCGAGGAGGGGCAGGTCGCGCGTTCGCGCGAACTGGCTTCGTTCGCACTGCTCGCGGCGGGGTTCTACGGCGCATGGCTGCTCGCGGGCCCGTCGGGCGCGCATCTGCAGGCGATGCTGCGCGGCGCGTTCACGTTCGATCGCGCGACCGCGTTCGACACCCACCGGATGCTGTCGGCGGCCGGCAGTGCGAGCCTCGAAGGCTTCGCCGCGTTGCTGCCGCTCCTCGCGCTCACCGGCGTCGCCGCGCTGCTCGCGCCGATGGCGCTCGGCGGCTGGCTGATTTCGCAAAAGACGTTCGAGCTGAAGTTCGACCGCCTGAACCCGATCTCGGGCCTCGGCCGGATCTTCTCGATCCAGGGGCCGATCCAGCTCGGGATGTCGATCGCGAAGACGCTGGTCGTCGGCGGGATCGGCGGCATCGCGATCTGGCACAGCAAGGACGAACTGCTCGGCCTCGCGACCCAGCCGCTCGGCGCCGCGCTGCCCGATGCGCTGCATCTGGTCGCCGTGTGCTGCGGCACGACGGTCGCCGGGATGCTGGTCGTCGCCGGGCTCGACGTGCCTTACCAACTCTGGCAGTACAACAAGAAGTTGCGCATGACGAAGGAAGAAGTGAAGCGCGAGCATCGCGAGAACGAAGGCGATCCGCACGTGAAGGGGCGAATTCGCCAGCAGCAGCGCGCGATCGCCCGCCGCCGGATGATGGCGGCCGTGCCGAAGGCCGACGTGGTCGTCACGAACCCGACGCACTTCGCGGTCGCGCTGCAATACACGGATGGCGAGATGCGCGCGCCGAAGGTCGTCGCGAAGGGCGTGAACCTCGTCGCCGCGCGCATCCGCGAGCTCGCGGCCGAGCACAACGTGCCGCTGCTCGAAGCGCCGCCGCTCGCGCGTGCGCTGTATCACAACGTCGAACTCGAGCGCGAGATCCCCGGTTCGCTGTACTCGGCGGTCGCGGAAGTGCTCGCGTGGGTCTACCAGCTCAAGCGCTTCCGTTCGGAAGGCGGCGCGTTCCCGGCGATGCCGGTCGATCTCGACGTGCCGGCCGAACTCGACAAGGGCACGTCGGTCGCCGCCGACGACGAGCGTGAAGAAGCCGAGGACACCCTCGGCAAGCAAGGGAACGCAGCATGAGCACCCCGACCACCGGCCTGTTCGCGAAGCGCCCGAACGTGCTGGCAGGCACGAACCTGCGCGCGCTCGCGGGCCCGATCCTCATCTGCATGATCCTGGGGATGATGATCCTGCCGCTGCCGCCGATGCTGCTGGATCTGCTGTTCACCTTCAACATCGCGCTGTCCGTGATGGTGCTGCTCGTCAGCATGTACACGATGAAGCCGCTCGACTTCGCGGCGTTCCCGAGCGTGCTGCTGTTCTCGACGCTCCTGCGCCTGTCGCTGAACGTCGCGTCGACCCGCGTCGTGCTGCTCGAAGGCCACACCGGCCCCGACGCGGCCGGCCAGGTGATCGAGGCGTTCGGCCACTTCCTCGTGGGCGGCAACTTCGCGGTCGGCATCGTCGTGTTCGTGATCCTGATGATCATCAACTTCATGGTGATCACGAAGGGTGCGGGGCGGATCGCCGAAGTGTCCGCGCGCTTCACGCTCGACGCGATGCCCGGCAAGCAGATGGCGATCGATGCGGATCTCAACGCCGGCCTCATCAACGAGGAACAGGCCCGCAAGCGCCGCCTCGCCGTGTCGCAGGAAGCCGAGTTCTACGGGTCGATGGACGGCGCGTCGAAGTTCGTGCGCGGCGACGCGATCGCCGGCCTGATCATCATGGCGATCAACGTGATCGGCGGGCTGATCGTCGGGATGGTGCAGCACGACATGAGTTTCGCCGCGGCCGGCACCAACTACACGCTGCTGACGATCGGCGACGGCCTCGTCGCGCAGATCCCGTCGCTCGTGATCTCGACCGCGGCCGGCGTGATCGTGTCGCGCGTCGCGACCGACGAGGACATCGGCACGCAGATCACCGGCCAGCTGTTCACGAACCCGCGCGTGCTGAACATCACCGGCGCGATCATCGTGCTGATGGGGCTGATCCCGGGGATGCCGCACTTCGCGTTCCTCGCGCTCGGCGGCGGTGCGATCTGGCTGGCGCGCACCCAGACCAAGCGCGCGGCGGCCCGCAAGGTGGCCGGCGACGTGACCGACATCGCACCGCCCGCCGTGCTGCCGGCCGACAGCCACGAAGCGACGTGGGACGACGTGCAGCTGATCGACCCGCTCGGCCTCGAAGTCGGCTACCGGCTGATCCCGCTGGTCGACAAGAACAGCGACGGCGAGCTGCTCAAGCGCATCAAGAGCATCCGCAAGAAATTCGCGCAGGAAATCGGCTTCCTGCCGCCGGTGATCCATATCCGCGACAACCTCGAACTGCGGCCGAACGCGTACCGGATCGCGCTGAAGGGCGTCGAGATCGGCGCGGGCGAAGTGTTTCCGGGCCAGTGGCTCGCGATCAACCCGGGTCAGGTGACGGCCGCGCTGCCGGGCGCCGTCACGCAGGACCCCGCGTTCGGGCTGCCGGCCGTGTGGATCGACGTCGCGCTGCGCGAGCAGGCGCAGGTGTACGGCTACACGGTGGTCGACGCGAGCACGGTGGTCGCGACGCACCTGAACCATCTCGTCGTCCAGCACGCGGCCGAGCTGCTCGGCCGCCAGGAAGTGCAGGCGCTCGTCGAGCGTACCGGCAAGGACGCGCCGTCGCTCGTCGAGGACCTCGTGCCGAAGACGATCTCGCTCACCACGCTGCAGAAGGTGCTGCAGAACCTGCTCGAGGAAGGCGTGCCGATCCGCGACATGCGCACGATCCTCGAGGCCGTGTCCGAGCATGCGGGCCGCGGCGACGCGTTCGAGATCACGGCCGCGGTGCGGCTCTCGCTCGGCCGCGCGATCACGCAGCAGTGGTATCCGGGCAACGGCGAAATGCAGGTGATGGGCCTCGACGCGAACCTGGAGCGCGTGCTGTCGCAGGCGCTCGCCACCGGCGCGAACCCGGGCCTCGAGCCCGGCCTCGCGCACAACCTTCTGACCGGCACGCAGCAAGCGATGCTGCGTCAACAGAATCTCGGGCTGCCGCCGGTGCTGCTGGTGCAGCACGCGCTGCGCGCGATGCTCGCGCGCTTCCTGCGCCGCAGCCTGCCGCAATTGAAAGTGCTGTCGTATGCCGAAGTGCCGGACACACGCACGATCAAAGTCGTTAACGTCATCGGGGGTTCCGCTTGAACATTCGCAAATTCACCGGCGCAACGAGCCGCGACGCGCTTCGTCTCGTGCGCGAGGCGCTCGGCGCCGACGCGGTCGTGCTGTCGAACCGCACGCTCGATGACGGCAGTGTCGAAATCGTTGCACTCGCCGATTCGGATCTCGCCGCGGTGGCGCCGCCGGCCGCGCGTCCGCGCGTCGCCCCGTCGCGCGTGCCGGAATCCGTGCCGGCCGCCGCCGTGCCGGGCATCGTGTCGCGCCCCGGCATCGCACCGCGCCCGGCCGTCAATCCGTATGCGGCGGGCGAAGGCGGGCTGCCGGACGTGTTTTCTTCGGTGTTCGGCGCGAGCGCCGAGCCGCAAGAGGCGGATGCGCATCGTTCGTCGATCGAGGCCGACGCGCCCGCGGCGGCCGTGCCGTCGAGCGCAGCACCGGCCGCCGGATCGCCGGCCGCCGGATGGCCGGCCCCCACTTCCGAACCCGCACCGTGGCTGGTCGAGCACGCGAAGCGCCTCACGCAGCAGCGCGACGCGCTGATCGCCCGAGCGCAGGCGCCTGCCGAGCCGCAGGCGAGTGCGCCGCAGCCCGCAGCCAGTGCGACGCCGCCCGACTGGGCACGCGACATCGTGCGCGACGCAGAACGCCGGATGCCGGCCGCCGGCGCGCCGGCCGCCGCGCGGCGCGCCCCCGACACGGGCGCCGCGTACGCCGCCAAGACGGCCGAACGCACGCGCCTGTCGTCCGACGCGGCCGCCGCGGTGGCCGACGCGGTGAAGTCGCGCATCGAGCGGATCGTCAACGACACCGTGATGCAGGAGCTGGGCGAGCTGCGCGGGGTGATGCAAGAGCAGTTCGACAGCCTGATGTGGCACGACCGCCAGCGTCGCAGCGCCGTTCACGGCGCGCTGACGAAGCACCTGTTCGCGGCCGGCTTCTCCGCGCAACTGGTGCGGATGCTGGTCGACAACCTGCCGTCCGGCGACGGTGCGCAGACCTTCGAGCAGGCCGCCGAATGGGCGCAGTCGGTGCTCGCGTCGAACCTGCCGGTGCTCGACAGCGAGGACGCGCTGATGGAGCGCGGCGGCGTGTTCGCGCTGATGGGGCCGACGGGCGTCGGCAAGACGACCACCACCGCGAAGCTGGCCGCGCGCTGCGTGATGCGCTTCGGCGCGAGCAAGGTCGCGCTGCTGACCACCGACAGCTACCGGATCGGCGGCCACGAGCAACTGCGCATCTTCGGCAAGATCCTCGGCGTGCCGGTGCACGCGGTGAAGGATGCGGGCGATCTCGCGCTCGCGCTGTCCGAGCTGCGCAACAAGCACATCGTGCTGATCGACACGATCGGCATGAGCCAGCGCGACCGCGCGGTGTCCGACCAGATCGCGATGCTGCACGGCGCGAACGCGCCGGTGCAGCGCCTGCTGCTGCTCAACGCGACGAGCCACGGCGACACGCTGAACGAAGTCGTGCAGGCGTACCGCAGCGCGGGCGACCACCCGGATCTGGCCGGCTGCATCCTCACGAAGCTCGACGAGGCGACCCACCTCGGCGGCGTGCTGGACACGGTGATCCGCTACAAGCTGCCGGTCCACTACGTGTCGACCGGCCAGAAGGTGCCGGAGAACCTGTACGTCGCGTCGACCAAATTCCTGCTGAAGAGCGCGTTCTGTGTGCCGCGCGACGGCTCGCCCTTCGTGCCGCAAGACGAGGACATGCCGACGCTGCTTTCCGCACTGACCGCACGTTCCACCGCCGAGCTGCACGAGGTGCGATTTGGATAAACGGATCATCGATCAGGCCGAAGGGCTGCGGCGCCTGCTCGCCGGGCGCGCGTCGCGCATCGTCGCGGTGACGGGCGGGCCGGCGGGCGTCGGCTGCACGTCCACCGTGGTGAATCTCGCGGCGGCGCTCGCGTCGCTCGGCAAGGACGTGCTCGTCGTCGACGAGCGCGCCGACGTGCATTCGGCCAGCGCGACGCTCGCCGGCGCGTGGCTGCGCGACGGCGAACGCACGCGGGTGGCGGCCGGCTTCGGCCTGTGCGGCGCCGCGCGGCTCGCGCGCGCCGGCTACAGCGACGCGCAACTGAGCGACTTCATCGACGGCCCGGCCGACATCGTCCTCGTCGACGCGCAGCTCGGCGCCGACGGGTCGTTCTCGGCGCTCGCGCGTGAAGCGCACGACGTGCTGGTCGTCACGCGGGTCGCCGCGCAGGCGATCACCGAGGCGTACGCGTGCATGAAGCGGCTGCATTTCGCGCACGCGTTCGCGCAGTTCCGCGTGCTGACCAATCAGGTCGGCAGCCACGCGGACGCGAAGACGGCCTTCGACAACCTCGCGGGCGTCGCGAGCCGCTACCTGACCGTATCGATCGCCGATGCGGGCTGCGTAAGCGCCGATCCGCTCGTCGAGCACGCCCGCGAACTGATGCATGCGGTGGTCGACGCGTTCCCGTCGTCGCCCGCCGCGCGCGATTACCGGCAGATTGCCGCCGATTTGTTGTACTGGCCGATGCGCCCGCGTTCGGGTGCGGGCCGCGCGGTCCACGCCGGCGGCAAGCCGTCGTATGAGGCGGGCGCGGCACACGCCGCGTGAGCGCCACCCGAAGGAGAGAGCCACGATGTACAACGCTCAAGGAAAGATGTCCCAGGCCGACGTGCTCGCGCAATACGCGCCGCTCGTGCGCCGCCTCGGGCTGCAGCTCGTCGCGAAGATGCCGGCGAGCGTCGATCTCGACGACCTGATCCAGGCCGGCATGATCGGCCTGATGGACGCGGCCGGCCGCTACAAGGAAGACCAGGGCGCGCAGTTCGAGACCTACGCGACGCAGCGCATCCGCGGCGCGATGCTCGACGAGCTGCGCAGCAACGACTGGCTGCCGCGCAGCCTGCGCAAGACGTCGCGCGAGGTCGAGCACGCGGTGCACCAGGTCGAGCAGCACCTCGGCCGCTCGGCGAGCGAGACCGAGATCGCGCAGCACCTGAACATGCCGCTCGACGAATACCAGGGGATGCTGCAGGACCTGCACGGCAGCCAGCTCATCTATTACGAGGATTTCGACCGCGCGGCCGATGACGAGCCGTTCCTCGACCGCTATCGCGTCGATCACGCCGATCCGTTGTCGGCGCTGCTCGACGACCACCTGCGCGAGGCGCTCGTCGAGGCGATCGAGCGGCTGCCGGAGCGCGAGAAGCTGCTGATGTCGCTGTACTACGAACGGGGTCTGAATCTGCGCGAGATCGGCGCGGTGCTCGAAGTGAGCGAATCGCGCGTGTGCCAGCTGCACAGCCAGGCCGTCGCACGCCTGCGCGCGCGGCTGCGCGAACAGGCGTGGGTCGGCGCGGAGTCCTGACCCGAAGACGTCCCGGCCCTTTGCCGACGGCCGCGCGCGCCGGCGCCGCGCGTGTCGCGTGCCTACGCGTCGTCCTTGCGCATTTCGCGCGCCGATTTGCTACAATCCCCTCCGTTTTCCGAGGAGCGTTGCGACGGACCATCCGTGTCCGCCAGGCTCGGAGAGCTTCACCAAGCAGCCGTGCGGCGATTTTTTCGCGCCGGCCCCGCTTCCTGAACGGCGCTCACGTCACCAATCTAGAAACTTTTTAGAAAGGAGGGCGTGATGAACGCCATTATCGATTCCAAGGCTTCCCACGATTACGTCGTCGCCGACATGGCGCTGGCCGGCTGGGGCCGCAAGGAACTCAACATCGCCGAGACCGAAATGCCGGGCCTCGTGCAGATCCGCGACGAATACAAGGCACAGCAGCCGCTGAAGGGCGCGCGCATCGCCGGTTCGCTGCACATGACGATCCAGACTGGCGTGCTGATCGAGACGCTGAAGGCGCTCGGCGCGGACGTGCGCTGGGCGTCGTGCAACATCTTCTCGACCCAGGATCACGCGGCCGCCGCGATCGTCGAAGCCGGCACGCCGGTGTTCGCGTTCAAGGGCGAATCGCTCGACGAATACTGGGAGTTCTCGCACCGCATCTTCGAATGGCCGAACGGCGAATTCGCGAACATGATCCTGGACGACGGCGGCGACGCAACGCTGCTGCTGATCCTCGGCTCGAAGGCCGAGAAGGACCGTTCGGTGATCGCGAAGCCGACCAACGAGGAAGAAGTCGCGCTGTACAAGTCGATCGCGGCGCACCTCGACGTCGACGCGAACTGGTACTCGAAGCGCCTCGCGCACATCAAGGGCGTGACCGAAGAGACCACGACCGGCGTGCACCGCCTGTACCAGATGGAAAAGGACGGCCGCCTGCCGTTCCCGGCGTTCAACGTGAACGATTCGGTCACGAAGTCGAAGTTCGACAACCTGTACGGCTGCCGTGAATCGCTCGTCGACGGCATCAAGCGCGCGACCGACGTGATGATCGCGGGCAAGGTCGCGGTCGTCGCGGGCTACGGCGACGTGGGCAAGGGCTGCGCGCAGTCGCTGCGCGGCCTGGGCGCGACCGTGTGGGTCACCGAAATCGATCCGATCTGCGCGCTGCAGGCGGCGATGGAAGGCTACCGCGTCGTGACGATGGAATACGCGGCCGACAAGGCCGACATCTTCGTGACGGCGACCGGCAACTACCACGTGATCAACCACGATCACATGAAGGCGATGCGCCACAACGCGATCGTCTGCAACATCGGTCACTTCGACTCGGAAATCGACGTTGCGTCGACGCGCCAGTACCAGTGGGAAAACATCAAGCCGCAGGTCGACCACATCATCTTCCCGGACGGCAAGCGCGTGATCCTGCTGGCTGAAGGCCGCCTCGTGAACCTCGGCTGCGCGACCGGCCACCCGTCGTTCGTGATGTCGAACTCGTTCGCGAACCAGACGCTCGCGCAGATCGAGCTGTTCACGCGCGGCGAGCAGTACGAGAACAAGGTGTACGTGCTGCCGAAGCACCTCGATGAAAAGGTCGCGCGCCTGCACCTGGCGCGCATCGGCGCGAACCTGTCGGTGCTGTCGGACGAGCAGGCTTCGTACATCGGCGTGCAGAAGGACGGCCCGTTCAAGCCGAACCACTACCGCTACTGATGTACTGATGCGCTGCCGCCGCGCCGCGCGCCCGTTGCGGGCGCACGGCGCGGCGGCGCTCACCGATCGTACCGATCGACAACCGAACCGGAGCCCTCCATGAGCGTCATCCTCACCTGGGTCATCAACGCGCTGGCGCTGCTGATCATCACGTACCTCGTGCCGTCGATCCACATCAAGAGCTTCGGCACCGCGCTGATCATCGCGGTCGTGCTCGGGCTGATCAACACGGTGATCCGGCCGGTGCTGATCCTGCTGACGCTGCCCGTCACGATCGTCACGCTCGGGGTGTTCATCCTCGTCGTGAACGCGCTGTGCTTCTGGTTCGCGTCGTCGCTGCTGAAGGGCTTCGAGGTATCGGGGTTCTGGTCCGCGTTCTTCGGTTCGATCCTGTACAGCATCGTGTCGTGGCTGCTGTCCGCCCTGATCTTCGGCCAGCGCGACATCGGCTGAGGGCTGGCGGGCGCAGGCCCAACCCCATCGAATCATGAAACCGATCGAACTCTCGTTTGAATTCTTCCCGCCGAAGACGGCGGACGGCGTCGAAAAGCTGCGCGCCACGCGCGCGCAGCTGCTGCCGCTGAAGCCGAAATTCGTCTCCGTGACGTTCGGCGCCGGCGGCTCGACGCAGCAGGGCACGCTCGATACCGTGCTCGACATGCAGAAGGACGGCCTCGAGGCCGCGCCGCACCTGTCGTGCATCGGCTCGTCGCGCGACAGCCTGCGCGCGATCCTCGACCAGTACCGCTCGCACGGCATCCGGCACATCGTCGCGCTGCGCGGCGACCTGCCGTCGGGGATGGGCGAGGTCGGCGAGCTGCGCTACGCGTCCGAGCTCGTCAGCTTCATCCGCGCCGAGCATGGCGACTGGTTCCACATCGAGGTCGCCGGTTATCCGGAGTACCACCCGCAATCGCGCTCGCCGAAGGCCGATCTCGAGAATTTCGCGCGCAAGGTGAAAGCCGGCGCGAATTCCGCGATCACGCAGTACTTCTTCAACGCGGACGCGTATTTCCGCTTCGTCGACGATGCGCGCAAGCTGGGCGTGGACGTGCCGATCGTGCCGGGCATCATGCCGATCACGAACTTCTCTCAGCTGATGCGCTTCTCCGAGATGTGCGGCGCCGAAGTGCCGCGCTGGGTCGCGCGCCGGCTCGAGAGCTTCGGCGACGATCGCGAGTCGATCCGCGCGTTCGGCGCGGACGTCGTCACGAACCTGTGCCAGCGCCTGATCGACGCGGGCGTGCCGGGGCTGCATTTCTACACGCTGAACTTGGCGACCGCCACGCGGACGATCTGCGAACGGCTCGCGGTGTAAGCGCCGTCACGCGGTTGCCTGCGTGAAAGCCCCGCCGGTTTGCGCCGGCGGGGCTTTTTTTATCGTGAAGCGCCGCGCATGCCGCGTGGCGGAAGCCGCTGAATCAGCGCTGCGCCTGCATCAGTGGCGGGCGGCGGTCGAACCACGGCCGCGCCTGTTCAAGCTGCCGCGCGAGCCGGAGCAGCAACGCTTCGTCCGCGTGGCGCGCGGCGAACTGCACGCCGATCGGCAGCCCGCGCACGTTCCAGTACAGCGGCACCGACATCGCCGGCTGGCCGGTCAGGTTGAACAGCTCGGTGCAGCCGGCCCACGCGAACGCCTTCTCCGACGACTTCGCGAGCATCTCCTTCAGCAGCGGCTTCACCGGCAGCGCGGCGACCAGCTTCATCTGCGCGGATTCGAACGGTGTCGGCTGCAGTTCGCCGATCTTCACCGGTGGCCCCGCGAGCGAGGCGCACAGGATCGCGTCGTAACGCGACACGAGACCGGCGACCTGCACGGTGAGCTGGCGTTGCCATTCGAGCACGTCGGGCAGGCGGGTGCGCGCGAGCCGCCTGCCGACCACGGCCATCGCCCAGGTCGCGGCCTCGAATTCGCCGCGCCGCGGCGTGCGGCCGGTCAGTTCGCGCGCGCCGAGCACCATTTCTTCGGCGATCGTCGCCCACAGCGTGAGGAAGGTTTCGGCCGCGCGCGCATAGTCGATCTGCAGCGTCGCCGGCTCGACGTGATGGCCGAGCGATTCGAGCAGCGCGGCCGCGTCGTCGAGCGCCGCGCGCGTGTCGTCGGCGAGCGCCGGCGCGAGCATCGGATCGACGACGAGGCCGATCCGCAGCGGGCCGGGCGGCGTATCGAGCGCGCCGAGGAAGGTGCCGGGCGCGCCGGGCGGCAGCGTCTGGCCGGTCGTCACGTCGAGCAGCAGCGCACTGTCGCGCACGCTGCGCGACACCGCGTGCTGGACGACGAGTTCGCCGTTCGACGGCAGGTCGACCAGCACCGGGTTGCGGCTCGGCTTCAGGCCGAACAGCCCGCAGCACGATGCCGGAATGCGAATCGAGCCGCCGCCGTCGGACGCATGCGCGAGCGGTACGATGCCGGCCGCGACGGCCGCCGCCGCGCCGCCGCTCGAGCCGCCCGGCGTGTGGTCGAGATTCCACGGGTTGCGGCACGCGCCGAACAGTGCCGGTTCGGTGTACGGCATCTGGCCGATCTCGGACGTGTTGGTCTTGCCGAATACGTTCAGGCCCGCCGCGCGGCTGCGCGCGATCACCGGCGAATCGTCGGCCGGCACGAAGTAGCGGTAGTGCCGGCTGCCCATCGACAGCGGCAGCCCGGCGACCGCCGCGCCGAGATCCTTGACGAGATACGGCACGCCCGCGAACGGCGTAGCGGCGCCCGGTTCGGGCGCGCCCGCCGCACGTTCGCGCGCGGCTTCGTAATCCTGCAGCACGATCGCGTTGATCGCGCCGTTGACCGCTTCGGCCTGGCCGATCGCGGCGTCGAGCAGTTCGCGCGGGCTGGCCTGGCGGTCGCGCACGAGCGCGGCGAGGCCGATTGCGTCATGCGCGAGATAGTCCGAGTGCATCGCGGTCACCCCCGTTGTGACTCGTGGCGATGGTGCGAGCATAACGCGAGCCCGGCGTGGCGGGCCCGCGGCCGGGCCTTTTTAGAGATGCTCGGCGAGGAAGGTCAGCGTGCGGCCGTGCGCGAGCGCCGCCGCGCGCTGGTTGTACGACGCGCGGTCCGTGCAGTTGAAGCCGTGCTCGGCGCCCGGGTACACGTGGAACGACGCATCGCCGTGGCCGGCGAACGCGGCCTTCACCTGGTCGACGGCGGTGAGCGGAATGCCGTGGTCGTTTTCCGCGTAGTGGAACAGGATCGGCTGCGTGACCTGGCCGGCGAGGTCGAGCGCGTTCTGGATGCCGCCGCCGTAATAGGACACCGCCGCGTCGAGCTTGCCGGTCGCGGCCGCGCGGTACGCGAGCTGGCCGCCGAAGCAGTAGCCGATCGCGGCGAGCTTGCCGGCCACTTCGGGGCGGGCGCGCAACGCGTCGGCCGCCGCGCCGATGTCCGCGACCGCGAGACCCACGTCGGTCTTTTTCATCAGTTCGATGCCCTTGTCGCGATCCGCGCCTTCGTAGGTCAGCTCGACGCGCGGCTGCGTGCGCCAGAACACGTCGGGCGCGAGCGCGACGAAGCCGTCGGCCGCGTACTGGTCGGCGACCGCACGGATGTGCGCGTTCACGCCGAAGATCTCCTGGATGATGATGACGGCAGGGCCCTTGCCGCGCTTGGGCAGCGCGAGATAGCCGCCGAAGCTGTCGTTACCGGTCGGGATGTCGATCCATTGGGCAGTCACGTTCTGAACTCCTGGCAGGCGGGGTGCGCGAGGCGCCCCGGGGTGAAAAGAGGGCGGCCTAGTGTGCCACCAATCGTTCGGTGCTGCAGTGCACGCGGGCGCTTCTCGCGCAGCGATCGTTTCGATCTCGATTATTCATTTTTCGGCGCCGCGCCGCTTCGATAGAGTCGATGTGTCGGCCTTTACAAAGCGCTTTCGCGCATCGTCATCGAAGGATTCGCCATGTCCGCCCGCTCGTTTTCCACGCCCTTTTCCGAACGCTTCGGCCTGTGTCTGCCGCTCGTGCAGGCGCCGATGGTCGGCGCGACCACGACCGCGATGGCCGCCGCCGCATCGAATGCCGGTGCGCTCGGCAGCTTTGGCGCCGGCGCGCTCGCGCCCGAGCGTATCGAGGCTGAAGTCGCCGCGATCCGCGCGGCGACCGATCGCCCGTTCGCGATCAACCTGTTCGTGTTGCCCGATGACGCCGCGCCGGACGCGGCGACCGTCGCGCGCGCACTCGCGGCGATCGCCCCGCTGAACGCCGCGCTGGGCCTGCCGCCGGGCACGGCGCCGGCGCGCTACGCGCCCGATTTCCGCGCGCAGCTCGATGCACTCGTCGCGCTGCGCGTGCCGGTCGCGAGCTTCACGTTCGGCGTGCTCGACGCGGCCGACGTCGCCCGTCTGAAAGCCGCCGGCACCTATGTGATCGGCACCGCGACGCACGTCGCCGAAGGGCTCGCGTGGCAGGCGGCCGGCGCCGATGCGATCTCCGCGCAGGGCGCCGAGGCCGGCGGCCATCGCGGCACCTTCATCGGTGCCGCCGAGGACGCGCTGATCGGCACGTTCGCGCTCGTCCCGCAGCTCGTCGACGCGACCGGCCTGCCCGTGCTGGCCGCGGGCGGCATCATGGACGGCCGCGGCATCGCGGCCGCACTGGCGCTCGGCGCGCAGGGCGCACAGCTCGGCACCGCGTTCCTCACGTGCGCGGAAAGCGCGATCGCCGCCGACTGGAAGGCTCGCCTGCTCGCGAGCGCCGATACGTCGACGCAGGTCACGCGCGCGATCACCGGCCGTCATGCACGCGGGCTGCGCAACGCGCTGATGGCGCGGCTCGGCGAGCACGTGGCCGACGTCCCGTCGTATCCGGTGCAGAACGCACTGACCCAGCCGTTGCGTCAGGCCGCCGCGCGCGCGAACGACGGCGACTACCTGTCGCTGTGGGCCGGCCAGGGCGCGCCGCTCGCGCGGCGGCGCGGCGATGCGTTGACGACGTCGCAGCTGGTCGCCGCGCTCGACGCGGAGTGGCGCGCATCGGCTGCCTGAACGCTGCTTCAACCGCTGGAACGATGGATATCCAACGACGAAACGCGCGTGCTGTCACGCGCGTTTCATTCAACGATCGCGGACACAAAATACCGAATCGAAATGCCCGCGCGAATCGATTGAAACGACCTTTCCACAGTGTGCTGGAACTAGCGGAAACCCTTATCCGTCGGGGCTTGCAGCGCCATTCGAGTCATCCCTCCAAAGCGCGCATATCGGTAGTGTTACCACTATCCTAAAAAAGTCCCACAAATTAATTTGATCACCTACACTTGCGCGCAAGTACGAGCGGGCGGCTGCTAAAAGCGGCTGTTTTCACGTGCTTGAGGCCAAGTGCATGAACGATGCAACCGGCGAATCGTCCAGTGATTGAAACACGGGGATGGCAGCGGGGCACCGGGCGATGGCGTTTTTTGGGACCGAACTGGAGACTTACATGAATATCAAGATGCAAAAGCTGTTGCCGATCACCGCGGCAGCGATGCTGTGCGCTGCAGCTGCAAGCAACGCGTCCGCCGATCAAGTCGTCAAGATCGGCCACGTCGCGCCGTTGACGGGCGGCATTGCACACCTGGGCAAGGACAACGAAAACGGTGCACGTCTCGCAGTCGAGGAGATCAACGCGAAGGGCCTCACGATCGGCGGCCAGAAGATCACGCTGCAACTCGACCCGCAGGATGACGCCGCCGACCCGCGGCAGGCGACGCAGGTTGCGCAGAAGCTCGTCGACGACAAGGTCGTCGCGGTGGTCGGCCACCTGAACTCGGGCACGTCGATCCCGGCCTCGAAGATCTACAGCGATGCGGGCATCGTGCAGATCTCGCCGTCGGCGACCAACCCGGCGTACACGCAGCAAGGCTTCAAGACCACGTATCGCGTGGTGGCGACCGATGCGCAGCAGGGCCCGGCACTGGCGAACTACGCGCACTCGAAGGGCATCAAGAGCGTGGCGGTGGTCGACGATTCGACCGCGTACGGCCAGGGTCTCGCGAACGAGTTCGAGAAGAAGGCGAAGGCGCTCGGCCTGAAGGTGATGTCGCATGACGCGACGAACGACAAGGCGGTCGACTTCCGCGCGATTCTGACCAAGATCAAGGGCGAAAACCCGGACGCGATCATGTACGGCGGCATGGACGCCACCGGCGGCCCGTTCGCGAAACAGGCGAAGCAGCTCGGCCTGCGCGCGAAGATCTTCGCGGGCGACGGCGTGTGCACGGAAAAGCTGGCCGACCTGGCCGGCGACGCGACCGACAACATCGTGTGCTCGGAAGCCGGCGCTTCGCTCGAGAAGATGCCGGGCGGCAACGCGTTCAAGGCGAAGTACGAGAAGCGCTTCGGCCAGCCGATCCAGATCTACGCACCGTTCACGTATGACGCCGTGTACATCATCGCCGACGCGATGAAGCGCGCGAACTCGACGGACCCGGACAAGATCCTCGCGGCGATGCCGGCGACGAAGTACACGGGCGTGATCGGCACGACGACCTTCGACTCGAAGGGCGACCTGCAGCACGGCGTGATCTCGCTGTACAACTACAAGAGCGGCAAGAAGTCGCTGCTCGACGAAGTGAAGATGTAACGCGACGCGCGATCGACAAGCGGTCGACAGGAGGGTGAAAGCGCGCATGCGGCAACGCATGCGCGCTTTCTTTTTGGGCCGGCGTGTGCGGCCGCGCCGTCAGATCTTCAGGTGCGCGAGCACCTTCGGCGCGACGAGTGCGACGAGCGCCGCGCACAGCGCGACGACCGACAGGCCGACCGTCAGGTTCGACGCCTGCGCGACCGCGCCGATCGCGACCGGACCGAACAGCAGTCCGAAATACGCGAGCCCGGCCACGTGCGCGAGCCCTTCGGCCGCGTGAATGCCTTTCACGCGCGCCGCGGCCGCGAACAGCACGGGCATCATGTTGGCCAGCCCGAGGCCCATCAGCGTGAAACCGGTCAGCACCGCGGCCGAATACGGCAGCAGCAGCGCGCCGATCATCCCTGCGCAGGCGAGCGACGCGCTCGCGAACACGAGCTGCGGCGCGCCGAAGCGGGCGCGCACGGCGTCGCCCGCGAAGCGCGCGATGGCCATCCCGCCCGAGAACGCCGCATACGCGGCACTCGCGAGCGCGGGGCTCGCCGCGACCACGTCGCGCATGTAGACCGTCGCCCAGTCGTACATCGCGCCTTCGGCGATCAGTGCGATCAGCGCGATGCCACCGAGCATCCACAACGCGGGCGAGCGCCAGCGGTTGCCGCCGCCGTGCGCCTGTTCGTGATGCGGCACGTGCGGCAGCACGGCCGGGCTCGCGGCCACGAGCACCGCGGCGCCCACCGCCGCCGCGAGCGCGAGATGCACGGCCGGCGCCATGCCGGCCGACAGCAGCGCGCCGCCGGCTGCCGCGCCGGCCATCCCGCCGATGCTGAACATCCCGTGCAGCGACGACATGATCGGTTTGCCGAGCGCGATTTCGACCGCGCTGGCCTCGGCATTCATCGCGACGTCGAGCGTCGCCATCGAGAAGCCGAACAGCGCGAGCACCGCGAGCAGCATCCAGTAGTCGGGCACGACGAGGATCAGCGCCGCGCACGCGGACATCACGAGGCCGCCGGCGAGGCACGCGGTGCGCGAGCCGACGCGCGCGATCCAGCGCGCGATGCTCAGCATCGCGACGATCGACCCGCCGGCGACCGCGAACAGCGCGATCGACAGCAGCCCGGGGCTCAGCGCGAACTTGTCGCGCACGGTCGGCACGTGCACGCCCCACGACGCGTACATCATGCCGGCGACGAAGAACAGCGCCATCGACGCGGTGCGCGCGCGCTGGCGGGCCGGCAGCGGCAGGACGCGATGCGCGTCGGGCGGCGCGGCGAACGGGGACGACGATTCGGGGGAAGAGGATTGGGACACGGGAAGGCTCGTCAGGAAAATGCACGGGCGCACGCGGCGCCCGTCGGATGGGTCCGATTCTATCGAACCGCTTGCGTTCCTGCCGCGCGCTGGCCGTCCGGCCGATGCGCGGCGCGGGGCGCCAGCAGGTAACATCAACGCGCATGCGGCATGCCCGACGCGCCGCCTTTCGACCGCAGGAGTCCGCTTGAACATCGATCCCGCCTTCGCCCTGCATCTGCTGCACCGCTGCGCGCTCGGCACGCTCGCCACCCATACGCGCGAGCCGCAGGGCTTTCCGTATCCGACCGTCGTGCCGTTTGCACCCGATGCAAGCCATCGGCCGGTGATCCTGGTGAGCGGCCTGGCCGAGCACACACGCAATCTCGTCGCCGATCCGCGCGCGGGTTTCCTCGTCGTCGACGCAAGCGACGGCGATGTCCTGAACGCCGAGCGCGCGACGCTGCTGGGCCGGTTCGTGCCGCTCGGCGACGATCCGCACGTCACCGCGCGCTACCTGCGCTACGAGCCGGACGCCGCGCGCTATCTCGCGCTCGGCGATTTCTCATTCTGGGCGCTCGAGATCGAGCGGCTGCGCTATATCGGCGGGTTCGGGCGAATGGGCTGGGTCGACGGCACGCAGCTCGATACGCTGCCGCCGCTCGCGTTCGACGACGAACAGGCGCTGTGGCACGCCTACGAGGCGGGCGACGCACACCGCGACGGGCTCGACCTGCTCGGCGTCGATCGCCATGGCGCCGACTGGCGATGCGACGGTCGCCGGGTGCGCACGCCGTTCGAGTCGCCGTCGGCCGATACCGGTGCGTTGCACGAGCGGCTGATCGCCTGCGCGAAGGATGTGACGTGACGTCGCGGGTCAGCGATTTGTCCGTTTAGCAAACTGCGTCATGTGGTTTTCGCAAAACTGTCGTCCGATGAAAGCTTTGATTTTTTCGAATGCAGGGTAATTGCGTATGTTGATAGGCCTAATAGCCAATCGCTAATGTCCTAATCTCTATGTAGGAGCGTGAAAATTTGAGAAAAGGCCGCGTCCGGTCAAAATGACATGTGCGAATTACAATCGGTCTCGGGATTTTCGTGAATCTCGCTTCTATCAAATCTTTTTTGTGCTAATCTCTGCCTTCGAAAATCCGAGGCACATATATTTCATGGAATGGTGAGCTGGCTGCAGACCGGCGCCATTGGTCAGATAGAAAGGGAAACTATGTCTTCTTACAAGGACCTGCTGGCCCAGCGGGAGAAGCTGGAGAAGCAAATCGAAGAAGCGAAGTCGCGTGAATACGCTGAAGTACTGAATGACGTGAAGCAGAAAATTGCCGACTACGGCTTTTCGCTCGCCGAACTCGGTCTCAGCCGCGCGAAGGCCGGCAAGGTCGGTCGTCCGCGCGCAGGCGTGGCGGCAAAGTACCGCGATCCGGAAACGGGCGCGACGTGGTCGGGTCGTGGCAAGCCGCCGCGCTGGATCGCAGGCAAGAACCGTGAGCAGTTCGCGATTTAAACGTTCGTTTAGGTTGCCCGCTCTTCAAAAGAGCCGCGTGTCCGTCGAGGAGCGCGGCTTTTTTGTTTTTCGGTCATCGGCAGGCTCGTCGGCATCGTCATGAAAATGTAAGCATGCCATGTGAATGAAAATGCGACACGTTCGTATAAGCGATTGATTTAAATGAGAAATTTGTGGGTATTGGAAGGGCTTGCGCGGCGGCTTTGATAGAATTGCGTACCGCACACCGATATCTCATATTTCATGTCCACGTTTTCCGGCGACGCGCAGAGCGCAGATAAGCACGCAGTTGCGCGCAAGAGCACGCTCGTCAGTATTGTCCTGAATGTCGTGCTTGCGACATTTCAGATTGCCGTCGGCGTGATTGCGCATTCGCAGGCATTGATTGCCGACGGCGTGCATTCGATTTCCGATTTGATCTCGGATTTTGTCGTGCTGGTTGCGAATCGGCATAGCGGCGCATCGCCGGATGCCGACCACAATTACGGCCATAGCCGCTACGAGACGGTCGCGTCGCTGTTTCTCGGTGCGATCCTGATTGCGGTTGGTATCGGCATGCTCTGGCGTGCCGGCGATCGTCTCGTTAATCTCGAAAACATTCCGGCCGTGCATTTTTCCGCGCTGATCGTTGCGCTGACGGTGCTCGTGTCGAAGGAAGCGCTGTTTCGCTACATGCTGCGCGAAGCACGGCGCGTGCGCTCGGCGATGCTGGTCGCCAACGCGTGGCATGCGCGTTCGGATGCCGCGTCGTCGCTCGTCGTCGCGATCGGCATCGTCGGCAGCCTGGCCGGCGTGCGATTGCTCGACCCGATCGCGGCGGCCATCGTCGGCTTCATGGTCGCGCGCATGGGCTGGACGTTCGGCTATGACGCGTTGCAGGACCTTTCCGACCGCGCGCTCGATACGGCCGACACGGCCGAGATCCGCGCGCTGCTCGCCGCGACGCCTGGCGTGCGCGACGTGCACGACCTGCGCACGCGCAAGATGGGCGATGCCGCGCTCGTCGATGCGCACATCCTCGTCGATCCGAAGATCTCCGTCTCCGAAGGGCATTACATCGCCGAGACCGCGCGGGCGCGTGTGTTGTCCGACCCGCGCGTGCTCGATGCGTTGATCCACGTCGACCCGGAGAACGATGCGGCGCGCCGTCCGGCGCTCGCGTTGCCGCCGCGCGGCGAGCTCGCGGCGCGGCTCGAGGCCGCGCTCGCGCAGCGCGGGCTGCGCGCGGCGGCGATCAACCTGCATTACCTGAGTACGGGGCTCGAGGTCGACGTGACGCTCGACAGCGATCCGCGCGACACCGATGCGGCGCTGGCCGGCCGGCTCGACATCGATACGCTGAAGCGTGAGTTCGGCGCGCGCCGGATCAGCTTCACGCGCACGTTGCCCGCGCGGACGTGACCGGCAGCGCCAGCCGGCAACCGCCGCCGGCAACCGCGAACGCGGCCCGCCGCAGGGGCGGGCCCGCGCGTTACAGCGGCAGTTGCGTGTCGAACTTGATTTCGCGCAGCACGACGCTCGTGCGCACCTGCGACACGGCCGGGATCTTGAAGATGCGTTCGTGCAGGAACACGTCGTAGGCCTTGATGTCCGGCGCGACGATCTTGAGGATGTAATCGGCTTCGCCGGTGGTGCTGTAGCACTCGGTGACTTCCGGACAGGTGGCGATCTCGCGCTCGAACTGCTCGACGCCGCCTTCGTTGTGGCGCGTCAGATGCACGTGCGCGAGCGCGCAGACGTGCAGGCCGAGCTTCTCGCGATCGAGCAGCGCCGTGTAGCGCTGGATCACGCCCGACTGTTCCATGTCCTTGATGCGGCGCCAGCACGGCGTGCTCGACAGCCCGACCTGGTCGGAGATTTCCTGAACGGAACGGCGCGCGTCGAGCTGCAACAGGCGAAGGATTTTTTGCGAAAAGGAATCGAGCGTCACCTGCGCCTCCATGCGGCAGCTACAACACGCTGAATGTTAGAGGGCCGGGAAAGGAAAGGCAATCTGGCGACGCGCCGTTGAGCGAGATTCGCTAATTTGCTCGCGGATCCGTGGGATTTTGTCCCGCCCCCGCGCTTTCCGACCGATCGGTATCCGATACGGCCAGGCCCGCGAGCGCGGCTTGCTGCCGGCGCAGGTCGGCGAGCATGTTGCAGAACAGCGCGCCTTGCTCGATCGCGTCGTCGAGCGCGACATGCGTGTGCGGATGGTCGTCGAACCAGTGCTTCGGAAAGCGCGGCTTGATCGCCTTGCGGTACGGCAGGCCGGTCATCGCGAACGCGAGCGTCTTGATGTCGAGCGCCGACCACGAGAACGGGCAGCGCCCCGCGAAACGCATCATGTACCAGAACATGAACGTGAAATCGAAGCCGGCCGGCATCGCGACGAACACCGGCTTGCCGGGCAGCGCCTCGACCCATTCGACGTAGGCGACCAGCGCTGCCTCGGGCGCCTGCAGATCGCGCCGGCAGGCGGCCCAGGCTTCCGGCTCGGTCTTCCACCAGGCTTCCTGCACCGGGTGCGCGTGCGCGCCGGGCAGCGTCTCGAGGTTCGCCGAGAACGTCGCGATCAGCTGCTTGTCCTCGGTATAGGCGGCCGACGCGAAGCTCAGCATCGAGTGCGGGCCGGGAATCGGGCCGTCGGCCTCGACGTCGGTGCTGACGTAAATTTCCGGGATGGCGGTCTGGTTCATCCGAATACCTTGTCGGACACGAACGGATTCGTGCGGCGCTCGTCGCCGAACGTCGACACCGGGCCATGGCCGGGCACGAACGTGACGTCGTCGCCGAGCGGCCACAGCTTTTCCTTGATCGAACGGACGAGATCCTCGTGATTGCCGCGCGGGAAATCGGTCCGGCCGATCGAGCCCGCGAACAGCACGTCGCCGACGATCGCGACGCGATGCGCGCGGCTGAAGAATACGACGTGGCCGGGCGTGTGGCCGGGGCAGTGATAGACCTCGAGCGTCTCGTCGCCGAATTGCACGGTGTCGCCGTCGTTCAGCCACTGGTCAGGCTCGAAGACGTCGGCGGCCGGAAAGCCGAAGCGCTCGCTTTGCATCGGCAGCTTCTCGATCCAGAAGCGCTCCTCTTCCTGCGGCCCCTCGATCGGCACGCCGTAGCGCGTCGCGAGCGTCTTCGCGCCCGCGCAGTGATCGATGTGCCCGTGCGTGAGCAGCACCTTCTCGACCTGCACGTTCTGCCGCGCGACTTCCTGTTCGATGCGGTCGAGATCGCCGCCCGGATCGACGACGGCGGCGCGGCCCGTCTTCTCGCAGACGAGCAGCGAGCAGTTCTGCTGGAACGGCGTGACCGGAATGAGCGTGACTTTCATGGGTGCACCGGCGGCTAAAAGGAGCGATTGTACCGGTCGCGCGTACGGGCTGCCGGGCGTGCGATACATGTGGCGGCGTGCCGATCAGGGCATTCCCGGAGCATGCCGATTGTTACAGTCATAGAGAGAATCAATGGTGCGCCCGGGGTGCTTTTCGAGACAAGGTTTTGATTTATGTATAATGCGCTCCATTGCACGTGAATTTCACGCAATTCGCTGGTGTTTCGGCCCCGTTAAACGAGGCGTTCGATTCACCGTCAAGCATCAGCCGCCGGGGAGTCCGGCGGTGTATCCAGCACCGAACATTCGGTGCTCACGTCTTGTCCGGCCGGGTGCTGCGCGCCCGCCTGCGGCCCTGCTGCCGCGCCGCCGGATGAGGCCTGTGCCGCCGTTCCTGTGCGTTGGTCGTAGCGACGCGCGCGAACGTGAAGCCATGTTCGATGGCGGCATGTGGGGTCTGGTCAGGCTGTTGGGGACAGGTTGCGCCAGACGTGAAAGCTAATCAGGACGGTTGCGGCCAGGACGAAGGCCGCGCCCATGCTAGCCGCCTGCTCGCATTCGAGCGGGGCGTGCACGCATTTGCCGTCCGGGCCGCATCTCTGCGTTGTGAAGCAGCGTTGTATCGATGCGGCCCGAACCAGAAGGCGACACGTCGATGAATTTACGTTTTCCGAGCCGATTCGGAACCATTGCATTGTTTTTTGCGCTGACGGGCTGTGCGGTGCCATCCAGCCAGACCACCGGCAGCGTGAACCAGAAGAAGGCCGTCGACAAGACGGCCGCCGCCGCGAAGGCGGACGACGACAAGCAGCCGCTCAGTTTCGATTCCGCGCTGGCATCGATGCCGGCCGCCGACAGCAAGGACGCGAAGAAGTCGTCGCTGGCGGACGCCGAGCCGATCGACGGCAAGGATGTGTCCGAGTTCCGCCAGAGCGGCCGCGCATCGTGGTACGGGCGGGATTTCCACGGCCGCCGCACCGCGAACGGCGAACGCTTCAACATGAACGCGTTCACCGCCGCGCACCGCACGCTGCCGCTGTCGTCGTACATCAAGGTGACGAACGCCTCGACCGGCAAGTGGGTCGTCGTGAAGGTCAACGACCGCGGGCCGTTCAAGCGCGGCCGCGTGCTCGACCTGTCGTATGCGGCGGCCAAGGTGATCGGCCTCGTGCACGCCGGCACGGGCCGCGTGAAGATCGAAGGGCTGTCGCCGCAGGAAGCGCGCGAGGCCCGCGACGAAATGTTCGCGTCGATCTCGGCGAAATAACCCGGCGAAATAACCCGGCGGATCGTCCGCTCATGCGCAAAGGGCTGCCTTCCGGCAGCCCTTTGTCGTTGTGCGCCCAGCATGGGCGCACTCCTGCGGGTGCAAGTCCCGCCATAAGCTGGTCACAGCGAATGAAGTGAAGCGCAACTGCATGAGGGCGACCGAATGTGGAGAGGAAGCGTGGAGCGT
>Ga0268252_1000125_pt1 | contig 50324 bp, 63 predicted proteins | sample AgamicMgSfrz_FD_200244 | JGI IMG/M metagenome (GOLD analysis project Ga0268252, IMG submission 200244) | Agave microbial communities from Guanajuato, Mexico - Mg.Sf.rz (v2) (version 3) | ecosystem: Host-associated > Plants > Phyllosphere > Phylloplane/Leaf | place: Guanajuato, Mexico | collected... | reverse complement strand
TAAATAAAAAAAGACGTTTTAATTCACGTCTTTTTTAAATGTCCGAATTATAAAGACTTAGGCGCTCTCTTCCTTAATAAATACTGGTTAACGACTTCTTCGTTTAAATCAATGTATTCTAGGGCACCCCTTGTGCTTTTCCCTAATATTTCTTTTAGTCCTACTAAGTCATTTGTTCTTATAAAGTGATGATAAGCATAAGTTTTTCGCATTGTTTGATTACCAACTTGTTCTTTAAATCCGCAAGCTTCTGCTGCTTCGTTAATAATCTGCCAAGCATAGGTTCTAGTAATAATCTTACCTCTTCTTGAAACAAACAAAAACTGTTCATCGTCCTTGAATTTTACATAGTTATTGATTTCTGCTTGTAGTGACGGAGATATGGGAATTGTTCTAATTCTTTTGTTTCTACCTTCCGCTATACTAAGTTGTGTCTTATTCTTAACATCTTTAACCTTTAACACAGACATTTCTTTAAAATTCAATCCTGTATTAATTCCAAAAATAAATAAGAAATATTTAAGATGAGATTGTGCCAGTAGATATTCTTTCATTTTCGCTATTATGTCAAGATCCTTTATAGGATGCACAAATTGACGGCCCGCTGTTTCCATAAAAACTCTCCTTACCTGTTTTCCTTTAAAGAATCACTATTACGCCTAAATAAAGTAAATAAACAATATAGGCGCGGCATTAAAAATTATAACATACACCTACTATTAAAATGGTCTTGTTAGTATATATTGGGTTAAATTCACTATAAATAATAAATATTTCTAAATAAAAAACGATAGCTAGCCCTTACGCGAGCATACTACCCTTTTTAATTTGAACAAATTCAAACAGATTGTATGTTTATTTTTTAATTATAAACATTTTTGTAATTAAAAATCCGATAGCACCAACACTTAAAACTGAAGCAGCCACTGATGCCCAAAGAATCCATTTATGTTCTTTTGAGGAATCATTGTTATTTGTTGAAGAATTTTCATTGCTTTTTTCTACATTCTTAGAATTAGACTCTTTTGACGTATTTTTTAAATTTGATGAAGCGTTTAAGCTTTCTACTCCACTATTACTACTTTGCTCTTCAGCGTTCTTTGCCGCTTTTTTTGTAGTTGTGTCAACAAGATATTGAGGAGTACTAATTGTTACATATTTTTTCAGTTTACTGCCTTCTCCGTCCTCTGAATTGCTTTTGGAGGACTTGTTTAAATCCTCATTATTTGTGTGCTTTGTTTCATCTTTTAGCAACTGGTTATTACTACCTGTATCTTTGCTACCCTTATCTCCATTTTTGCTTGGCTTAGTTTCAATAACAGGTGTTCCAGTAATTTGGCCATCTCTATTTTTTATGATTTCCACGATAGTTGATGGATCAACAGGCTTACTAACATTGTTTTGTTCTGGTAACTCCTGTTTCACAACAAATGTGAGTGCTGATGATTGAAGAGATTCGTTACCAAAATCATCGACTGCTGTTGCTGTTATTACATAGGTACCAGGAGCTAAGTTTAACAAAATATCCGGTGTATCTATAAGAGTTTGATTCTTTTGGCCTTTATTTAAATAAAGATTGTATCCTTTAGTGTCCTGTGTCTTACCTGTAATTTTTAAATTCAAACTATGTAATAATTTATCATAATTAAGCAATGTAAGTTCAGGCGCACTTGGAGGAATTGTATCTATCACCTGGACGTTTATAGGGGCACTTTTCTCGGATTCGTTATACGAGGTATCAATCGCTGAAATAGAAATTTGATAAGTCTCTCCGTCTTTTAAACCGTTAATATCATATTGAGTACTTGTGACAGCATTTGTATTCTGTTTTATTCCATTGAGATAAATGTTATATCCGGCCAAGTCTGTCTCGCTATTTGAATCCCAATTTACGTTAATTGTTCCGTTTTCTCCTTTTGCAATTACATTTACGGGAATTGCAGGTGGTGTCCCATCTACGATAAACTCTAATGATTGTGAAAAGACGGATTCATTTAAATATTGATCGAGCGCTGTAGCCGAAAAGTTATACACTCCTGGCATTAAATCTAAGGTTACTGTTTGATTTTGTATAGGGGATGTATTAAGCATTGAGCCGTTTGAGTAAAGATTAAAACCCCAAGTATCTGAATCATTCTTATCGATTTTTAAAGTTAACTTTCGGTTAAGAGCATCATAAGAAAGAACGCCTAGCGTTGGGCTATTAGGAGCTATTGTATCAAAGACATATATACCTAATTCTTCGCTCTTAGAAGATTCATTGTTTGAGCTATCTACTGCCGAAACTGAAACTCGGTAAGTTTCTCCGCTATTTAAACCTGATAACTGATAGTAATTGTTTTGTACAGAAGTAAGGTTTTGTTTCACACCATTTAAGTAGATGTTGTATCCATCTAGATCAGTATCTAAGTTTTTATCCCAATTCAATTGAATTATTCCATCCTTACCTGAAGCAACTAGGTTTAACGGAGTAGCTGGTGGTATTATATCAATTGTTTTAATATTTAGCGTAGTTCCGTCGGATTCATTTCCGAACTGATCAACGGTTGTAATCTTATATTCATAATTTGTTCCGTCACTTTTTAAGCCTGACTCTGAAAAATAATTACCACTAACAGCCTGTACTAAGACATTATCTCTGTATATATTAACGTGATTAAAATACTTGTCTGTTGGATTTGTCCAATTAAGAGTTACAGAATTATGGTTATGTGTCTCGCCTAAGTTTCCAATTTCCGCTGGAGGCGTATGATCTCCTTCTACCTTAACCGATATTGCATCAGAGGTTCCTCCCTTAATTAAGTATTCTGGAGAGTATGTAGTACCAATTAATAAATAATCTCCTGTATTAGTCACTATACCGTCTATAAGGTTATCACCGCCACTTCCTCCTATTACCTTTTTCCATATGACATTACCTGATGAGTCATACTTAACAGCAAGTCCATCACTTAGACCATTGATTGCTGGTACTTCTGCATTAGCAGGTGAATTTGTAAAGCCAATAGCTATATAACCTCCATCAGGTGTTTCTAATGCCGAATAAAATGTATCACTTCCCGTTCCACCAAAGCTTTTCATCCATACTTTATTACCGCTGCTATCTAATTTAATAATAGTTCCGTCAAAACCACCTTTATTCAATCCTGTCATATCCCCAGTGGTAGATTCAGAATATCCGACTCCAATAAACCCGCCATCACTAGTTTCAATGACATTTTCAAAATAATCGTTTTTAGAGCCACCGTAACTTTTGTGCCATAATTGATTACCATTTACATCATATTTCGCAATAACCATATCGCCGTAACCCCTTCCACCTATTAAATCCCCACTAAGTGAATTAGATTCAGCGGCTAAAATTAAATTTCCATCTTTGGTTAGATTAACTTTATTGATATTTTCCATCTTTGTTCCACCAATATTTTTCATCCATATTTTATTGCCATCGCTATCAAACCTAGCCATAACAGCATCAGTTGAACCTTTAGGGTTTGTAATATCGCCGTTTGTTGAAGCGGTATAACCAATTGCTACATAATCACCGTTTGAAATTTGGACTACATCATAGAAAAAATCACTACCAGAACCTCCAAAATTTTTTATCCATTGCTTATTTCCGCTCGAGTCAAACTTGGCAAGGATCATATCTTGATTTCCTTTGTTTCCAGGTATATCTTTATCGTTAGAGGATGAATATCCAGCAGCTATATGCCCTCCATCTCGTGTGGGTTTTATTCCATATAAATAATCTGCATTGCTACCTCCGTAGCTCTTTATCCACTGTTTATTATTCTCTGCATCAAATTTAGCTAAGAAAAAATCAGAACTCCCCTGATTTTTAGAGAAATCGCCATCAGAAGAATTTGTATAACCAGCTGTAATATAGCCTCCATCCGGAGTCTTTGTAACTGGCATAAAGCTGTCGCTACCTGAGCCTCCATAACTTTCAATCCACGATATATCTCCCTCTTGAGCTTGAACTACAACTGTAGAGAGTGATAAACAAGCGAATGCGGATAATGAGATCATTAGGCTTTTGTTACTAATTAAAGGACATTTCTTAAATTTCATTCTTTATCACTCCCTATATTTATTTTTATAATTTTTATGATATTAATATCGAAAAACACTTTGCTGTCAACTATAATCATCGGAAATAATAATTAGGATTCTTTAAACAAAAAATCCACTTCCAATATAAGAAGTAGATTTTGCTTTTTATGAGTTAGTATGTTAAGCAAAAAGCTTATAGAAAAATAAACGATTTTAATTACCAAGATAAGCTAGCTGTGTTATTAATCACCAACTGATTGTTATTAAAATCTACGTTATCAATGAGATTAATTGGCATACCAAATACTATATTGGATGGCATCTTACTAGTAGCAATTTCTATCTTATCAGTAGAAAATATATTATCGAAAACTTTATCTCCTTTTAGCAAGTCCCCTTTATATACCACTTGTTTCATCCCTTTTTGGGTTGGAACTTCTAACTTAAATGTTACTGGTTTGCCTCTTAAAGACTCTAGGTTCTCAAACAATTCATTTACATCTTGCGCTTTCAGTGACATAATAGCAATCTCCTTTTCGTTAACAGTTTTCTGGATTATAGTTCCAAAAAAAATAAAGTGAGGAAAAATGTAAAATTATGTTTTGATACAATATGTTTACCCAGTTTAATAAGCATTTCACTCAGTAAATTTAACGAAAAATAAAATATGCTATAACAAATAAATCTTCTTTTAAAAAACAAAAAAGCTGTTTCCAAAGAAACAGCTTTTAATTAATTATTTATTATCGTGCAGAAGTTTCAAGTCACTTCCATTTTCGTCCCCAGCGGCTATTGCTGAGATATCCCCTAAATCTAATTTTGATTTTCCATCCTCATTACCAAAAGAATCTATATTAGTTACGGTAAGAATATTATTGTTTTCATCGATATCTTCAACAAAACCTTGAACACCGTATACATCTGATTCTGCTACTACGATTGAAACAATCAATTTCTTACGCTTAGAGAATTCAAGCAACCCTACAAGCAAATCTTCTTTATTACCATCGTACTCTAAGTGCTCTTCTTGCTTTAATTGATATAAAGTTTTTAACTTCTTGATATAAGCGGTACCGCTTTTTAGAGTTTGCACGTTATCTTTGTCTAGTAGGTAAAAACCGTCCGCTTTACCTCTTGGTGTTAAATCAGCTAAAAGGTAAAAGTCTTCATCTTCTTCTAAAATAATAGCTGCCGCAAAACTCTCGAAATCACTGGTGGTATCAGTATAAATTTCAACCCAATTATCAACTTGGTTATCTTTAATATTGTTGGTCATAGGATTCTCCCTTAGCTATATAAAATTCACAATTGAATGCGGTGTTATTTCTTAGATATGCTTTATTTTACCTTTATTATCCTGCTAGGTCTACTAGCCTAGACAATATAGAATATTCTTGCACTGCTCCCAACACCGGTATAGTTTGCTTGTATTAGTGGTTTACTTAAAGTGAATTCTTAAAAATTAAATATATAATAAACAGCCACTTCTAAAGAAGTGGCTGTTTGTATTTCGTTAAATGTTTTTTGTTTTATGAACTCGTAGCATAAAGTTGAGCCATATGCTTTTCAACATCGCTGAAAAGTGCATATTTGTTTGTATTAGATGTTGTTAAGGAAGATGAATTTTGTTTCTTTAGCCACTTCTTTCTTATTCTTTTTTTCTTATGAAGAATTTGTTTAGGAGCGCTAAGGGGAAATTTTATATCCGTTGTTTCCCAATGTCCGGTAGTATAAGTACTTTTAACTACGCTAAGACCGTAACCATTAGGAAATTTATAAATAAAACGCTGGAAATCCCCTTCCCAAATTTGAATTTCTTTTCCTAACACTCGTTTTAATTTTTCGTACTCTTTTATAGATAGTGGCTTGGAACTGTCGAAGATTATATATTGATTATAAAAAGGATCGCGTTTTTTCAACTCTTGAGCAGCTTTACGTTTGGAACTAGCCGTCTTTTGCTTAGTGCTTTCCTTCTTCTTTCTTGAGGTAGGCTTACTTTTAGTTGGCTCTACTTTAAAAGAATGTACAGTCTCTATTTCTTGTTGTTTTAGCAATTCCATAAAATCCTCTAATCCTTCTCTTGGACTAAACAATTATAATCACTCCTTTTTTGTTACATTCATTTTCTATGTATATTGTTTCCATATAAATGACTTCTTAAAAAACTAATTTAATTAATATAGTTTTTAACTAATATAAGTTCTGTGAACCAACCTCTGCGGCTTATGCATAAGTATAGTATTTTATTAACTGTTTTCCTTATTTGTCCAATTATTGAGTTATGATATTAAAAATCTCAAGGAGGCAAAAATATGCTTAGCAAATACGGAAAAGAATATGAAAAGGTTATGGAGATTGTTAGAGACAACAAACATATAAGGGGCCTTGATAAACAATCATTGAGTGATATATTGTATGAGGAACTGGTTAAATTAGTTTATAAATCTCAGGATCCTGAATCTAATACTAAGTGCAGGTTAACAGATGAGATATTTCTTCTCTCCCAGGCAATTGAGGGTATTTTACCTATCTTAAATAAGAAAAAGAAAATGGTTACTATAACACTCCGAATGGCAGATGATACATATCACTCATTTGTTCAAATTATAAACAAATTTAATTTGGAAATGATTGAAGTACAAAGTGATTTAGAGTCCCATAAATGGATAATTACAGTTAAAGAGTATGTGTTTAGAGAAAACTTTATGGAATTCTTCCTTCCAACTAGATTACGAAGGTTTTGGTGATAAATTTTTAGAAAGAAGCAGCAGTTTTGGCCGCTTCTTTTTATACAGAGAACTATTTTGTTTATTTTTCTTCCCCTCTTTATATCTAGATATAATTTTAGTACAAATTATTTAATGGAGGCATTTATACAATGCATAATTCAAAGAAAATCGAAAACGAACTTACAAAGATTTTAGAAAAAGTGGGTATAAAAAATAACCTTAGAGCAATTGAACAACTATCGTCCTATGTAAGAGATCAAAAAGAACAAGCTTTTGGTGATGGTTACTTATTAGGAATTAATGATGGTGAAAGTTTAGCGGTAAAAACAAACAAGATTAGTCCTGAAAAAATTAATACGTTTTATGAGGATAAGCCTGTTTTTGAGGGAATTGTTTATATCGAAAATGAAAGATATGAATTAAGGGTTAGAACCTCGGTTCTAGATAAAACATTAAGTCAATTACAAAGCAATAAGGCACTTAGAGAAGATGCTGTTATTGCGGTACTGAAAAACAAGAGTGATACTCATAAAATGTCCTTTCACATTGATAACGATAATGATCCTTTTATTCGCATCGAATCAAATACCAACACAAGAACAGCTGAATTATTCTATGAAGTTGAACTTAGTGGCAGTGGTATTATAGCGGCATTCTCAAATTATATTAATGGTGAGGAAAAAACCTTTGGTAGCGGATATGTTTATGAGGATTTAGTCCAATCTGCCGCTTACGAAAGCGAAAATTCTTGGGAAGTTGGAGCTAATAGTTATATTGACCTTAATCAGGGAATGAGTGAATTTACTACAGATTTAACTGGTGATCAACTGCTCAAACACTTCAATAAGTCTAGAGTTGAATTTGAAGAGGAAGTTAAACATCTAAACACTTTAGCTTACTCTTAAGTTCTGATAATTTAATAATAAAAAATAAAAGGTGAAATCTATAATTAGATTTCACCTTTTTAGTTATATAAAACTTCTATTATTTTTGTAATTTCTCTTCTTGTTTCTCTTTAAGCCTTTTAAGTCTTCTTTGAACAGCGTTATATGAACGATCTAAGGTTTTTGCAATATCTTTTAGCATTAACCCCTTCTTGTATCTTAAATAACAGAGCTCACGATCTTGGTCGGCTGTCCAAGGTTTATTTTTCTTTCTAGGAATACTAAAATAATCCTTTCTTCTTTCCTCTTCCAACCAATCAGGCTCAGGAATTAAAACTCCACGTTCAATTTTAGAAAAGTTGATCAGTTCTTTATTTCGTTCCGCCCATTTCCAGAAGAGCGAAGTCTCAATTAAAATATATTTCCTTTCGTAATGTAAGATTCTTCTTTTATGGGGCAAATCATATTTGTTTACCCAATTAATAACAGTATGAGAGTCCACGTTAAGTGTTTTAGCAAGTAGACTAGCCGTAAAATAACCCTTAAATTCAGTACCTTTTCCGAATTTTTCTCTTTCTATTTTTCGAGTAATTCCGCGTCTATCCAATTTTCTTTCAATTTGATAAACAGGTATTTCCCCATAAAACTCAGCAAGAAATTCTTCTTCTTCCTCGGACCAGCGTTTTAAAACGGGCAACGCTTCTACTTCTTCTTGGTCACTTTTTCTTGCTTCGTCTACCCAATCTGGCTCTTCACCTATAGAATTTGGTTTTATTCTAGAGAAGTACACCAAATTTTTATGTTTTTCTGCCCATTCCCAAAAATCTTTACTCTTAATATAAATTGTTTCATTTTTATAACCCTGATTCTTTCTTATGTAGGGTAATTCTTCTTCCTCTATCCACTCTAAGACCTTTTTAGACAAAACACTTAAACGCCTTGCTAGGGTATAGATGCTTAAGTAGCCGTCTTTTTTTAGTACTTTTCGTTTTGACAAACCTAATCTTCTTACTTTATGTTGAATGGAATGGCGACTATTTATATTTAAGATTTTCATTAACTCAGCTACTGTAGTTGTCGGATATAATTTCTTTAAAATCTCTTCTTCTTCTGTAGTCCAAATACGTTGTTTTGAGTTTGATTCTACTTTGCTCATTTTATTCTTTCAATTCCTTCTTTTTTATATAATCAAAGACCCGTATAAGTATATATACGGGTCCAACCCTTTATTTTTTGTTGTTTACGTACTTTTCAAAGCTAATTGCAATATCATAATCTGTTCGGTTACTCTTTCTAGAGTTCTCATAAGCAATTTTCCCAAAATCACTTAATTTGTTTTCTTCATACAATTTCTTAAGCAGCAAACCTAAATCCCCTATTATCCGACTATAAGCATTTGATTCTAGTCTGTATTTTTTTATCATACTAGAAATTTCTTTTTCGCTCGCACTAATTGTATAAGTCTCTTGTGTTGCTTTTTCTGTAGATGTCATTATATTTCCCTCCATTAATTTTCTTTATTTATCAATCACCACAAGACGTGTACTAACCCCAGTAGAGCGGTCAGATTCCTTGAAAGATTGGGCCGGTAACTTCTCTTCCCAACCTCCTACTTCAATAAGGAATTCACGAAATGCTTTTGCTTGCTTATCTTGTCTTCCGAAAACTCCACCAGACATAATTGCTACGACTTTCCCACCAGGTTTTAACAAACTATATGCGTGCATTACGTGAGTGATATCTTGACCTTTTTCAAAAGGAGGATTCATTACAATGCGATCATATAACTTTGTTACCTCAAAAAAGTCTTCTCCAACTACATTAAGGCCTCTTTTACTTAGATACTCTCTCATTTCATATTGATACTCTACAACCTCTAAATTGTTAGTTTCTTTCGCTAGTTCTTCTGCAATGTGACCAGTGCCAGCACTAGGTTCAAGAACCATCATACCTTCTGAAATATCTGCCTCTCCTATCATTTTAGCAACTATCTTCTTTGGAGTAGGAAAATATCCTGGATAGGATTTAAATGCTATTTCTTGTCTCAGTTTCTGCAACTCTCGTTCTTTTAATTCTTCAGGATCTTTTTTAGTACCTGTTAGAATAGAAACTAATTCTGAAATCGCTCCTCTGTACTCCTCATCAGTTGTGATACCGGCTTTATCAATTCTAAGGTATGGTGACAATTGGTCGTAAACCCAGGACGCTTCTATAACTCCTAACTTTTTATACTCTGTAGATAACTTTTGAACTTCATCAAATATATATCCTACCTTAATTGAATAAAGTTGATCTGGATATTCTTGAAGTACTTGAAGTTGGATTTCCTCAAGAATGCGATCAGCAGCCAATTTCTTTCCACCTGAATATGTCGAATCTGATATCCTTCTAGCCATATTATTTAATCTATGGTAAGAGATGGTAGGTATTGGTTTATTTATCTTTGCAAAGATTTCATCTGTAAATGCATCATTTGATGATAAGTTAAATTCACTTCTACGTTGTTTGACTTCTTGAAGAAGTGTCTCGACTTGAGTTTTATCCTTAACATTTCTTAAATATCTAATTTCTCCAGAGTCCATACCAGCTGCAATAGCAAACATAATTTTCTGGATTTTTTCTAATCTTAAGCCATCTTTGTATATTTGGTCAGCCATTGTAGCACGTCTTCTAGTGTTAGAAACACGTGGAGCTTTTTTATCATCAATTTGTTTTTGAAGATTTTCTGCTTTTTGGCGTAATTTATCTGCCGCAGTTAATTTAAGCTTCTTTGCTGTAGCCACTCTTTTCTTTGGTGTTACTTTTTCTACTTTCACGTTAATCTTTTTTGTTTTAGGTTCCTTAGTCATTGTTGCAGTTGTCATAATATTTCCCTCTATTCTTTCTGTATGTTTTCGATATTCTAATCCGAAAACATAAAAACGAGAGAAAAATATAAAAAAAGATAAAAATTATTTTCAAATAGCTCTACTTACTATGATAAAATAAAAAAGCGTTTTTTCATAGAAAAAATTTTTAGGTAAAAAACATAAAGGAGAGCTAAAAATGATTGATGTAGAAAAGGTAGAATGGGAAAAAGTAAGTGGATTAAATCTAGGGTTATTTCGTTTTGAAAATGCTAGTGGATTGCCGGTAGTTTGGAATCCAAAAACAAAATCTGTAGAAGTGCTTGCAAATGGTAAAGTACTTTTGAGATATAAAAGAAATCAAGTTACAGGCGTAGTATATAACTAAGCAAATTTAATTGTAAGAATATCCATTTAAAAAAGAACTAAGATTTGCTAACATATAAGAGTAAAGATTAATACATATTTGGTGATACTTAAAGCTAATAAAGAGCCGTTTTCTTTTGATTAAAGTATTGTAAAAAGAGTTTGTCTTGTAATAGGTCGGGGCCCTATAAAGACAAACTCTTTTTTGTTGTTTTCAGTTCTTACACCCTCCCCCTTTTCTAACAATAAGACAATTTCAAAAATCTTGTTGACAGATATATAAGGTCATTTATGATGCGGCCTATAAGGGGTGATATATTAATGCATATTAAAAATGATTTATTAAACTTACAACTTCTTCAACAGCAAAGAGTATCCCTAAAAATAATGAATACAGCTACCGAAAGAATTTCTTCTGGTTCAAGAATTAATCGTGTGTCGGACGATATTGGAACTTCGAGTATGAGCGTACGATTAGAAAGTCTATCTAGAGCAAACAAACAGGGATTATATAATGTGCAAGATGCTATTGATCTTTTGAATGTTATGGATACTGGGGCATCTTCTATTAAAGATATGGTTCAGCATTTACGTGATTTAGTAGTAAAAAATCAAAATACTAGCCTGTCTGCTACAGAAAAAAGTGCGTTGCAATTAGAATTTAAACAAACAATAAACAACATTGAGGATATTGCAAAAACTACTACTTTTAATAACAAAACAATATTAAATAATCAATCACTCCAACTGAATGGGGTAAATAATTATGTGAATTTAGGAAGCAGTTATAGAAATTTAGCATCCAGTAATCATACCTTAGAAACAACTTTCACAGTTGATAAAATACCTACTACTGAAAGAGCCTTTATATATGGTTTCGAAGGTAAACATCACGCAATTGAACTTAATCCAGATGGAAGTTTAATGTTGCAAACTTGGCTTGTAGATAGTTCTGGAACCGCTACTTCCAATACAATTCAGACGGAAGCAGGATTTATAAAAGAAGGTGAAACTTATCAGGCAACAGGCGTTATAGATGCAAACAACAAAACCATTCATTTTTATGTAAATGGTAAAGAAGTTGGTACACCGATTGATATAGGTTCTCGTAGCCTGTTTGATTATACAAGTAGCTACTGGGGAAATTTAAGGGTTGGTATAGGGAACGATCCTGGTGGAGATTTTGATTATCCATTCCAAGGAACAGTTAGTAGTGGAAAGTTGTATAATAGTGCCCTGTCCTCAGCTGAAGTTACTTCCTCTTACAAAGGGAGATTATCTCAAACAGGAGTGGTAAGTCAGTGGTTAGCGTCTGATGGAATTTACAACAAAGAAGGAACAATTATGAACGGGGCTTCGCTAGTGAATGACAAGTTCACTATTCGTAGCGGTGCTAGTTATGCTAATAGAACTAAAATAGAATTAACAAACTTATCAGCTAAAGCTTTAAACCTATATTCCTTGTCAATTGATGACTCTAGTGCCCTACAGACTATTGATTCAGCTCTAAATAGTGTATTAAGTGAAAAAAGTAAAATTGGAGGTGCTATAAATACTATGACTTATAGACAGCAACAAATTTACTCTTCGTACACAGCATCTAGTCAGGCAATTGAGAATAGTTATAGTGCAAACACAGCACAGGAATCAAGTATACTTTCTAAAGAGCAATTGAGATTGCAGAGTACGCTAACAATGCTCCAAAAATACAATGCTTACAAAATGAGTGCGGTAAAACTTCTTGAGCAATAAAAATATTTGTTTTAATGTGAAACCTTTTTGATTTTCAAACGTATGAAATACTAAGAAAAAAAATCAACAAATAAATCAACAAATTAAATAGTGGTTTGTTTCGGAGGAGCCTGTCACCAAGGGATAATTATGCCTTGGTGACAGGCTTTTTTTCTGTTTTTTCTTAAAGATAAAAAAGAAAGCTGGTGGTTTTATGGAGTTAATCTTACAATTAGCTATTATTTTAGTTGCTTCTAAAATTGCAGGAAGTTTAAGTGTTAGATTAGGGCAACCTGCTGTATTAGGAAAGTTACTAATTGGTATTATAGTTGGCCCTACTGTACTGGGGTTAGTGACTGAGACAAAAACTTTAGCGGAATTCAGTCAGATCGGTGTTATTTTGTTAATGTTTATTGCTGGTTTAGAAACAGATGTCGATGAGTTCAAACGAACAGGAAAGGCTTCTACTTTTGTAGGATTTGCGGGTATTATTGTTCCCCTTTTATGCGGTTTCCTTGCCGGCCTTGCTCTTAACCTCGGCACAATCCAATCTTGGTTCCTAGGGTTATTATTATCAGCTACAAGTGTCAGCATATCCGTTCAAGCCCTTAAAGAAATGGGGAAAATGAAAACTCGTGAAGGAACCACAATTTTAGGAGCCGCTGTAATTGATGATGTGGTAGTAATTGTAGCCTTAGCATTTTTAATGAGTTTATCTGGTGGAGATGTTAATTTAACTACAGTTATTTTAAAGAAAGTACTCTTCTTCGCTGGAGCTATTATTGTTGCTTGGAAAGTTGTCCCTTGGTTCTTGCATAAGTTTTCAAGTTTAAAAGTAACAGAAACAGTCATATCATCTGCTTTAATCATTTGCTTTACTTATGCTTATTTAGCAGAGTATACAGGCGTAGCGGCTATAATAGGAGCTTATATCGCTGGTGTAGCTATTAGCTTAACTAAATTTAAGGTAGAGGTTTTTGAGAAAGTAGAAACAATAGGTTATTCTGTATTTGTTCCTGTATTTTTCACTTCCATTGGTGTTAATGCTAATTTCAGTGGTATTGCTGATCACTTTGTTCTTATCGTAGTGTTAAGTATATTAGCAATATTGACCAAACTAATTGGTTCGTCTTTTGGGGCAAAATTAGCCGGATTCTCTTGGAATAGCTCGTTAGGAATAGGCTCAGCAATGGTGTCACGTGGAGAGGTAGCCTTAATAATAGCTTCAATTGGGTTAGAATCAAAATTATTAAGTGTAGATTTATTCGCAGCGTTAGTAGTTGTCGTACTTGTAACAACGATTGTAACTCCGCCAATGATGAAGTTATTTTTTAAGCAAGATACTGAAAAAAATTCGAATGTAACAAAAGCAGTTTAATTAATATTCTTTACTCTTTGTTTAAGAAGGTTTTATATAAGGATGCGCATAAAAAGAGACAGCTAATAATTAGCGGTCTCCTTTCTATATGCATCCTTTTAAAAACTTAATCCGTGCTCATTAAGTATTTGTTCAACATTATAAAAAAAGTTATTCATTGGGTGATTTGATGCGTCTGATTCTTGTTGATTACGCACTTGCACACCAACAATAAAAAAGGTTACGAGCATATGGAACTGTTTTAGTTCTAATGAAAATATGTAAGGCTCTTCTTTAGAGTTAGGAAAATATAGTAGTGTATAGGTTGGATTGCTCTCTGTGTCATAGAGATGCATTAGTTTGACCCTACCATATTGTGATTTAATTTCTATTAGATCGGTGATTCCTAATTGAGATGCTTTTTTAAATTCAGTTTCTGTTAACATTTTCGAATTGAAATTTTCATTTGTTTTATGAAATTCTGCCATATAAACACTCTTTTCTTTTATTGTTAAACAATTATTTTAAAGTATAAATTAAACCCACTAAATAAGCAAAAGACTAAATGCGGAATTATCATTTAGCCTTTATAAGTTTGCTATTTTCTTTATTTTGACTGGTATTTACTAACATTAATTCCCTTATTAAACGTGGTCAAATCCACGGTTCTATTACCTTTCGTATAGTCTTGCGATGCTCCCATTTGTTCGCCTTTTCTCCAACCCCATAGCCAAATTGCCATTTCATAAAATGGAGTAATCCCCCTTTCCTCGTATGCAAATGTCCACTTATACTTCTCTATTGCAAACCCCTTACTCATATCCTGTTCAAATTCAAAGAGGTGTGCCTCTCTTGGGACCGGAAACCCTTTCGTAGATATGGAATCAGTGTAGGCAAATCTAAAATAACAGAATAATAACAAGATCCCTATTAGAGGAAATAATATCTTTTTTTTATGCTTCTTCAATTCTTCTTCTCCTATCCCATTAAATTAACCTAATTTCTTTAATAGTAATGGATACAAAGAACTATAGATACACAATTTTTTCTATTTTTAAGTTTTTTTCTCAAAATTATTTTATGGAAGCTATACTTTAAAGGATTTAATCCTATTTTGGAAGGAGTGGTTTTATTGAAACATAAAAATATATTTAAAACATTAGCGGTGAGCACTTTAGCATTATCTCTATTAGTTCCAACAGCGGGTTCATTACAACACGTTCACGCTGCTACTACTAAAAACGTTGTTACTTCCTCCTCTAGTTCAGAGAGAGATAAACTAATTAAGAGTATAGACTATGATTTTGTTCAAGATTTAATGGAGAATATTAATGATCCTTCGTACTTTAAGGATCGTAAACATATTGCCGAAACTTTAGGTATTTATAAAAATTACACAGATACTAAAGAGCAGAAATTTGGCTTATCTAGATCTGTTCGTACAATCTACGCTCAGAATCAGCAAACAATCAAAAATGACCTGATTCAAAAAATCGATTCTAACTATAAAGGTTCATCTATTGTAGATTATTTAAAATCAGCTAAACAGCCTAGCAGCTTAAAAGCTCGCAAACAATTAGCTGAAAAGTTACTAATGATGGATTATAACGGGACAGCAAAACAAAATGCTGAAATGTTAAAAATACTTCGTAGTAATGGCAAATAATTAGGAAGTTACCTTAAGATAAAAATCTCTTCTGATTTCTTTAATCAGAAGAGATTTTTTGTACAAAGTGATTAATACTCTTTTTTATTCCTGTAAGGATTTCAAAATGATATCCATCTTACTTTCAGAATATTTTAGGTCCATAGATAGCATCTTGTTGGTTGTTTCTAACTGTAATTGGTTCTTCGCCATTTCAGAGGAGACCTGCTCTAAATTAGCTCCCACCATATTTTCTAAGCTCTTCTCTTGAATATTTAGTGATTTGTTTAAATCGCTTAACTTAAAATCAAAGACATTCATTTTTGCGCCTATATTGGTTCTCTGACTATTGACAATGTTTAATGCGTTATCTATTTTATTTAATAAATTCGAATCATTTAAAGAGATAGTGTTTAAATTCAAGGATTGTGTATTCAAACTATATAACCCTATATTATCTGAGGATTCTGCTGCCGAATCTGTATGGACTCTAATCCCTTGTGAGATTCCACTACCTAATAATGCTCCGTTAATAAATTGACCATTATTACCGTTTTTTGTTTCATCTTTTAGAGAAGCATCATCAAATGTCCAATAACCCAATAAATTATTTTCACTCCCTGATAGAGAAGAATACATTTCCGATTGTATTTGAGATTGCGTTCTAGCTCCGTCCCAAATTCTTAGATCGTCAATACTCCCTCCAAAATCATAGTTATTGTCATTTCCCCAACCGCCTATATAAATAGTATCTGTAACAGTTCTACTTGAAGTTGTCGGGTAACCTGGGGCCATTTCTTGTATAGTTTGTTTTTCGCCATTAAGATATAATTCCACGTTATTTGAATCAGGAAGACCGTTAGTAAAAACTGCTGCTACGTGTACCCACTTATTCTCCAAACCTGCGGATTGAACTCCTAAAATGTTTTGATTTCCTGTATTAAAACCAAAAGCGGGATTAATTGTTCCTTGGAAACCTAAATCATATTGATTATTCCAACCAAAAGGCTTTGTAGTTCCGATAAATCCGTCCCATTTCATCCAGAACTCTACAGTTGTTTTAGCACCTGGGGCAGTATTAACTGGAATACCGGAGATTTTAACTCGTTGATTAGCAGTACTATCTCCACTGACAGTAGCTCCTGTTCCACCAGAAAAAAGGGATATATCGTTGTACTTTGCGTTACCTGTTAAATCGTTTATAGAGTTTAATATTAAATTCATTTCATTTTCTATGCTTTGTTTCTGGTCAGCTGTATATGTACTATTACTACCCTTAATAGCTAGCTCTCTTACGTGCTGAAGCATTTCCTGAACTTGACTAAGAGTACCATCAGCGACATTCATAAGTGACATCCCGCTATTAACGTTTTGGATAGCCATTTTAGTACTACTGACTTTTGAACTTAACCGCGTACTAACTTGAAGAGTCGCCGGATCATCTACGCCTCTATTCACGCGCTTTCCGGTTGTCGCTTGCTCCATATTAGTATCTAAGAGCCTTGTATATTTGTTAATTAAATTTCCCTGAAAAAGATTGAGGCCAACATTCATAAATGTCATTTAATCCCCTCCTTTCGCTTATCATCTTCATAAATGGAGGAAGGTTCTTGTCAAGCAATTATTTAAAATCTGGTAAGGAGTCTGACAATTTCAGAACTCACAAACAATTAACTGAAAAATTACTAATATTGGTTTATACCGGTACAGTAAAACAAAATGTTGAAAATGCTTTGTAGTAATGGCAAATAATTATGAAGTTATCATAAGGTAAAGAATCCCTTTCGTTTAAAAATAACGGAAGGGATTCTTTACCTTATAGGAGTGATATACTTGCGAATAAAGACACAAGAACTCTACGACTACACGCATAACGTTTACAGAAAAAACGCTAAAACGTTTCAAACATCTGTTGAAAGACTTTCTACAGGTATTAGGATTAATCGTGCATCTGATGACAATGCAGGCTTGCAAGTGAGTACTCGCTTAAAAACAAAAGTCAACGCTCTAGAAGTTGCAAAAAACAACATCGATCAAGCGACAAATTTATTAAAAACCGCAGATGGAGGTCTAAGTTCAATTGCAGATATAATTATGCAAATAAAAGAGCTAACTATTAAGGCCCAAAATGACACTTATACTCCTGAACAAAAAGCATTTATTCAAACTAATGTTAATGAATTAGTAGAAGAGATAGCGCGTATAAGTAGCGGGACTAGATATAATGGAATGGAACTGCTTAATAAAGATTCTGGTATATCTTTAGCTGCGTCAGTAACTAATCCACTTGCTCCTAGTTTAATATCCTTTCCCAATGCCTCATTTATTCCAACCTCGGGTACTCAAGCAAGAACGTATGATATGTTAGTCCAAGTAGACGGCATAAACCAGAGTTGGCCCTCAAATCCCGTGATAAGACTTTTTGATACACAAAAAGGATATCTTGCTTTCCATTCTTCTAATAATGAAATAATGCTAAGAACAGATAACGGTTTTGTTTATACAGGGGTTTATTTACCTATGGGGGAAAAAGTTCGGGTATCCTTAACTTACGAAAATTCAAATGCTTCTTTGTACATTAATGGGGAAAAACGCGGAACGTATATTGCTCCGTCCCTCACTTCTCAAACAACCTTTAATATAGGTGACACTTTTAATCCATATAGAGAAGGTGTGGTAGGAACGTTTTATGAAGCAAGTTATTATTTAAGAGCATTAACAGACCAAGAAATTCTAAACAATTATCAAGGTAGAAACACATCTAATGCCGTAGGATCCTGGCAATTTAATGAGGACGATGGAACAATAATAAAAGATACGTCAGGAAATGGAAATGATGGAAAGTTAGTTGGAAATACTACGAGAGTTATTGGCTCATTTCGTGTTAATACAGGCGAAAATACAACAGATAGCAGAACCATCCCTCTCTCCTCTGTAACAACTGACGATCTAAAACTAGCTAATTTAGACATAACTAATTCAAACTCATTAAAAGTGCTAGATAGCGCTCTGGAGAGAGTTAATAACTACAGAGTTGATATAGGAACGGAATTAAACCGCTTAGGGTATAATCTTTCTAATACGCAGACTTCAATAACTAAACAGTCAACTACACTTCAAAGAGTAGCGGATACAGATGTCACAGAAACTTCGAGCAATATTATAAAAGCTCAAATTCAAATTCAGTCTGCAATGAATGTATTAATAAAGGAGAAAGAGCACTATCAGAGCTCGTTACAATTACTTCGATCTTAAATAGGTTTATGTTATACTAATGCCAATTGCGGTGTACATCTGCGGATTGCACTTAAGGTAGCTGGATGCGTCCAGCTACCTTTTATTTATCTAAACGAAAAGTATAATCAAACGAACTGCTTATTTGTAAGATATACTGCTGATTCTTATCTTCTGGAGATGAGGTGTGCCCTCTGGTGCCTTTGTAACTACTTATTCTTTTTAGAGAATCATCTTTCCCTGTAAAGTAATAACCATCTTTTGTCTTGTGAGTTTTGCTTTCACCTGTAAAATAAACTTCAAGTTCCACGCCTTTTTTATTGCTATTAGGAAAAGGGAAAAGCGGAGCATTCTTATAATAATTTAGTATTTCTTCTTGACTTAAATTTGTAGACAGCTTCATACTTGCTACTACGGGCATATAACCACCGCTACCTAATAAGTGACCAAAGGAATATCCGTAGAAATATTGTTTTTCTAAAACTTTTGTATGTGGTGGAAGAGAATATTCAAAAAGATTCTGAGCAAACTCCTTTGAGTACCTTTCCTTCTCAGTGAATGCATAAATTACAGTTGCTATAATTGCGCATAGAGCAATTATAGCAATAGTTACATAAGACTTCTTCAATTTTCAGACCTCGTTTTTTCTTTCAATAGTTCATCCATTTTAGTATCTTTAATGTTATAGTGTCGCTTATTTAAATAGCCCACGCTTTGAATTGTCGGATGATCAAGTATAGGAGTTAAATCTCCATCTAAAACATTTGTATCAACGAACCTAAAATCAATCAGATTAGGTAGTTCGCTTAAAAATGATAAATTGCCTAAGTCTCCACAAGAATTTAAACGCAAATAACGTAAATTCTTTAGTTTTAATAACTCGCTAGAATGAATAAATTTCTTACAATTATTTATATATAAATGTTCCACCGTATCACTAACTTCAGCTAACCCAACATCTGACGATAACTTAGTGCAATAATGAAGCTCTAACCTCTTTAGCTTTTTAAACTTCCCTATCCCCTCAAAATCTTTTATATTGGACCAAGTTAAATCCAAGAAAAGGAGATTTTCAGGAAATGGAGCTGCTGTCACCGTCCCCTCTATGGTGTTGTAATGCCACAATGTTAAATATTCAGTTAAAGCACTAGTACACTCAGCTATATTCTCTTCCTTGTAATTTAACCGGCTATTTATTTGATCAGGTATTTTTTCGAAATCAATAGTATTTTCCATCCAAAAGTCCATTATTTCACCCATTCATACATTCATTTTAATAATATTGTCTTTAGTAAACATATAAAAAAGAACGCCGTTACTGAAACGTTCTCTTGTTTTGAATAATAATGTTTAGCAATCGTCATTATTTGTATTTATCTTGTAAGGCTTTAAACTGATCTTCATACTTTTTTAACTTAACTGCATCTTCTCTAGTGTTTAATAGCGGCTTCCTTTTCCCTACTACCATTACATTTTTCCCTGCTATTGGGCTTCCTAAAGGAGCAAAGGCGTTAAATTTTTCACATTTAGTATTTGGAAGCATAACCGATAATTTAGCATATTCTTCTGTTGGAAATTGATTAGAAATACCAAGTTTCTTTAAACCCTTTAATTTTGTAATTGGTTCTAATGAATCATCCAAGATCCTAACATTAGAAAGACCTAAATACTCTAGTTGTTTTAATGCAGATAATTCTTTAAGCGTATCAAGTTTTAAAGGTTTCGAATTTCCACCCGATAAACTTAAAATGCTTAAATTACGACCACCCACGATTAAGGATATATCATTTAACTTAGAGAAATCTTTTATGTACAGAGCTTTCAGCGCCTTATTTTTAGATACATCCCATAACTTAGTCGTTTTTGTGTTCCACTCTATTTCTAAAATTTCTAACTTTGTAAGGTTTTCTAAAGAAGATAAATCGCTAGCTTTAATGTCATAAATATAAAGCATTTTGGGATTTACAAAACTGATTATAGCTTCGAATTCTTTTTGATTTACATATGATAACCACAACTTTTCTATTTTAGAAAAGGAGCTTAATTTTTGAATATTTTTTGTGTCGCCGTGAATATACAAATCTGTTGTTTTTATGCTTATTTCATTTAAATCATCTACATACTCAGGGCGCTTCCTAATACGGAAAACATATTCGGAATGTTCTTCTAAATACATATTCATTTTAATACAACCGTTCTTTTAAATTTTGTGCGTAAAGGATAGGAATGCTACAACTATCAACATTAGAATGTGTAACCATACCATCATTTTTATAACTACTATAGCCCAAACCTTCTCCATCTCACCAAAATAAATAACGGCAAAACCAAAGACAAGACTTATTAATCCCTGGAAAATGTGATCATCTAATGTAAATGCAATAGAGCTAAAAAGTGCAACAAATATAAAACCTATTATGTAACCATCGAATTTCTTTTTTATTTTTTTGTTTCGTTTATAAATAGTATTCATTTCCTCTACCTCTTGCTAAGTAATTATCTTTTTCTATCAACTCAACCAATTATATAAAATTTTTAAAAAATCTACCACTCTATTAACTTACTAAAGCATTTGGTAATTATAGGCGTTAAGCTATGAAGACCGACTTATTTTTAATCCGCTTTTTTGTAAATAAATTAGGTTTTCTACATTAATCCGAAATGGAGCGTAGCGCCTATTATACAAAGGATAATTGCTATTAACCATTTCAAAAACACGGGTAATTGCATTTTCTCAAGCACTACTGTTAATCCTATTGAAACAATGGCGGTTAAAAACACTGTCCATATACTTTTTAAGTTATTTGGGGTAATGAAATATAAAGCCCAGTACACACCGTACAAAAACAATGCTGCATACCAGTTAACATATCCTTCTTTTTTATGTCTTTCTTTTCTACTTGGTAACAGTTTTTTATCCATAGTGTTCTCCCTCAAGATTATTTCTATATTAAAAAAGCCCTGCTTATGTGTGCGGGCTTTTTTAATATAAACTGTCTAATTAATTTCATTCAAATCAAAACGAGCCATTTCTTTATTGTTTTTTGTGATAACCAACTTACCTTTTAAAGCATTTTCTTTCAATATGTCTAATTTTTGTTCATTAGGCAATAACGGAACTTCTTCATTCTTTTCATCTGCACCTAGAATATAATTTAGTTCTATACGCCCTTTTGCTTTTGAATTGTGATTTAACTCTATTCCCTGTCCAGAACCATATTTGTCATTTGAATTTGTATCAAATAAATTAAATCCAACAGCATTTTTAGAAGCATCTATTAATTCTTTATCAGGAATAATTTTTAGTTCCACGATGTCATTTGTATTCTTTAAAAGCTTTTCGCTTAAATCTCTATCAAGCTTAGCTTCATAATATAAAACTATAGGAACTATTTTTATTTTTTTACCATCTGTGCTTTTTACATTTTGAGTTCCTGCTATTGATTCATTGTTTGTTATTTTCACTTTAACCTTAGAAATCTCATAAGAATTCCTCTCTTGCTTAGGGGCTGATTTAATCGTGTTGGTTGAGCAAGCCGCTAACATCAACAGCATTATTGCAATTAAAATCATTGGTGTTTTTTTCATATATTTCTCCTCTAAATGTAAATACTAACTTAGTTAATTATTAACTAAACTATGTAAGTTTGTTCTCTCTTTTAAGGCGGGAATAATCTGTTGCAAAATTATAACCCAAATAAATGAGCGTATTTATTTTTTGTTGTTTTCAGTAAGTGACAATTGAATACCTATAACTTGATTATCTCTAATATCAAACTCAATGTTTATATTGTTTTTCTTATCAAAATATCCATACACTTTTTCTCCAGTGTCGTTTCTCTTATAATAATTTTTTCCGTAAGAGCTTATGGCATCCTTTTTAGAACTACCAATACCTATTCCTTTAGCAGTTGTGTACTTATCTGTATATAAAATATAACCCGTTACTTTATTTTTTATTAACTTAAATTCTATATCGTAGTTATCCTTTGATTTTCCATAGGCATAGTATTCGGATTTTGGTTGCGAGACAAGTTCCACAGAAGTTGGCTTTCCAAACAGATTCGTTACATTGTATTTGTTAGTTCCGATATGAATTTGTTTAATATTTTCTTGGGATAAATTCGTGCTTTTAGTAGTTGTATAATATTCATCTTTTGGAGTACTGGATGGATCGCAGCCTGCTGCAACAAGTAACACTAAAAACAAAGCACTTATAAAATGTAATCTTTTAAATGGCATAATTATGAGAACCCTAACCTTTCTTTTTTTATACTTTTATAATCTTACTATATGACAGCAATTAAAACTACCATATTATTCTGTTTTTAGAATAATTTTCTTTGCGAACAAAAAGATACCCTGTCAAAAAGACCGGGCATCTAAACTTACTTATAGGTGATAAAAACGTTAAATTAATTTTAATAAAGCAAACCTGGAGTATGATTCCATAAGATTTTTTCTAAGATATCCTTTACCTCTCCCTCATTATTAACTGTTATGACGCAGGTATGAAACCATTTATCTGGATGTTCAACAAGCTCATACCCTTCTAGTTTTAGAGCGTTAAAAATTTCCTCTTCTGTGTCCTGATCGAGGCAAAAACTTAACACATAAGTGTTTTCCTCTTTTTTTAGGTCCAATAATAAATCTAGATGTTCTTCCTGGTCTTTAAACGGAGCACCTTTTTTATATAAAGCAAAGGAATTCTCCGCAATATTTTTGGTTATGACCTTTACAAGTTTATCAGTGCTTTTTTCTTTATCCCATTTAAGTGCTCTTTTTTGAATGTATGTAAATAATTCTTTGCTCATACCGGCCTTTCTCCTTTCATCGTCAACTAATTGGAATTATACCCCACCGTTACATTTGAAGAAATAAAAAAAACTCCAGCACAAATTGCTTGGAGTCTTAAGTTTGTATATAAGTTAATTAAAGTTCCTGCCTAATCGCATTTGAATGCCAAAGATATTAGGTTTTTATTCTTAATCCAATCGTTCATCTTCTGGAGTGTTCCAGTATTCTATAAACTCTTCAGTATTATCACTCACATACTTTGTTTCATCTTGTCTAATGCATTCTTTTAAAACAGAGTTTATGTCGTTAAAGAGCAAAGAGACATCTTCAAGAATGTAGTAATAATTCTCTGAGGAAATAAAAATTGCAAGGTTATTTGTTTCTTTGTGGTATTCTAGACGAAATGTGTCTACGGTGCTTTCTATTTCGTCAAAGTGAAGTTCCTTATCAATAGTAAAGATATAGTACATAGATTTTCCAGGTGCTTTTTCAATCTTCGCCTGTACATTAATAGAAACTTTAGTTAGTTCTTTCTCGTTAACAATATCTTTAAGATTCATAAGAATTGGAAAGATGTCTGAATGGTTTGTGTTTAATTGAACGTTTTCTAATGTAGTCATTATAAAATCTCCTTTTAAGTGCTTTAGCACATATTTTGCAGATTATAAAGTGAATTTAATAAAAAAGAAAAAATAAATTAAATAGGTAATTACAGATATAATTTTGTATATTAGAATTGAACAAATATGCGGAGAGTAATAAAAATAAATTATTATGTTTGGTGGGGTTAGGAATATGAAAACTGATAAAAATGACAATAAAAATGCAAATAAAGAGATGTTAACTTTGCAGAATAAAGATGAAATTGCGATGATCCTTAATAAGCGGGTAGCAGAAAAAAATAAAGATATAGAATTGTTAGAGATAGAATTCGCTAACAAAATAAACAGGTTAAAGAATATTAAATAATACATATAAATAAAAAGAAATCTTTGTATCACCTAAGAGTGAACAAAGATTTCTTTTTACTTTCAATCCCTGTTAATACAAGCAAGGACAGATAGTTGCGTTTGATTGCCAATATACAAACAACTTGATAATAACCTTTTAAGACATTATATGTCAAGCATAGAAAAATACCGCTTGTTTTTACTAATTATTGCTTAAATAGCGGTGCTAAAGGTCTATATAAATGCTATGCTATTAGTAATATGTGTAAGTAGCATTTTCAAAAAGGAGGTTTTTTATAAGTGTACGGTCGTATTTATGGAAAGTCATCTTTTGGATGTTTGCCTTTTCTTTTAATACCCGCAGGAATTATAATATTTGTCTTACTAACTCCAATCTTAATCCCTACATTTGAATTCCTTATAAACGTTTTAGATTTTTTAGCAACCATTGGAGAAACTCTATTTGGTGAGGGAAATGCAGCAATCTTCTTTATAATATTATGGATAGGTTTTATGGGGCTATTGGTACTAGTAAATAGGTTTTTAATTAAAAAGCCAAGTAAACACTTTGATTCGGGTAAAGTGCAAATGACAAGAACACAGTATAGGTTAAGCAAAGAGGGTTGGATAAGTAGACTACGTAAAGCTTATAACGCTCCTTCCCCACAAGAAAAAGTGAAATTAGAAAAAATGACGTTATTAGAAGACAAAATAAATATCGCAAACGAATTTCTTAGAGATGAAATAAATATTCTTAGGTGGTTTCAAGATAACGAGGATACAATTAAGGATTGGTTTTATCGCAATTGTTATTTGAAGAAAAAAAAGTCAGATTATCTTCCAGTAACCGCTAATTATAGTTATATGAAACTTACCGTGGAGCAAACGAATTTGCTAATAGATCGGCTTAATCTAAATTCCCAGCAGTACATACCAAAAGTTGATGAAAACCCAAGTAAAGAATCAACAATTGAATTCATTGTTGATAATTGCGAAGTTATAAATAGCTTAAGAAATAGTTTAAAAGATAAAGGATTTAATTTGTACATCAGATTTCATTATGCTAGCTTTGAAAATAAAAATACTACACTCTGCTTCGGACTGACAAATGTTATAAGTCCTTTGCCCTTTTACAAAAGATAATTAAAGAATTGCTAAGAGCGCCCTTTTATGCGTGCTATTTAGCGATTAAGTTAAAACCTACGATTCTATCGAACAACAAATGGAGGTTCTATGCTAAAAACAATAATTTTCCTAACTATATTTGTAGTCATCGCGCATTTCTTTGAGAAATATCTGCGAAGAAAAATGGGGTTGGAAACAGATACTGAGAAATTAAAAGAGTCAGTATCCAAACGTCATAAATGGGTTTCTAACTCGTTTTACATTATATTTATTGCAACGTTTATTTTTTTTGATCAACTGCCAATTTGGGTTATGTTGGTGGCCTACTGTATATGCTATCAGGGTTACAAGATATTTATGGAATGGAAATTTGATAAGGCATCAAGAGAGTATTTATTATCAATTGCTTTTTTAGGGTATTACGGATTATGTATTTTATTAGGTGCAATAATTGATGTATTTTAAATAAAAAAAGAAGTGTCCAGTCTTGGAACACTTCTTTTTTTATTTTGTTAGTATATTACTGGTCAAATTTATTTAAGCCGGTTATTTCCCATTCATCCGTTATTGGATCTTTTTTACTTTCTATACCAAACATATACTTGTCTTCAATAGTTGGTACGTCAAAAGAAACAGTCAATGTTAAGGAATTGTTAGGTTCTAATCTATAGGTCATTGGATTTCTATCAGGAAGAAGTCTTCCATCAAAGTTCTTATCCATTTTTGGATCATTAAGATTAAATTTCAGCTCTGATAAGTCCGCTATTTGTCCATCGTCACTAACGTTTTTTATTTTTACACTTACGTCGACTGTATATGGACTACGATTGCTTGTACCTTCTGGCAGGTTGTTTTCAGAGTACGCAGTATTAACTGTTGTAAGATATAAACCACCTTTTACTCCTTCTCCATATACTAGTATGCCTTTTTCCATACGCTTCATTTTTTCTTCTTCTTTTTTAGAGATTGAATTAGAGTCGTTTTCAGATGATTGCTTTGAACTAACTTTAGGTGGCTCTTCGTCAGTCGACTTAGAACTACTTGTCCAACTGCAAGCAGAAAGAGTGCTACCTAAAACTAATGCGCCAATTGTTACTATAAATGCTTTTTTCATTATGTTCCCCCGTATGTATTATATTCTTGTTTTTATAGTTAATGCTTACCTTATAGGTGTTATAAGCGGCGCTTTACTGATATTGATACAGATTTTACAAATTTCGAAATGGGTAAGTTACAATGTAACCTTCAAGAAAGAAAAGCTCCCTAATGAAAAATCCGCTCTTACTTTTAAAAGATTTATATGCGCTCGTCTGAGTTGGAGAAGAATAAACGTTCATACCAAAACTATGAGCAATAACTATAGCACGCTTCATATGTAGCGGGTCGCTTACTATGGTAAAAGATTTTAGATTATGACGCTTAGCAACTTTGTCAGCATATAATAAGTTTTCTTCAGTTATCTTTGACTTCTTCTCAATAAGTAATCCTGGTCTGGAAGTCCCTTTTCTATTGCATATTTCTTGGCCACTTCAGACTCTGAATAGGTAGCGCCTTCTCCTATCCCACCGGTGAATATGATCTTTTCTACATACCCTTTTTTATAAAGGTCTATTGAATGATTTATTCTTTCTTTTAAAACTGGAGAAGGTTTATCTGCCCAAGCAGCTGCTCCTAATACGATAGCGGCATCCGTTTTAACTAATTCATTTTTATTACTAAAGGATATAATTGAGTAAGCTAAGAAACTTGTGAAAAGCAAAAATCCTATATATACAGCAAGAGTTACTTTAACCGCTAGTTTTTTCATTTTCATTCTTTTTACTTTTTATTAGTTTCTTAAAAACAAAATAAATGACTAATAAGTAGATGGGCAAAATAATTATTACTGCAAGAACATTTAAAATCCAAGGTATTGTGCCCATAAATACTTCTGAGGATGCTTTGTCATACCAACTTACAATAATAATTAGGCATACTATACTGGAAATTAAAGTACTAATAAACCCATTTTTATAACTGCCTTTTTTAAAAGTTACAAAGAGTCCTATCAATAGAGAGACTACAGCAGCAGTTATAACAAGTATTAAAAATAGATTTGCAATTGTTTGAACGTCCATATTACTTCCCCTTAATATATGAAAATTAAATTAGCGGTTCTTCTTCGCTGCTCAGATCATAGAAAAATGGCAATACTAAAGAGACTATTAGATAACATAATACCTCTAGGGTTATTAAGTAGCCTGTAGGAATGTTAAAGGAAACAAGCGGTAGACAAGTTAATAACGGAAACATTGCTATAATACTCATTGTATTCCTTGAATTTTTAGAGACATACTGCGCCTCTTGGCAAGAAGGACATAGAATTTTGTTTTTAAATGTAAAAAGTTTTTTAAAACTCTGTTTCCAACTCCATTGATGTTCGCATTTTTTGCATTTAGCCATATAGAAAACACCTCCTAAACATTTTTACTTATTATAACATTTTTGGTTATTAATTTAAGTACTTGGGTTGTATTATTTAAATGTCTTTTACTTATTTTGGCACAGGAATTTCATTAAAAGTGCGCTTTTGTATAAAGAATTCTTATTACATACAGAAGAAGAGTGCCCTACATTACTAGGCACTCTTCTTCTGTATGTAACTATGAAGTGTTGTTTGCTAAAAATAAGATTCCCTCACAAATTTCTATTATTAATACTTCCTACTTTTTTAAAAAGTCGTAAAGGTAAATAATGCGACTCATCTTTATATTTGATTAAGCAATTATCTCCTCTAACAATCTTTACTATGTACATTCTATTTTTATTGAATTTTTCCGATCCTTTTAAAAGGCTTAAGAATTTTAGAAGCAAACCAGGTTGGACCAAATCTCCTCTAACGATCATCTGCATTCTCCTTAAATTCGGTGTTGTGAACTTAATTTTACCATAAAATTCTGTATACAAATTAGTATATTCTGTGGATTTTAGATTTTCTTTTCCTCTATATTTTATTGTTTTTAACCAATCCTTCAGAAAAAGTGCTAAACTCTAAAAAATTTAAGGAGTGTTATTATTTATGAACAACTTACAAGAAACTAATTCGGTGACTACCTCTAATTTTGAACAACCATTATTTGAGAGCGTTTACCACTTAATTCGCTTATTTACAGCAAGAGAAGGAATTGATCCTAATTCAATTACAAAAGAACTAGCAAAAAGTATAGGCGATCTTATTGTTAGAGAAGTATACTTTTTATCAGAAGAGCAAATTGAATTAGTTGGTAATGCGCCAAGTCTTCCATTAAACGGATTGGGCGAGTTACAAACAAAATATTTATCAAATTTATTGAAGACTAAAATAAAGGAGACTGTATCTCAAATTTATGGCGGTGATCAAAATCTTGGGATTTTTGATCGTATACTTACTTTTGTTATATATGCGCAAGCAGGAGCACTAAATCCGCTTATGATAATAAATAAGAAATCTAAGATCAATAAAAGTAAGAATCTATTTGATGAATGCCTGTATCATCTTATTCGTATGTATGTTAAAAGACAGAATCTAAAGCCAGACTTAGTTACTAGGGAAATGACCGAAGAAATTGGTTTTTCCATCATAGATGTCCTCTACACTTCCACTCAATCTCTAATTGATTTACATAATGTAAAAAGAGAACCTATAAGAAGAGTGTTAAATGAAGATGAAAAACTACATTTAAAATACCTTACAGATATACTGTTGACGGAAAGTACGTATAATGTGTTGTTAGACTGTAATAGCAACAAAAATGAAGGGCTTATTGATCGAGTAAACCCTATTATAAACAAGGCGTTTGCACTTACCTTGAAAACACCTCTAGAAATTGCAACTGATCATAATATGAGCTTCTTTCACCCTGAAATAACAGCTGATATTAATGAATATAATAAAAGAAACGGATATATGCCTGGTTACACTTTTATTGATGAAGAGACTAAATTTGAATATAAATTGGTAAAAGGAGATAGAAATAAGTACAATTTAATTGATGAACATTTTAACTTATTATTTGAAGAGAATTGTTCATTAGTAACTATTGTTAATAACTATACCGCTAAAGGTGAATAATATATAAATCTAAAGCAGACTTTTAATTTGAGGTCTGCTTTTTACATTACAAATCCTCTCTAATTCCGCAGGGCAAAAAGTAAGATAAATTATCAGTTATTTGTTTGCCAACTCTAAAACCAAAAGCACTTGGTATGCCACTTAATAAAAATGTTCCTGTCATAATGTGCCCTTCCCGTTCCCCTTCTTCTGTCTGAAACTTTACCTTTGGTAGGTCTACGCACTTTTGATAGACCGAAACATATTCGCTGTAACTTTTGTTTTGATCTTCTAAAACCACTTCTCCGGAAGCAGAATAAATTTCAACAGTATCTCCTTCCCTGCCAAACACGGGTTTCTTTACATACCGCTCTCTATTTTCTGTGAATTTGCTACAATCTAGATATGTGGGTAAGAAATGTGTTTCAATCCAGTTGTGCTCTACCTCTGTAAAGAAGGGACTTTTTTCTTCGTGTAATCCCCATATAATAGCCATAACAGCCTTGTTTTGGAGTAAAAAAGCGCTTGGTGGGTTTATAATTTTTAACTTATCTTCCCTGACCAGCTCTAATAGCATTACCCCTACTTTATGACCGTTATTTGGATCCTCATCTAATATCAAAGATTCAATAGGGAACGTTTGTCTATACAGTAGGTCTATCCTTTCTCCCTCGTTATCATAAAGACCTTCTCCCTTAATAATGGTTAATTCATTAACTGGAACATATTTAGAAGGAACGCCGCTAAGCTCTTTTAGATATAGCAAGGTGTTCTTATCCTCTACATTATCTGAATGAGAAGTGAATACCACATTTGGCAGATACTCCTTATTTATTTTTAAACACTCCCCAATAATTGCACCTTTTAATACACTTCCTAAGTTCTGCTCCTCATCCAAATTAGGATTTTTAAAGCCAAACTCTTGGCAAATTAAACTATTTATATTAAATAGCTCCTTTATAAACGTTGGCGTATCGCTATTGAATTCTAGAAGTTTTTCCACGCCATCCACTTCTACAGAATCAAATCTCCCAATGATGGTTTTGTTTTTCATTGTAGTTAAGCGGATAAACTCAATGGTTTCTGGTGGATAACCAATTTCTAATAATGTTTCGTTTGTAATTTGATCACTTCTAAGTAAGTCGGCGGTCTTACTAAAGATTTGACCACAACGATAAGCAAATAATTGCTTATTTTTCTTTTGGAATTCTGTAACTTCAATAATGTCATAAAGACTATACTCTTGCCCGTACATATCCGCCCAATAATCTGAGATTCTCCCATAAAAACCTTTTCTTTTTTGATTAAATTTTAAGACCAAAACGCTTAACCACCTTTGATAAGATTTTAAAATTTAGTGTATATTCTATTGTCTTAAACATAGAAAAAACCTCATTTTAACTGAGGATTCAGTTGGAATTCATTTAAATAAATAGCGGAGGGATACTATGAAAAAGTTAATTTATTATATTGACAAGGGATACGAAAATTACGAACCTTTTTATGAATATTTAATTCCTAATATTGGTCCAGATGAGGTATATGCAAGGCAGCTATGTACCTATTTAATTAAAGATGGAAAGCAATATGAGTTATCTTATAATGAAATGAATGAAGCAGAGGAATTGTTGATTATAAAAGAGTTAGGTGAAAACGTAAAAGTTGCTGATGAAAAGCTATACCTTAAAGGAATATCTATTGAGTTTAGAAAAATTGATCGATATGACGATCACGTATATTTAAGCTCAATTACAGTCAGTAATCATTGGGAAGTAATTCGTTATTTACTAAAACACTACATTAAGGTTGAAGACTTCGGCTTATTCGAAACTTCCTCAACAGAACTAGATGAAGACAGAGGCTGCTACGTTATTTACCTAAAAGAGCTATAAAAAAGCGCTCTACAAGTAACGGATACGGTAGGAAATATAAACAGTAAAGTGAGAACGATGTGGTTTATTTACTTCTACTTAAGCTTTAAAAGATTGAGGATTTTCCGCTGAACTAATTGTAATTTTAACAACTTAAAGTAAGAGCATTTCTTTGTAACAAGGAATGCTTTTTATTTTGTAAAAATTATAAGGATATTTAAATAGTAATAATAATATAATGAAAAGCAATATTAATTTATTGTAAAACGATAAATACTATGATAAGATCATTTTATTATTAGCGAGGTGTTTTAAATGAACGTTAGACGAGGTTCAACTACTTTCTTAAAGATAATTATTTTTCTAGCTGGAATCGCATTGCTTGCTTTGTGTATTAGGTTGCCTGAGATAGCCGTTAAAGATGCAAGAGTACATCCAGATACGGCTTATTTCCTAATCCCCTTTTTAGTATGTGCATACGGATTCTGTATTACGTTTTCTGTTGCGTTGTATCAAGCATATAAACTATTAACCTACATCGAAAAGAATAATGCTTTCTCTGAATTATCCCTTAAATCTTTGAAGGTTATTAAGAAATGTGTTTTTACGGTTATTTTCCTCATTTTGTTAGGGATAGTAAGCTTAATGGTGCTTGCTAAAACCACAGGAGATGATGCAGCAGGCCCAATATCACTAAGTCTAATGGGCATTTTGGCAACAAGTATCATTGCAGCCATTGTGGACGTACTTCAAAAGCCATTAAAAAATATTCTGGAATTAAACTAAAAAATAAATAACGAGGTACTTTTATGAAACAAGTTACGACAATCTTTTTAAAGTTAGCTATCATTTTTATAGGGATCCCAGTTCTTGCATTGTGCATATTTTTGGTTCCTAAAATCGGTAATTTCGCTGGAGAATTGTATCCGGATTTTGCTTATATGAAATATCTTGTTTTCATCGTGATGTATGGAGCAGCTGTACCTTTTTATATTGCTCTCTATCAAGCTTTCAATCTTTTACAGTACATTGACAAGAACAAAGCATTCTCGGAATTATCTGTAAAGGCGTTAAGAAACATAAAATACTGTGCTGTTACAATTAGTGGTTTGTACGTTATAGGTGCGCCACTCTTTCGTTTTATAACGAAGAATATGGACCCACCTTTTGGAATATTGGAACTCATCATCGTTTTTGCTTCGTTGGTTATCGCCGTTTTTGCTGCTATCCTCCAACAACTTTTACAAGAAGCGATTAACATAAAAACAGAAAATGATTTGACGGTCTGAGGTGGAAATGTGGCAATTATAATTAATATTGATGTGATGTTAGCAAAACGAAAAATGAGCGTGACCGAGCTTTCGGAGAGGGTTGGAATTACTATGGCGAATCTTTCTATTCTAAAAAATGGGAAAGCAAAAGCGGTTCGTTTTTCAACACTAGAAGCGATATGTAAGGCTTTGGATTGTCAGCCAGGTGATATTTTGGAGTACAAAAGCGATGAAGGCACTCAATAAAAACAATCAACAAATTTATTTAGGAAAATTTAATAGAAAATTTAAGGGGTAGCTTAATGGCTATCCCTTCTTTGTATATCGTTGAGAATTGCATTAATACTACTGACAAAATCAGAATGTAATTTGCAATGTTTGCACCTAAATAGGGAACCTGTTATCTTGATTCCCTATTTTTGTATTCTTAAATATTGTAATAATTAACTGTTGTATTATGTTGTTAATTCGCTTGTTGATTGACATTTTTCACTTCAAAACAGAACCTGTTACTGTGCAAGCATCCTTTCTTTTTTTAGTAAGTTAGACACTGTGCAACTACCCAGCCCACAGATAAAGATACGAGTAATAGAACAGTACCAACCGCTTTGTTATTTTTTTCAATTGCTTCTTTAATACTAAAACGAATTGTAATTGCTTCAGCTAATAATGACAGAATAATTTGAGTAACAATGCCAACAATTCCCCAAATAACCATATCAATTAGATTAATAGAGTTAGCAATTGCAGAACCTAAGACAAATGCTAATCCTAAAAGCTTGCCTCCAATAACCATTGCAGCTGCTTCATTACCTTTTCCGATTAATGAAAGCTCTTTTGTTTTTGTACTAACTTCAAATAATAAAAATCCTACAAATAATAAAATAAACCCTAGTCCAGCATAGGATAAATAATTCAACAATAATTCCATTGTTACACCCCTTTTTAATGTAAATAGATATTAACCACCGAATGAGTGTGATCTGCTTCCGCTTCCAAATCCGCTACTTTTATAAGATTTGTAACTAGAGCTACTATGTAAGCTATCGCGATTTTTATAATAAGAACCGCCGTAATAATAATGACCGTAATAATGGGAGTTATAGTCGTCACATTCCCATACTTTGTCTTTCTTATCATAATCCCAGTCGTTACACCTTGAGTCTGACGGTACTCCAGAATTACATCCAGTTAAAGCAGCAACTAAGGCAGCGGCTGAAACTCCCGCTAAAACTTTTTTTGTTTTATCCACTAGCAAATCCCTCCTATCTCTTTTAGAATGCTTTAAACCTTTTCTTTTAAATAGTGGCCTTTCCTTTTGTAATATAGTTGACCTGCTATTTATATAAATGCGAAATAGTAGAAATTGAAGTTTTAAGTATTTTAAATAGAAAAAGCAGATGATTATTATATATAACATCATCTGCCTTATTTTTTACTATGTTTTGTAATGCCACTTTACGTGTTTTTTAAAAGCTTAAGTAAGTGAGCTTTTTTATTTCTTTAAATTTTGGAGCTAGAAAAACAAAATTAGCTAAATTTTATAATGTGATCTACCAATGCGCTTTTTGCCATTAAATGAACATTTGCTTGTTTACCAAGTATGGTTTCAAAGTTTAATTTAATAACCTCTTGCTTGTCACTTGCTAGTTCTAGATACCTAGCCCAACCAGCAAATAGAAATTTAGCAATTCCTTGATTCCACTTATCATTGCGTACATCAACATAAAAGAGGTTAAGCGATCCTCCCTGTTTACAGAGTTCCTGTTCTTCATCTAATCTTGCGAAAAGTAGTGCACCTACAATCTCTGTTCCTTGGTTGGCCACAACAAATTGATATCCCGAAGTTTCACCTTGTTGTCCAACATCTAAAGTAGATAGATAAGTAAAGCCTTCTATATGTATAGATTCAGGTGACTCTGTTACTAATTTAAAGTTAGCAGGTATTTCTAAAGCATCAAAATATGAAATTGCTATTTCCTCTTTGTTTTTTAAGTAATCTCTCATAAGTTCCATTTTTATCTCTCCTACATTTTTATGTCTTTTATATTTTATAGAAGAAAATATAAAGTGGTGAAAAAAGTGTAATCTTTTACTACCACGTAAGTTGTTTCTCGACTTTTGCAGAAAGAATTTTAGTTTTCAATCCTGTGCCGTCTCTAAAAAATTCTATTGTTAAATGATAATCAGATGGAACTACATAACTTACTCCTTCTTCTAATAGTTCGTCTTTAAATCCATCCCTAATTGAATAATAAATATCTCCGCTAACTTCGTATTTTACACCTTCTGCAAGCGTAACAAAATATTTATAAGAGTTCCCTTTTGTTTCTTCCTTATATAGAGTTACATTTTTAACTTCCTCACTTATATGATGTACAAGATGATTATAATTCTCTAGTTCTCTATAAGTAGTACAGTAGGAATTAAAGGTAACAATTAGAGTTGATAACGCCAATATTATAAAGGTGATTTTTAAAGTTTTATTAGGCTTTTCTTTTTTAAAATAATGATTTAAAAAACTTTTCCAAATAACTATGATAATTGAAACTATTAATAAAACATCTATAAAGATTGGGAGATAAAAGTTACTAAGGATCTGCCTGTACCCTTGATTGTCGCTATTCATTGTAACACCGGCATTCAATACTTTAGGAAGTTCTATAAGTGCGGCTATTAACCCTATAAATAACATTACTTCTATTACTTTAAATATATTTTTGAGCATTTTCTCTTTGTGCAAGTCCTCACCCCTTTTTTACTTTTGCTAACTATAAACATATACTCCAGCCAATCAAGCAAATAGTAGATATTCAATGTAAATCCGTAAGAGAGAATAAAATTTAAAAAGCAGACCTGTTTTAAGTCTGCTTTTAAATAATTTACTTTATAGACTAAGCTTAATTCTACAATCGAATTCCAGTTTATTTGCTGTGGAATCTATGCTTTCTTGAGTCCATTGCTGAGAAATAAAGCTATGCTGTCTCCTTTCAAAACATTCATTTTTACTTTCCGTTATAATACGCAAAGCTCTGTGAGTTATCCGTCTTAAATGATCAATTGCTTCTAAACAGTTCCCTTTTAACTTTTCTTCTATAATAACTGCATCGTCAATCATCATTTTTTCAACTAGTGTAAGATAGCAATTATAATTTGCTTCTGAAATAGTAAAACCTTGTGGGTTTTTTAAAAATGCCCAGATTGTGTAGCTAGAAGTTCGCTTTTCTTTATCAACTACCTCTAACGATACAAGTTGATTTGGTCTGTTAGAAATTACATCATAAAATTTTTCAATCATCCTTATTCCTCCAATAAATATATTTACTTTATATTTATAACTTGTATTTTGATAATTGGAGAAAAAAGTAAAAAACAACGTTGTTTTTATACTTTAGTTAAATAACGCAAGATAATGACGCCTTATCAAGCGTTCTTAAATTAGAGCATTAAAGTAAATTCATAGAATTAGCAGAAAATCGACGTCTTAAATACGTCTGTATAGCGTTAAAATTTATTTTTAGTATCATAGGTATCATTTGAGATAAATCTTCATATAGATAAATTTGGAGAGCGTGGAAGAATGCTAGGTTTTTAACATCGATTCAACAGAAAAATATATTCAAATTCTTACTTTAAGTATAAAATTATGCTAAGGATAGAAAAAAATTCAACTTTAATAGCGGGGTTATTATTAATGGCAAAAACATTAGAACAAATTGAATCTGAGTGTAGAGAGGCCTATAAAAAACATATAGATACAGGTATTAATGATCCTCTTTCCTTTTTCGAAGATACCAAAGCAGCTTTAAAAGAAAGTTCTTTTAGTGATGAAGAAAAAATTATTTTAAGCACTACATATTTAGCAGGAATGGCGAGATTTGGGCATTTTATTGTAACCGACAAAAAGTGTGTATTAATAAAGCCTGTAAGGTTGTTAAATTATGAAGCGGATTCTTTCTATTTCGATAAAATTAGCACCGCATCCACACAAAAAAATTTCGGAAACCCCCAAGTTCAATTGCGACTTGATAGTGGAAAAAAAATAAACTTTTTCCATTCTAAGTGTAAAAAAGTAGTAGATGTAATTCTTGAAGCAATGAGTGAATACAAAAAACCGGTAACTAAAATAACAAATACTAGTGATGAAAACAGTGATGATATTTTAGAAAGATTAGAAAAGCTTTTTAACTTATATGAAAAGAATGCTATTACAAAAGAAGAATACGAATTATTGAAAAGTAAACTAATTAATGAATAAAGAAAAAGAGATCTAGAAAATAGATCTCTTTTTTGCTTTAGATGTTACCTACCAAAACCCAAAAAATTAGTTCTGGCTAATAACTTCTTGAAGTAACTTATTTTTCACTTGTGTAATTAGGAGTTATAATATGTAATAATTTCCCTGAATTTTATTTGTAGTATATTATAAATATCCCACTAATTATTGGTAAATTAGCTAATTATTATTGTAATTTCATACTTCAACAGATATTGTATGGTATTAATTTTTTATGTTACATTCATTGCATACTGTATAGCAATTTGCTGGTGTATTCAACCCACCACTATTTGGGGATTTTTTATGAGTTACTTCCTCTCCATAACTACCACATTTTTTACATATAAAATTATCTCTATTTAAAATTAAAGGTTTTAACCATTCATTTTCTGTTGGGTAGTCAAATACTAATACAAACGGGTATATTTCAACAATTTTACAGCTACCTTCTCTTACATACTGCGGAATTAAGTTATATTCCACTCCTCTATACTGTTTGCCACTCTTATGAAGAAAAAAGTATTTTTTATACGATTTTATTAGTTCTGTATCTGTAGTTAATTTATAGGTTTGTCCATTTGCTAAATGTTTACTTACTCTACTAGCAATTTGTTTATATCTATATGAAGGCATACATTTATTGCATACACTTTTTCTTCTGTTTTGCCGTGTATTTTCTTTAGATTGCCCACCTTTTCTAGGAAACTCCAGATAATATCTAAAAAAACCGCACTCTTTGCACTTTAGGACGATTTTACAGGACTCACCAATCATTGAATTTAAATCAGATACAATGATATTACTTTTAAAGCTTACTTCTAAGCTTTCATTCTGTTTTTCTGTGCATTCTTCCTTTTTTGTTTTTCTTGCAGGAGGAAGAGCTTTTTCAATTCTAATTCCATTTTTATTAAAACTGCTTTTTAACTGTCCTCTTCTATATTTAATGTATGTTTCATAAGACATTCCACCTCTTTCGTGCAAACAACTATGACAGGTGCAAATGGCATTAGCAGGAGATTTTTCCCCACCGAGAGAAATTTGATTTATGTAAGATACAGTATTCGCTTCTTCATTGCAGTAGTGACAAGTATTATGATCTCTAGCTAATACAACATCTTTCAAAACATTAAAGTCCCCAAGTTTAAAATTTGTGGTTGGCACACAATTGTTGCATATAGAAATACGACTGTTTGGTCGCTTGTTATAACTTCTTTTTTGAAAGTCAGTGTAGTATTTTTCTTGCTTGCACTCCATACACTGATTAACGATAACGGAGTGGTCACCTGATGAAACAGCAAAGAAATGTGTTAATTCCTTATTTTTTTTTAAGATAATATAATCTTCATATGTTAGACTACCTTTTTCTTGGTTACATTTTTCACAACAACATACACAATTTGCAGGTGACTGTTTACCACCTTCAGCAACGGGAATTTTGTGGTCTATGGTACTACCTGATTTATTGCAGTAATGGCAAATATAACAGTCTCTTTCAAGTACTACCTTTCGTAATACTTTGTAATCATTTATTTCAACATCTGTGGTAGGTATGCAACTATTACAAACAACTTCGCGTGAATTTTGCCGCTTACTATAACTTCTTTTTTGAAAGTGAGTATAATATTTAATTTCGCCGCACTCTCTACATTGTTTTGTTATCTTGGAACACGTACCTCTTGTTAACAAAGTACTAGTTGAAAGTTCCTTGTCTTTCATTTTGCACTCACTCCCGCTGTGTCTTTATTAAAAGTTAAAGATCATTACCGATTTTTGACTAGAAAAAAACACTTAAAAGAAACTTAGAAACTTTTAAGTGTTTTTATGTAATTAAAATTCATTTCTATATTTGTTAATAGCTAAAGTTTGAGAAATTGCTTTCACAGCAGTTCCAATACTAATTATGGTTACAAGTTGAAGGTTGTTAAATTTAAATAAAAAGAATATTACCATCAGGATCATAAGATAAAGTGACATATATTGATTTGCTACCCCTGCGGCTTTTGCTTTAATTAACTGACCTCTTTCATCATTACCTTCTTTCTTATTAAAATACAAATCATAAACAAAAGAAAAAAGAGATACAAAAAAACCGATCCCTGCTAAAACAGTCCCAATGTACATATACAAACCTCCATTGGATTTTTAGTTATTTCACTTAATATTTTTGTTTTAAATTTTTAATTGCTAATGCGTAAACAATAGGATTTAAAGCTGAGAATATGGCTAAGATGATAGTAAATTGCAGATTATTAAATTTCAAAAATAAGTTTGCTACTACTATTACCATTAGCATTCCGCTAACAAAGAAGAAAACAAAAAGAGCTGCTCTACCTTGAATAAGTGTTCCTCTCTCATCTTTCCCTTCATCTTTTAAAAACTTAGTTAAAAAAGACATAGTTAAAATTCCGGCTACGAGTATAATGCAAATTATAACTAAATATGCAGTCATTGATTATCTCCTTCCTCTGTTTCATAGATAAATACTTCATTAATATCCTTGCCAAATTCCTTTGCAATTTCAAAGGCTAAAATTAGTGATGGATTATACTTATTTTTCTCTAATGAAGCTATTGTTTGCCTAGATACTTTTACACGATCAGCTAACTCCTGCTGTGTCCATCCCATTTCTGCACGAAGAACAACTAATTTGTTTTTTAAAAAGCCATTTTTATTCATTTTTCCACCTTTCTTTCGTTTCGTTATATATAATGTAATATATTTTTTACATAGTGTAAAGTATTTTTTACAATATGTATGAAATATATTCCTTTATGACAAATATTAATTACAAAAATAGCTATTCTTAATTTAAATTAAAAGACACCTATATGGTGTCTTTTGCTTTTATTATTAAACATTTAATTCATAAACAACTTGCTCTCTTTTAGCAAAATATTTAAGTCTTTTACAGATCTTTTCAACATTCTCATTTAACTTTTCTATTAGAAATGCAAAACGGTTGGTCAGCAGTGCCGCCGCGCCTAAGTTGCCGCTACCCGCGAATTGATCTAAAATAATTTCCCCAGGTTTAGATATAAAGTTAAGAATTTGCCGGTATAACTCTATTGGCTTCTCAGATTGATGAATTTTATTGCGATTACTAGGTGGTTGCGCATCAATCTCACCAATTTCTTTTACATCTAGATAAGTTTCAAAATCTGTAGGAAGCATTCCAGAGGTACCTGACATATAATGTTCTCCTCCTAGGCGTTTCATCTTACTCTTGTCTTCTTTCAAACAACGAGCCTTACCTTTTGTAAAGAACATAATATCTTCTGTGTTCTTGCTTTTTCTGCCTGTATTAAAGACTAAATTTCCTTTTTTCCACGGAACTTTTGCGTAGTATAACAATCCGCATTTTTCTGCCATTTCTTTAATCTTATATAAGTATTTAAAGTTACTTTCATTTTCAGCGGGGAGGATTTCTACAAGAAACGATCCTGGTTTTAATACCCTTGCTTTTTCTTTAAAATCTTCGAGTTCATAAAGAAAAGTATCATACGTATTGTCAAACTTACGGTTTGTACCCTTGTTTGATTTAGGGTCGTGCCAAGGGTGATCCGTCACTATGGCATCTATAGAATTATCTTCGATAAAAGAAAGGTCTAAACCGTTTCCTTCTAGAACCATTACTCCGGAGGCTTCCTCTTCATTAATAAACCAATAAACTCCTCTTGCTACTCGTTTGAAGAGTTTGTTTACGTTTTCGTTAAGTCTCCCTCTAATAGTTGTGATTGGCTTATCAGGAAATTCGTTAGAAATTTCTTTTATACTTGCTGGTCTACCAATATTCTTTAGTACGCTAACGATTTTATATTTTAAGGCTTTTTCTTTAGAATTCATTTATTATCTCTCCATTCATATTGTTTTCTATGTAAGTATTATAGGTGGAGAAAATTATTCTACAGAAAAAAACACCTAAAAGTTAGGTGCTCTTTAAAGAATTTATCTCAAACTGTTCATATAATTTTATACCATTAGTTAAAAGATTGATTTTTTCTAAGTTTTCTTCTAGTTGACTTTGCTGGGTCATTTTACTTAAAGTTAAATTCAATTCCCTTTCCATCATTTCCTTTTTTGATTGACTTGTAGGAAACATAACTGTAGATTCCAAATTTGAAGAATTATCAATTCTTACCATAGTTTCCATACCGGAATGATGAAACGAGTACAGTGCTTTATCTATTATTTGATTTATTTTACCCTCTGCATTGTGAGTATAAATAAAAATAAATTTAGGGTAAATTTGCAAGTGAATTGTTACTTTATCCTCATCTCTTAAGAGCTCATCTTCTTGCTTTAATATAATTACACCATCGCTTTCAGGTTTCAGTGTCCAAACTTTTATATGTGGAAAGATGCTGGCAGAAATGCTATTAAAGAAAAAGTGAGTACCTCTTTTAAAATTTTCCATACTTTAATTCTCCTTTTAATTATGTATTTTTACATATATTAACTGAAAATTAGGGTTATTTAGGAAAATTTTAATTATTAATCCAGTAGTTAGTATCTACGATTCAGTTTTGATTATATAATGTTAATTTTTGATAAAATCGATCTGTTCAGTGGTAAAATTATTTTGTAATTAATAAAGTTCTAAAGGAGAATTGGATATGGATAAAAATAAAAAGAGTAATGTAATACCATTTATCAATACAAAATCTAAGCGCGATAAAGCAAGTAATTCTATTAGTATTACTAGTAAGCAACCTGAAATAGGACACCATAGACTTCAAGCTTATGAACAATTATTAAAAGATAAATAAAAAAGAATGGACATATATTCCATTCTTTTTTCAAATTTAAATTTTTAGCGGTAAACAAAAAGCCATTATTTTTTGAAAGCCTTACATACCTTTAACTTAATTTTATTAAAGAAAAAAATAAGTTTATTTGTTTCTTTACCTGTACTAACAGTAGGGTTAATATTCTTTATCTCCCGTTCCTTCGTTTTATTCTTTGGAGTGAAATGTAGAAAATGCGGACCATCAGGAAATTCTAAGTCATCTATTACAGAAGTGCCTTCAAAATTATCAAATTTCCCTTCTTGCATTGCCTTTATATCTTTAATGGTTAATTTTGATAATGCATCAATTGTTGCTGACATAGTGTTTAAATCTCCTATAGTATTATCGAGTAACTCTAAAGTTTTCTCTTTTGTCTTTTCGTTTTCACTTTTCTCACTCAACCCAAAAGCCTCCTTAATGAACTGGCTAGAAGCCATTCCAAATTTTAAAAATATTAACACGTAGATAGTGTATTGAGTGGAAATATCACAAAAACGATAGTCACTTACTTGTCATTAAAAAAGTGCCTCTTTTCATTGACATTTAGTTGAAAGTTATCTTATATCACCGCGGAGGTGTCTAAGTGTATATAAGAACAGATACATCAGATAACCGTTTTCAATATTTACATAAAGTGAACTCTTCTCTTTTACAAGAAAACATACAAAAGCTATCTACTGGAAATAGAATTAATTCCGCTAAAGAAGATGCTGCTGGCTTAAATATCAGCGAGAGGATGAAATCAAAGATAAAACAATACAACGCAGAAATAAATAACCAAATGCAATTGAAGTCCCTCTATGAAACAGCAGATGGCTATCTCTCGAGTGTTATTGATCGAATTCAAAGAGTACGTGAACTTTTTATTCAAAATCAAAACGGCACCCTTACTCCTGAGGATCACTTGTCTATACAAAAAGAAGCTAGTACGCTCATTGATTCCATTACTAATATTATTAATACAGCTACCTACAACAAGTTAAATATATTTGAGAAGAGCAATAACCTTTTTGACTTGTCCTCATATACAGAAAAGAACCCTGGAGCTTATGAATTGTTAGACGAAAGAAGTTTTAAAGTAAACTCTTTAAACTACCGCTATTATAATCATCCAACCTTAAATTTAAAGGCAGGCGTAACCTATACAGTTTCCTACTCAAACACAGCAGAACCTATGATTCTTGAGCTTAAAAGGTTAGATGGAACTGCGCTTGTGAACAGGACGATTAATGGGTTATATTCATTTACACCAAGCGTAGATGAAACTGTATACACCAAATTTTTCACTTCTACAATTGGAACAGTATTTAAGGATCTACAGTTTACAGAGGCGAATAACAACACAGCGTATGAAGACTTCGGTTTAAAGAATTTAGGCTACGGGACAAGAAGCATTAATTTAAATGATTTAGGGCTAGACAATCTAAATATTAGCGATAATCATTCGTTTGCAAATATAGATCAAGCTTTAAATATATTGACTAAGGACAGACAGGTTATTGGAGCAAAAATCAATACTCTTGATTTTAATATAACTAATAAAACAATGAGTATAACTGATGATTTAAGTGCATTATCTAAAATAAAAGACGTTAATGTAGCTGATACAAGCAGTAACTTAGCAAAAGCAGAGATTTCTCAGCAAACCATTTTTTCCTTAATAAAAAGAAACCATCAAAGTAGACAAAACACCATAGAACTTTTACAAAAATAAAATTCTAATAAGAGCATTGTTATAATGTATATAAAAGAAGCCCGCCTAATTTAGCAGGGGGCATTTTATATGTCGACTTTATTCGTATAGATTGGTGCGTTAATAAAAAAAGACCTCGAAGCAACTGCGGGTCTTTTATATTTACTAAAACTTTATCAGTTTTTTTGTATTATTGACCATAAGGATCCTCAATAACCCACGGTATACTAACTGTAAAATCCATTTGGATTACTGGTCTAGGAAAGCTGCCCGGCACAAAATCTAAGTCGTTCGAAAAGACAAAAGAAAAACCATTAATATCCGCTGTATTTTCTTCATTCCAGCTGCTTGTATCCACTGGTTCTCCCTCTTTAATCTTCCCTACTATATGATAGCACCCATTATATAGATGCAACCCTTCTTCAAACGGACCATATTCGGATAAGTGTACGCATTTTGAAGGAATTATGCCTAACTTCTTAAAAAGCTCCTCTTGCTCTTCAGATGGGTTATTCATCGCTTTATAATAGTTTAAGCAATCTGTACAATCACATAAATCCCATTTTGCACTTTTATATTGTTCGTATGTTTTTTCTACATCTACTTCTAAGATCCATTTATGAATTTTAATTTCCTGCATATATATGCCCTTCTTTCAAGAAGATTTTTGTGGAATTATTAGTGGTCCCCTAACTTCTATTATAGTTTATTTTTGAATTATAAAAAGACTCGTTATTACAACGAATCTCAATTAATTTTATAAGAGTGAATGTTCTTTGCTATTGTGCACAATAGCTATAATATCCTCAACAAGTGTATAATCCTTAGATTCTCCTTTTGGGTTACCTATACCAATACTATCTGCATCAATATAAAATACTTTTGTTAAAGTTTGAAAGGTTTTGTCCTGTTTAATAACTGTAACTGTATTTTCAGACTTTAGTTCTGTGTTAAGTAGGTAAAAGAGTTTTGCAATAGGTGTGAAACTTTTATCTTTTTTTATCTTCTCTAAAGCAGACATTGTAAGTAAAAACTCTTTAATATTTTCGTCCTTATTATTTTTTAAATCATTAACACACGACTTAATATAGCATTCCTGGTTAGATTTATAAGCGGATACATTTGAAATTTTAATATCTTTGAATTTCCCATTGAATATTTCCTCTACTTTATAATTCATTAATGTAGCTTGTAAAAGAAACGGGTATTCTTTAGAAATATAGGTTTTAATCTCTACTTCTGAAATTAATTCTGATGTAAGCTCTTCTTTTCTATTCGTTAGTTCTTGAAAGAGTGCTGCTTTGACTTCTTCAGTTATATTCTTGTATGTATTATTTGGCATAAATAGCCCTCCTTATGTTTTATCTATTTTAAGGCATAAATAACAATTGCGATAAAAAAATAATAATTCTCCATATCAAGAAAATTAAGATTACCCGTTCATTAAAGCTTGCTTATTCCTTTGTCAATGTGAAAAAGCAGCGATAACCAAGTATCAGCCGCTTTAATTAGTTTAATATTGTGTTTTACATTCTTGATACACTACTAGGTTCGTCCCATTCGTCCTTAACTAAATGAACTTCCCCTTGAGCTTCAATTATATAAAAATTTTCATCCTCCTCAATTTCCGTATCACTATAATTTTCTATATTAACGGAATGTAATTTTTTTGATTCAAAATTATTTTTTAAGATTGCAGTTGAATCGTCTAAATTACCAACATATCGTGCGTTTCCTAATGATGTAAAGCTATCTGTTTTCACAGCTGCTTTAATACCATCTATTGCTACTTTGGCATTAACCATATTCTTAAGAATTAGTAGGGAATTGATTAATAACGGGGCGCTCCCTGCTGATAAAGAATTATCGTCCTCAAAATATAACCATTTAGATATGGCTTTAGATGCTTGGGCCTCTGTATTAACACCTTCTTCGCAAACTATGAACGTTAGATAGTTATAAGCAATTTTAATATCAGTAAAGTCATTATAATTGAAGAAGCAATAATAACTCTTATTAGTCTTTATTTGTCTTTCCTTTATGAAATTGATCAATTTACTGTTACCTAAACTAATTTCTTTTTTAACAAGAAAAACAGGCTGTTTATTTTTAGTTTCTTTTGTATTTAGAGTACCATCTTTGTTTAATACTACCTGCCCATCATACTGATGATTAATAGGAACAAGATCTTTTTCAGTTACAATGTAACCCTCTTCTTCCCAATTGCGTAGTATAGCTTCTCTTTCCTCTTCATCTATTAATGGATAACCTATCATTTTTTCTGCATATAACAATTTTTGATACAACTTAATGCGTAACTCAATTGTAAACCCCCCAGGAACATACTCAGTTTTGTCAGCTCTTTCAAACTTATGATACTTATGTTCACGGTCACTCTCAGGGTCTAAAGAGAAAAGATTATCATTCACATCTGTTTTTTCAAGGATTCGTTTATTGTTTTGCTTGATTTCCTTTCTTTTTAACGGTTCGCGGTACCTTACGTCGTTAGTAACATCATATAAGTATGCTTTAAATTCTGCTTGATACCTAACCTCTGATTCACCGGATGAAATAAGTGTTTCAAGCATACGGTCGCGTCTACCTGCCATAAGACAAACCCAACAGCCGTTTCGGCTATTTGTTGAACCGCAGCCGTTTGCTTTTAATAATTCATCCTTGGTCATAGGACATTCCCCTGAACCATCCGAATACATTTCAAGCAACTCAGAAGTTGGTAATCCCCAAGGTAACTTTATTTCTGACATAACATAATTCCATAAATCTTCAGTTTCAATATACTTTATTGGGTAACACATTTTTACGTTGTTATAATCAGGATTATATCCAAATAGATCTTCATTTTCATCTGAATATTTTTTAATTGAACTGGCTCTTTTTGCCGATTCAGCTAATCTGCTACCAACTAACATCATTACATCGTATGAGTTATTTATTTCTTCATCTTTAGAACTACCTTTCCCTATAAAAACATCTGACAAATCTAATGGAATATCAGAAAGAATTTCGTTCATTTTTTTATTCATAGGATCAATTTTCATTTTTCCTGTACACCATTGAAAAGGACTTTTCGGCGTAGGAGCGGTGTTGCCTCTTCCTATTACATTCCAAAAGAAAGAACGCTTTATATCCGGCTCTACAAGATGAACTTTTAAATTTAAATCTTCCTCAAAATTTTTTATAAGTTCTAGGTTTTTCTTTAAATACATTGTCATCTTTCTAGTTTCAACTTTTGTGTTAGCGCTCAGAATATGAATTTTCTTTGCACGCTTATTTTTAGGAAGCCTTTGAAGCATCTTAAAAACTAAAATAGCCACTAAAGAAGAATCTTTACCGCCTGAATAAGTTAATATCCATTCTTTATTATCTTTTAAATATAGTTCTGTTAGAAAAGTTATTAATTTTTCAAATTGAGCAAAGAACTCACCTGATTGCATACCTTCCATAATTCGTAGTGTGTCCATTAACTCTTTGTCTTTTTTGTTATTTGGATCCAGAATAGTTGTTTCTCTATCTTTCCATCTTTCCTCAAGTTTAGATAACTTGTTTAAGGTTGTTTCTCCTGTTTCAGGGAACAACACTAGTTGTTGTTGTTGTTGTTCAAAATCAAAAATCGATGAAGCTGCTTTTTTATTCATTTCTAGTAATCCACCTTTTCCGTAATATTTTTTAAAATATTACTGAGAAAGCGGAGTTTTTGAGGAAAAAGTAGAAAAACCCTCTCCCTTCACTTAATTAAAAAAATACATATTTGTTTATTTAATTCTTCACTTGCTTATTCAAGTAAATGAATACAACAAAAAAGATATCAGCGGAATACTAATATCTTGTATATTTTATATATTAATTTTTAAAATGGTTGGTTGTCTTAATCTTGATAAACTTCTTTATTGGTTATATCGTAACCCTTCCAATTAGGACCAGGAGCATACATATCTTCTTCCATAGCTTTGGAATTATCTCCGTATTTCTCTAACCACATATCACCTAACTCAAACATTCTTAATACGTTCTTTGAGTATCGATCTATTGTTTGTTGTTTGCTTAATACTTCTTCTTGATCGCTGCCGTATAAAGAAATTCGGGCTTCGAGAGCGCAGAAAAAAGCATTTCTTCTAAAATAAGCTTGAACCTTCCAATCGTGATCAAAACACGGTGTGACGTATACATATATTTCGTTGTTCACTTTTTGAAAAGAATTAAACTCATTAAAGAAGTAGCCATCAGGAACTGTTATTCCTAGACTCTTTAAAGTTTTAATTATGTATATTTCATTTTGATTAGTTTTCATTTTGTATCTCCAATCAGTGGATTTCCTTGTTATTATTCACATTAAACATAAATGAAGTAAGATCTTTTAAGAAAATCTTAGTAAATTTCATTAGTTCAAGCTATAATCACGCAAATCTTTTTTATAAGTAAAGGGCGTGAGTATATTGAAAACAAAAAGACTCGTATTATTTTCCCTGTTTCTTGGAATAGGAGCTGTTCTACACTTAATTATACCTGGTTTCTTTTTTGGAATGAAACCGGATATGATGTTGGTAATGCTGTTTCTTGGTATCCTATTGTATCCTGAGCTGAAAACTGCCGCTTTGTTAGGTATTGGGACAGGTATTCTAACAGCATTGACTACTACCTTCCCTGGAGGCCAACTTCCTAATTTCTTTGAGAAGATTATAACCGCTTTTTTAATATTGAGTTTAATTACTCTGGTTAAGAAAGTGCCTAACAGATATATAAAAGCATTGGTTGCAACCGCCCTTGGTACAGTCATTAGCGGCTCATTATTTCTAATGTTTGCTATAATTATCGCTGAACTTCCTGTATCTTTTAATGTGCTTTTTGTAACGGTAGTACTCCCTGCAATACTTTTGAATACAGGGTTAATGGCTGCTATCTTTCCTATAGCGGATAAGATAAGCAAGCTCTTAAAATAGAAGTATTAGAATATAAAAAAGCTGTTATAAAAAACAGCTTTTTTTTACATTTACCCTGCGTGTTTCAGATATACGTCAGTTCTATAATCAAAAACTAATGATGTACTTTCACCTTCTAATTCATCATTAATCTTTAATATTAACAAATCGTCTTCATCCGGTTCAAATTCGTCAGGTTTATACGTCTCTTGTTCAATAACTTGTTTTAGAGTGGTATTCTGATGAACTCTTATATCATAATTAGCGTCCCAAATTTTAACAACCACAAAAGTAGTAGATCTATCAATTTTAGACATACCTTCTACATACGTTACCTCATTTGGAATATAGATGTCTGGATTAAAATTATAAACTAGTTTAACTTCCGTTTCGTTGGGATCCGGATGAATACTGTGAATGACTAAATCGTTTTCTTCAAAGAAATAGTTGTGATCAATATTATGCTCTTCTAAGAGCTTTGTTTTCTCATCAATAACTTCTTGCAAAGTATAATTTTCTTTAAATTCAACACTTAGATCTGCCCCACTTGAAGCTACAAATAAAAGATTACTTTTCATTAAAATCTTCCCTTTCATCTATATCACGCTATAAATAAGCGTGAATGGTTATTTTCTACAATGATATAGTCAATTTTTTTGTTTAGGGAAAATAATTAAAATAAGGAGATACTCTCTAAATTAATTTTCAGTTCCAGATACATTAATCTTATTCTTTTCTATATCTACACTTGTAACCGCATATGGAGAGCGGAAAACAACTTTGTTATTATTTTCTGCCCACTCTGCATTATAGGTGCCTAAGACTTCTAAATCACCGTCTCCAGTGCCTCTTGTGACGATTTCAACCAAGTCATTATTCACTTTTTTACTTACTCCAAGAATAGCAGTTGACTTATAAAAGTTATAAAAATGATGTGTCTCTCCCATAGTTGCATTTCTATGCTCTACCGTTATCCTATTAGGGCCGCTTGTATATCTAACTATGTCATAGGAGTAATCCAAGACAATTGCTTTAATAGCAAGGTTAAATAATATAATAGGTAACACGAATATGGAGATCACAACAATCAAATAAGTTTTTACCTTTAACTTTCTTGCTAATAAGAAGGATGAAAGAATTGTTAAAAAAGCGGGAATTAAAATGCCTGTAGGAAGTAGCAATGAGAAGTAATAGTTTCTCTTTGCCATTAAAAAAGTTAGTACATCAAATAAGACCATAGCAATAAAAAACATAGTTGTCTTATCTGGACGTTTAATATGATTTATCATTATGTATTATACTTCCTCTCCGTTTCTTCCTACCTATCATAACAAAAAAAGAAGCTGAGTACTTCCAGCTTCTTACGTTTATAATAGCAATGTCTAATAAACGGCTACTCGTGGTTTTTTTTCGTGTTTATATCTTTCTTCGGAAAACCAAGTGAATACAATATGATTTAGGTTAATCTCTTTATCTTCAAATGTACCGTTAGTCATAGCAAGCGTATACTTATCAAGTAAAACTACCTCATAAGGGGTACATAACTCAATTCCTTGGAATATCTCGCATAAATAGCGGTATAGGGCTGTACTAGCAATTGAATCCTTAAGTCGTCCTCGGCCATTATAAATAGTATAGCCTCTCTCTTTATTATTAATTTTTATTGCAAGGCATCGATGCTCTAAGTTGTATCCTAG
>Ga0268252_1000120_pt1 | contig 50809 bp, 62 predicted proteins | sample AgamicMgSfrz_FD_200244 | JGI IMG/M metagenome (GOLD analysis project Ga0268252, IMG submission 200244) | Agave microbial communities from Guanajuato, Mexico - Mg.Sf.rz (v2) (version 3) | ecosystem: Host-associated > Plants > Phyllosphere > Phylloplane/Leaf | place: Guanajuato, Mexico | collected... | reverse complement strand
GTATGATCCGCGCTTCCGAAAAAGGAGAGGAGAATGTGAATATGTACCGTATGAAATGAATGTTGATGCTGCTTGTCACTGGATTAGTCTTGAGTTTGTCCACATTTTCTGCGGGTGTCTCTGCACAAACGGGTGGATCGTTTTATGAACCTTTTAACAACTATAATACGGGGTTATGGCAAAAAGCCGATGGATACTCGAATGGAAACATGTTTAACTGTACGTGGCGTGCAAATAACGTGTCAATGACATCATCAGGTGAAATGCGTTTATCGCTCACAAGTCCCTCCTATAGCAAGTTTGACTCGGAGAAAACCGCTTAGTTCAAACGTACGGCTATGGGCTATATGAAGCCAGCCAAAAATGTGGGGATCGTCTCTTCTTTCTTCACTTATACGGGACCGACTGATGGCACGCCTTGGGATGAGATTGACATTGAATTTCTAGGAAAAGATACGACAAAGGTACAGTTTAACTACTATACCAATGGTGTAGGAAATCATGAAAAGATCGTCAACCTTGGTTTCGATGCAGCGAACTCTTATCACACGTATGCATTTGACTGGCAGCCAAACTCGATCAAATGGTATGTCGAAGAATGGCTTGGCTCCTACAACGGTGTTACACCGCTCCACGCACATGATAACTGGGTGCGCAAAAAGATAACTCTATAGTCAAAGGTTTTTCTTCGTTTAATTAGAATGAGTTTTCAGCTGATGAGCGAGTTTTTTCTCATGATTGTGGATAATATCTTCATAACTTTCTATTTTGAAATCCAATCGTTTAATGGTTTCTTCGATTTCCTTTTGTTTTTCGACAAGTCTTTCTCGTTCATTGACCAAAATGTTTTTTCGCGAAGATAACGTATGATCATCATCCTCAAAAAATAAGGCTGTATATTCTCTAAGCGCATCAATCGAGAGCCCTGCATTTCTCATACACTTGATAAATTCAATCCATTGAAGATCATCCTCTGTATAATCACGAATCCCATGATCGTCACGTTTGATTTGCCTAATCAAACCAATATTTTCGTAATATCTAAGTGTCGCAGTAGATAAATCGAGCTGTTTTGCTGCTTGTGCTATTTTCATTGTGCCCTCCTTCTTTCTCTTACCTTCCGATCTCCCTTTCCTCATCATCTCCATTTTGAAAAAGAAAGCAAGATGCTTTTGGCTCAATTCTTGATTCACGAATGTTATAAAAGCCTGAATTCGCTATGACAGAAGATTTTCTGTTGACTTATAGTTCACTTTAAGACGTACAGTATAGAAGAAAGAATCGAATCTTATTTTTGAAAGGATGATCAAGAATGTGTCAGACGCACCAATCAAATGTTTTAAGTGTTTCACACGCAAAAGCGAATTTTGAACGGACGACCATTGAACGAAGAGCGCTTCGTCCACATGATATTTTAATTGATATTCAATTTAGCGGGATCTGTCATTCAGATATCCACAGCGCCTTTGATGAATGGGGCGGCGGCATTTTCCCGATGGTTCCAGGTCATGAGATTACTGGGGTCGTTGCAGCTGTAGGGGATGATGTGACAAAGTTTCAGATCGGAGACCGTGTAGGCGTTGGCTGCTTTGTGGATTCCTGCGGCACCTGTGAATATTGTCAAAATGGAGACGAGCAGTATTGCACAAAAGGGGTCGTCCAAACGTATAACAGCCGTGACTATGACGGGGAACCGACTTATGGCGGCTACAGTCAAAAAATTGTCGTGACTGAACGATTTGTCGTCAGCATTCCTGATCAACTGCCCCTTGATGCCGCAAGCCCTCTTCTCTGTGCTGGCATTACAACTTATTCACCATTAAAGCACTGGAAGGCAGGCCCTGGCAAGAAGGTTGCGATTGTCGGAATGGGCGGTCTAGGCCATGTCGCCATTCAATTTGCACGCGCACTTGGCGCTGAAGTCACTGTATTGAGCCGCTCCTTGAATAAAAAAGAAGAGGCACTGTCATTTGGCGCAAAAGACTATTTTGCTACAAGTGATCCTGATACGTTTCAGACACTAGCCGGTCAGTACGACCTCATTCTCAATACGGTCTCTGCCAACATTAACGTGGATGCTTATTTGTCCTTACTCCGAGTAGATGGAACCTTGGTGAACGTCGGTGCACCGCCTAAGCCGGATCAATTCCACGTCTTTTCATTAATTTCTGGCCGCCGCAGCATAGCTGGTTCACTCGTTGGCGGCATCCAAGAAACACAAGAAATGCTCGATTTCGCAGCTGCTCATAACATTGCACCACAAATTGAAGTGATCAACGCTAATCAAGTTGATGAAGCGTATGAACGAGTGCTGAAAAGTGATGTTCGTTACCGGTTTGTGATTGATATTTCGACGTTATGATCGGATTCCATTTTGAAAGACTAGCTCAATGGCTGGTCTTTTTATATTTCAGCTATTTAACAAGATGTCCTCCTAAACAGCTGTTTACATTTGAATGACTGGATGATGGATATAAAGGGTGGAGTCCGAGCTGTTATTGTGGATATCCTGTTTTTCTTATAGCGAGGAGAATATGTTCAAATGAAAAAAATCACATCCAAAATTCCCACAAAATAACCTCTCTTTTTTAGAACAAAATTTATTGACAAAAAATAAATAAACATGTTATTATTAAAAATTTGATTATTTAACCCATAAGTGTGGTACCCTTAAAGTAGATACATGATATGGAGGTGGATGATATGTTTCAAATTGGTGATAACATTGTTTATCCAATGCACGGAGCAGGTATAATTGAAGCCATAGAAGAAAAAGAATTCTCTGATGAAAAACAACAGTATTATGTGATTAAAATGTCAATCAGTCATATGAAAGTGATGATTCCGACACGGAAAATGTCGGGTTCACGTATTAGACCCGTTACAGATATACTGGCATTAAAGAATGTGATGCACATTTTCCAGCATGGCAAATCAGATCAATTACTGACATGGAAAGAACGGCATACAATTAACACAAACAAAATAAAAACGGGTAACATCCAAGAAGGTGCTGAAGTTGTACGTGATCTGATGCGTATGAAGAAAGAGAAAGCACTCAATGCAAGTGAAAAGAAAATGCTGGATGATGCCCATGAATTTTTGCTAAGTGAATTAGAAGTCATCAAAGGGATTACAGAAAAACAAATTAAAAGTTTCTGTTAAGAACCTCTTCCACACTCACCATTTTTGAATACATGTTCTCTACGAACATTTCCATCCTTCAATTTATTAAAGAAAAAAAGAATTTATTTAGGCAAATTCCGCATATTGTAAATCCAATATGCTATACTGTTGATAAACCTTTGAAGCATGAATTTTTTTACGATTACCTTGTAACACCTCCCTACTTGTACGCTGAGTAGGGTTTTTTATTGAAAAAATGCGTGAAAGCATAAAAAAACAGGCTCTTTACAGAGAACCTGTTTTAAAAGGATGAAGATTAAGCAGTTTTTTGAACGTTAGCAGCTTGAGCTCCACGAGAACCTTGCTCTACGTCAAATGTTACTTTTTGACCTTCGTCTAAAGATTTGAATCCGTCACCTTGGATAGCTGAGAAATGTACGAATACATCGTCGCCTTCTTCACGTTCGATAAATCCAAAACCTTTTTCTGCGTTAAACCATTTTACTGTACCTTGTTCCATGTTTGTTGCCTCCTAGTGCGTTTACCACACAATGTATTATACTATCCTTGCCCAAAGTATCCTCAAGACGAAAAGTCTTTCTTCATGCTATCCTTTACGCCGAACAAAAATAATTATTCTTATTGTAGCATGAATCGGAAATAATTGCAATTTGTTGATTTGAAAGTGCTCCGTTCAAGATATGATGACACAAATAAGACAAGGCGATAAAGAAATTTTTCAATGGCTACTAGTGAAAATACTAAAGCAGACTCTTTTGAGCCTGCTTTTAATGGACTATCAAAAAACATGTGAGTTATTTTTTTATAACTTGTAGCATCGTTCCCAGTTTCTGTACCAAAAGCTGATATCTTTTCGGTATTATTTTTTTCCTCCAACTTTTTAAGTTCTTTATCCATCTGTTCTTTTGTTATTTCTTCATTTACTTGAGTTTTATTTTCTTTGTCAGAGATAGAACTATTAGCCTTCAGATTATTATTAACTTCATAAGTTTTTATATATTTAACTGTTTCACTGGTTTCTTCAGCAAGAATATCTTTATTCATATTATAAGTATCAATATCCATAATTTGAATGTCGATATCTTCAAAACCTTGTGATAATAAGTTTTTATATTCTTTTTCACTTATACTAATTTCGTTATCATTAATGATTTTAACATCATTTTCAGATTTCGCTAAAGCTAAATTTCCGAAAATGAAAAACCACAAAATATTAATAAAACACAAATTGTAAACTTACCTCTACTCAAAGAGCACCTCATCACTTATTTTTTATATAATTACTCAAACCATCAAATTTCAAAATGTATTCTTCTAAATTATTGTTTAAATTAATCAATTCAAATAGAATGGCAATCAATACAAACAAAAGGATCAAAAAAAGAATTAGATTAATTATATTAAAAACATTTTTTTATTATCCATTCTAATCACACCACCTTAACACAATTTCTAGTTAATATTGGTATTTCATCACCCATTTTTTTATTTCCTAGAAGACTAATCAGTCAGCAGACTATTTAATAAAAGATGTTTCAGATTAATAATAGTTATATAGTTATCCCAGCCGAGATACTCCCTTAACAATATGTATCACATAAATAAGATTTATTTTAAATATTAAATCTTATATTTTATGGTTTTTTATTCCATATTATAGCACATACATCCATTTCATAGTTGAATAACTTAATTAATAAAGTAAGTACACACGTTAATAAATACATTTCAATTATGTAAATAACAAAAAACCAAAGGTCCATTAACCTTTGGTTTCTTAGATGCGGCCGAGAGGACTTGAACCTCCACGGGTTATTCACCCACTAGGCCCTCAACCTAGAAATAATGTACTATCACTTCCGAAAGGTTGATTTTATTACAAATAAATAGGTTAGTTATTTAGATTTCTATTCTTTCCATTCAATTGTGGACAACTAAAGGGCATTTTCAGATTAACAAAATCATTATTCTATCATAACTTTAATTATTATTTAATATTTTCAAACAATGATTTAACATTTCTTGATTATTTATGATGATTATCTTCAATTTATTTCTTGCTCTTGAGACATTCTGATATAGCATCTTAGTTGGGTGATAAAACGGTTTGTGTCTCCATCCTTTTGTACTTAACTCACCTTTAGAATTGAAATAAAAGTATTGATCGATTACAGCTACTACATCATCAAATTCCTGCCCTATAACTCTATGTGAATTATCTTTACCTCTCACTAAATACTCATCATAAGGATACTTTACTCTATCAGACTCTGTAAAATCAATCACTTTCCAATCAGTATTATGATGCAGGTGTTTAAGATACTTTCTCGCTAATGATGGTTTAGAGAAGTACTGTATCTCTATATTATTGTAAGTATATTTTTTATTTGTTCTTTTATAGAATAAATTCTGTATAAAAACAGATAGTTCTTCATTTGATCTTATTTTGTCAGTCAATTTATGTGAATTTTCCTCAGCGACTAAATTTCGGATTTCTTTTGGTATGTTTCTTTTTATTTCATGTATAGATAAGCATTGTATTTCATCATAAGAAAAAATAATTTTACTTTTTGATCCCTCTTTTTTTATGTGCTTAATTAAATAATCAAATTGATCTTTTCGAATTCTCTGAGCTTCATCTAATATAATTAGTGCAAATTCATCTAATTTATAATCTTCCAGCTCATATATGGGTATTATTTTCCATCCTGACTTCTTTAACTTTTTATGGCCCTCATTTAAATAACCACAATGAATAATTAAAACTTTATGTCCTTCAGATTCTATTTTTTTTGCAATATCATAAGTAAGAAGCGTTTTTCCTGTCCCTGCACCCCCCTGTATTGAAAAGAGTCTACATGTCTTATTATTAAAGGATTTAATTATATTTGTACTTGTAGCTTTTTGATGATCGGTTAAAAAGTATTCATCATCTAAGAATTTTTCAGTCGAATTAAAAGGTGATACCATATAATTACTTGGATCGAAAAGATCATTAACGTTTCCAACAAACATTTCCTCTTGCCCGTCTATCTCTAATACAAGTTCTTCAAAGTCGGCCTCAACTAACTCATCATTATCGGTAAGTTTAAATAACTTCTCTTCATTGGTTACATATGTAAAGCTGATTATTTTCCTTTTTAAGAAATTAAGATAGTATTTATTTTTAATTAATTGATTCGTTATTTCGCAACCTGTATTCTCACTTTTCAATTCGATATTAATAACAGATTCTTCACTAATCCTCAATAAATCGAATTCCTTAGGTATTTGATTTATACGATATCCCCAAAAAAAGTTTTCAAAGTGTTGAATAAATGCTACTTCTTTATATTTTTTAAAGAAAGCTAAAAGTGAGTTCCAATCTACTTCTTTAATATCTTTTAATTTTATACCAAAATTATTAAGATAAAGTTCAAGAAAATGCTCTTCAAAATCATGTTTTGCACAAGTGACTGATACTAAATTTACAGGTTTCATATTTTTGTTTACATCTCCATTTTCCTAAAAATCTCACTCCTTTTACATCATACACTATTTACCAATCAAAAAAACAGTCTAGACAATTGTCTAGACTGTACATTTAAAATAATTAACTCCCTACACGCTCAGCTAATGTTTGTACTTCTCCACTAAAGGGACTATTAGAATTAGCATTTTCCCCTTTATTTAACTCAACCGAAAAAGCTACGCTCACGACTATCATCAATGCCAAGATAATCATTCTTGTTTTCATATATAATTTCTCCTTTTTTAATTTCTGTTCTAGCTAGATTGACAATATGATAATAGTCACTAGCCATTTCAAATCTTCCAGTTCTCCTAAAGTATTCAGCCGCTTCTAATGCAAAGTCTTCAATATCACCATACATTTGTCTACTTTTAAAGAATACGAAACACTGGTCTAACAAATGCTTATCTTCTTTTATATAGAGCCCTTGAAGAATATTAAATTTCGAAATATACTCAACATCATTATTCATTTGAGCCAAAGAAATACCCTTTTCAACATAAATCTTAGCAGCTGTCTTTCTGTTATCCTTGCATAAAGCATGAGCCATATTAAATATTGTTTTCGGCAAAAAACTGTGATTACCTTCTTCAAAAATTTCAAGAGCACTCTTTAAATATCTTTCTGCTGCTTCATAATCTCCACGAGCATTACAGCAAATCCCCAAATTCATAAAAGATGTACCAACTAAATACTCCTTGTTTATTTTTTTGGCGATCCTCAGATTTTCTTTGAATTGAATAAGAGCTCCCTCATAATCTAAGATGTCCATCAAATTTCCAGCTATAATGCATTGAACGTGGATAATATGATCATGGTAGGTATCATATTTACTGTAGATTCTTAGAGCCTTCTTTGCATAATTTAAAGAAAAGAAAGTTTGCTTCATATAATAGTAAACTTCTGAGATTTTAAAGTAGAATTCAGCATGTTCAATCTCATCTTCAATATCGTTTAATTTGGTCTCCGCTATTCTGTAAGCACTTATGGCAGTTGTTAACTCACGCCTTCTGAATTCATACATCCCCATAAAAAAGAAGAAATAGTATTCCAACATGCCTGTAAGATTTCCTTCATTTTGTCGCAATTGTTCGTATGTTTCATTAACTTCTTTTAATCCCTTTGCATTCATATAAGAGAGCATTAATTCATGTCTAAAATCCAACAACTGATAGTACAACAGTACATCTTGGTTTTCTTCCATATTCATTATCAGCTGCTCAACTTCACTTTTTATTTCTTTCGCTTCATTTATTAAGTTGTTTTTAATTGCCGTATACCAAAAATTTAAACGTGTAGACACCAAATCATATGGAATTTTGCTAGAAATCAAGCAATCCCCCCCTAAAATGAATGAATTTTCTGTTATTAACGGAATTATGACAAATAATTGAATTCACCAAAAGGGTATTTAGTTACATAAATGAAATTTTCAGTAAAAATTTGCATGTTCTTATTCATGGAAAATGTATTAATTACTTCCTTTCACTTGAACATTATCAACAATCCATCCATCTTTTTCTTTTTTCAATTCTGTTTGAATAATCAACTCCTGTTTCGTCGTAACAGCATTCACAGTAAGCGCAATTTTTGCTTCATTCAAATAAAGTTCCCTGTCTTCATCTACCTTCTTTGAATAGCTTTCGAGAGATAACAAATCTCCCTGCATTGTTACACTGTGTTTTTCAGGACTCTTTGAAGGAAACGCATAACTCATAGCCTTATCGGTTGCTAGCTTTCTAACAGCACCTTCACGATCATCCGCATCTTCATATTGAAAGAATGCTTCAAAAAATTTCTGATTCACTTTAGCAGCTTCTGATTCTTTCAACTGGCTCATTTGATTCTCTACTCTTTGGCGGTCTTTAATAGCTTGATTTTTTTCAGCACTTAACTTGCTGTATGTCATGTAATAACTCGTAATCCCTAAAATCAAAATCACACCACCCAATACCCAAAATACTTTTTTCATAAAATCCCCCTAATTTTTTATTCTTCCAAACGACACCAAGTGTTCACGCCAATATCCCTTTTTAAGATCAGAGTATTGGACGCCACTGTCATTACTATTATACATTCTTCCATCTCCTACATAAATTCCCACGTGTGTGATAAATTTACCTTGATACGTACCTGTGAAGAAGACTAAGTCTCCTGGCACTGCCTGACTTTCAGCAATCTTCTTCGTTGCGCCATACTGTTCTTGTGCCGTTCTAGGCAATGAAATACCCGCTTTTCTATACGCCCATTGAACAAGACCCGAGCAATCAAAACCCGTTTTTGGAGTTGAACCGGCCCATTGATATGGATTACCTTCATACTTAAGAGCTTCGTTCATTACAGTTTCATATCCCTCCATAGCGCCGTTGACAGGCTTTACAGTGCCTCCACCCTTCAAATAGCGCATGACATGATCAACATAATTCGGATCACCATAGCTTCGCCAACCTAATTTCAAGGCTTGGAATTTGCTAAATTCTAGCGCAAGAGCTTTTGTATATTTCCCTCCTCGCTTTTTAACAAAGTCTATAAATCCTCCTCCGTAGTTGTAAGACTGCAATGTTAATCGAACGTCTCCCCCTGCCTTTTTAAAAACAGCCGCAAAGTGTTTCACACCCACTTGAATGGAATACTCTGGACTTGTTATAGAGTTAGGCGGCAAACCTATTGATTCGCTTGATTGCATGATGTCGAGGTAACGCCCTCCACTTTCCTGCATAGTAAGAGCCATAATGATATTCAATTGATCATAAACCCCTTCTTTCCTTGCATATTTCTCAAAAACATGGCGGAGCCTTTCGATCTCCGGTGCAATACCATTTGTTACAAACTCTTCATCCCCACCTCCAATTTCTTCTTGTTGATTACTCCCACCAAAAATCAACACAACCACAATCAACATTCCTCCCAAAAAGATAATTGGAAGAGTAGTAAAAAAAGCCGTCAATAGCTTTTTCATGATCTACTACCTCCACGATCACTTTTGCTTTGACGGCTCTCTATTTGTTCTAATTCAATTTTTACGTGCTTCGGTTGCTGCTGAATTACTCTTTTAGTTTTTGGTTGTGTATCTGACGTCTTAACTGTCTCATTTTCAGTTTTTGGAACTGGTGCACTTACTTTTTCTTTTGGTTGTGTTTGTTCATTTCTTGCTACGTTAGGAGGAACAGGACTCACAGGCTTTTGATTACTGATACTTTCCTCTGTTAACGTTTTTTCAGAAACACCTTGATCACTTCTTTCAACATCAACCTCATGAACTGATGTTGAAGCCTTCGGACTATTGGTCTTTTCTTCTTCGGCAATATGCTCTTTAATTTGATCACTTCTTTCAGCATCCACCACTGGTATTTTGGTTGATGCGCTAGAATTATTGTTACCTTCTTCTGTTAGTTGATCTTTTGCTGCTTGTTCGCTTCTTTCTACATCCACTTTTGGCGTTGGATTTGAAGCGTTAGACATGTTATTACTTTCTTCTGCCAACTGATCTTTTGTTGCTTGTTCACTTCGTTCTACATCCACTTTAGGTAGTGGGTTAGAAGAACTCGTATTACTGTCACCTTCCTCTTTCAGTTGATCTTTTGTTGCTTGTTCGCTTCTTTCAATATCCACTTTTGGTAATTGATTAGAAGCACTTGCACCCGTTTCTTTTTGATCTGTTCTTTCCACATCTTCTCCATCCGCCACATACAATGGTGGCTTATAATCATCTGCTTTCGAATCTACATTTGACCCATCAAGTTGCCGTCCTCTTTCAATTTCTTTTTTCGCAGACGTATCATTTTTAAGAGGATTATTTTGTGAAGTTCTATCAAATTTAGAATTTCCAGTAGTTGATTGATTTTGTGGCGCACTTCGTCTTTCCACTGAATAATGTTGTTCCTCTTCTGCCTTTTTCTTTTCTTCAGCAGCTTTTTTAGCATCACGTTTCTTTTTCCATTCACTAAAACCATTACCCACCTTCTTCATACCATCAAATGAAGGCTGTATAACCTGTTTTCTAGTATTTTCAAGTAGATTGGCATCCACCGATTGAACTTTGCCAGCCGTAACAAAATTGATGATCTTGTCACGTTTTAAAAATGCAAAGATCAAAATAGCCGACAATGCTGCCACATTTAAAAAATACATCCCTAAATTGGTAGGAGGGATTGTCTTATTAACAATTACGCAGACAGCATAAACAAATACAAGAACAAGAGTTAGCATTGCTTTCATAATAAATAAAGCGAACATTCTTCCAAGCGACACAAAGCCACTATAGGCAAATTGCGGAACATATGAAAGAATAAACGCAAAAGGAAGAAAGAATGCGATCGCCAGAACGATAATTTGAATCAAGAAGTTAAGAAACGGAATCAAAAAGAATGGAACACCTAGAGAAATTGCAGCAAGCATACCAATAAATGAATAACCTAATTGGGCGTAAATACTTCCTTCTGCTATACTCTGATTTTTATATTCTTTGACTTCTTTATCATTAATATATTTCTTTTTTGCACTTTGACCATCACTGGTCAGCCTAAAAGAAAGCAGTGTATCAATACGATCAAGACCGCCCTCTCCATCACCTTTCTTTAAAATTTTCCCTTCATTGGGTGTACCATAGTTAGTTACCAAGTATGGACTTTTCAGTGCTGCATTAAAGTAAAAGTTTCTTAAAACAGCTGTTGTTCCTTCAAGTTCTTGACCCTTCTTTACGTCTTCCATACTCAAAGAAGAATCGCTTTTACTTGAAAAAGAATCGACCAACTTGTTACCAACTGTTATCAATTTGCCTTGCGATTGTATTGACAAAGCATTGAGGGATTCAACCCACCATCCTGCTTTACTAACCCAAAGTCCTGCGACAATCATGACGACAAAAAATAAAACAAGACGTCTCATACCTTCCTTAAAATTTCCCCGAACGAAAAACAGATAGACAATAAAGCCTATCATAAATACAAAGATCGTCTCTCCGAAGCTGTTTTTTAGAACGCTATACATTTTTTTAGACACATCCGTAACAGCTTCACTAAATCCTTCTATCGGTTCAGCACTCATAAACAAATCCATTGCTTTATCAACAACAAGAACTATTATTTGTGTTGTGCCTAGCATCACATTCGATAAAGAAACAATTGTCCCTTTTATCATCCCATCTTCAGCCTCGTTATGAGCTTGATAATGCTCCAATGGAAAACGACCTATTTCAAGCTCAACTCCACCAACCTTTTCAACTTTTGGTTTGACCGTTTTATCACCTTCTTTATCGTCAGCTAAAGCAAATGAAAAAACAGAAGTTAAAAGAATAACCACGATTGAGAAAATCAATATTATTTTCCGTTTTATTTAAATCGCCCCCGATCTACAAACAAAAAAAGCCATGCTGAATCACATGACTTCCTACAAGTATTGTTCTTCTGCATAAGCCACTTCGCTTTTATTGATGGTCTCAAAAGCACCCATCCACTCATCAAACAAACATTCAATACTGATTTTAGCAGTACGCCCGTAAATGTCCTTAAATAAACATTGTCCTTGAAACATAGATTCAAGCATTTTTTTATTTTCCTCGCTTGGTTCAAGGTTCATCCAACGGAGTACTTCTTCTCTTTCATTAGGTTCATCAAAAGCGAATGCTACACCAAAGTTTCCTGTGTCATCCTCATGTAGTGCGTCTTTAGTTGATTGAGAAATAAAGAATTCAGCATTGTTATAAGAACGCCCAATACGTCTCATTTGACGCTCTACTTTTTTCCCCTGCGGAGAAGCTGTAAAAATCCACGCTTCGTCTATGAACTCGGCTGTTTTTTCGTCCGCATTCATTCCAAAAAGCTCACAGAACTTTCCAAGTGCAAACATGACCGCACTTGATTTCAATTGTGACTTCGTGAAATTTTCTATACGTTCTCCGAAGTCTGGTAAATCCATATTTTCAACTTCCAAGATAGTAATTCGTTCACTGAGGGATAGTGAAGGATTAGAACCATCATGAACTAGCAACTTCATGATAGAGTCTTTAACAGACTCATAAAGAAAGTCTCCTGCTTTTCTTACAGGCTCTTCTTTATGCTTTTGCATCTCATAAATGACATGCAGCGATCCAACTTGTTCACCCTGCTCTTTCATTTCTAGAACTTTTGTAATTGCTCTCAAAAAAGCAGTGCTCACATCATCTTTCCCTTTAAAATCATAAATCTGCTCGAATATAACTTCTAACAAATCTTTCGCTTTACTTGGCGGCATGAAAGAAATTGGGTCTAATGCGCCCCAGTTCTCCTCTTGTTCATGATCAAGCGTGATGAAATGATACTTTTTCAAATGATCAATATACAACGGGAAGTTTTTACGTGTTTGCGGATTATTGATAACTTTCGTAATCCACTTTCGCATTTCTTTTTTAGGGTCGATGTATAATGATTTTATATCCATGAAAGAAATATATGTGTACAGCAGTTTCGCAAGGAAAGACTTCCCATTCCCCGTATCGCCTGTTATTAGGCAATGCGGCGATCTTGTTTTTGAACCTTTAATTTGTTGGTTCGCTAAGAACGGATGATAAAGAACAAAATCACGACTTGATCGAATAGCACTTTCTAAATCTGTATGCTTATCAAAGCGATCACCCCAACCGAGGAAAAAACCGATCTTAGAACCAACAAAAGAATCAACGCCTAGCAAACATTCTGCTAAGCCATTTTGGGTTGTCTTCTGAATCCAATTTTTATCCATCAAATCCAACTTTTCAGCAGGCAACATTTTATAAAAAAGCGACAGTTGATCAGCAATAGGAATCCTACATTTTATTCCTGCCCCTTTTAAATGCCTAACAACCAGACGAGCCTTTTCAGCGCATTCTTTTTTAGTGCGTCCGTCAACGATCACAACAGCAAGCCAATTGATTAGAGACACTTCTTCTTTCTTAATCTTGTTTTGAAGGTCTTTCACAAGAAATGCACTTGTCATGGTTGACTGATCGCTTTCGTCACCAACGCTATACTTTTCGTTTTGTTCTTCCCTCAATTGCTGATGCTTAATATTTAAAGCTGTCTTTGTCATAGACTTACTTTCTACTTTTGCTTTTATCTCGACCTCTACAGGGAACGGTAAAGACTGTACTTCATAAAAAAGGTTACTGTTTGCCATGTTGTCTAAAAATTCGTCAACAACAATCATTGAAATATGCCCCTCATCTTGATCACTAACGAGTTTTAAAGAGCCTGGAATTGTTGGGTCTATAACAGTGTTTGTAATTGAATGAATATCTCCATTTTGGCTTTCTTCCTCAACATCGTGATAAAGTCCTCTTATAAAGTGATAACGATTGATATATCTAAGCTCGGTCTCTTTCAACCTCTCTCCAAACACAGATGTAAGCGTACTAGCCAAATCATCCTCAATCTCTTTATATTGTTCAAAAAATTGGGAAGAAACATCTTGTTCCCACCCCAGCATATTCACCACTGTGTCGGTCGCCGTATTAAACATTGAAAGAACGTTGTCTTTAATATCAGCATCCAAGCTAAGCAATGACTTATTAAGTTTGATTCCAATAATGAAATCGGGTTTTGTCAATCTACCTAATTTCTGCTTCATTACATTGACTGTTTCTTGCATGTAATAAGAAGCTACTTCTAAAGCATCCTCATGTATATCCTTTTTCAGAACGTTTAAACGACCTTCCAAATCAAATCTGCTAGGGTACATCATCAAGTGGAAATCTTCATAATTCGTTATCTCCTCATAAAAAGAAGTCCATCTGTCTTTATATTCTTCTATCTCATGTTCATTTCGAGATGGAATGGAACTACTTTTTATTCGATAATAAGCCCAAACGTCGCCCGTTCTCGTCAAGATCATGTTGTTTAACAGGGTTTTCATTGGTGTTTTCAGACTCACCATTCTTTCGCACCACCTTTACTAAGGACTTGAATTTTATTTCTTGTTCATTCGCAAAATCTATCACTTTGTCGTTACAATATTTTTTCTTCGGCAGCTTTATCAGAAAAAGGTACTTTATCAAACCCCAAAAATACAGATAGATATTCTTCCCTTCTGGTTTAATCTTGGTTATTAAAATCGTTAAACCTAGTGGAATACCAAAGATCACGATCACGAAAGTATTTTCAAAGGCATGAGGAAAAATTCTTCTCACGCCAATGAAAAACCCAAAACTAATTGCGACAAAAATAAAATAGTTGATCATTGGGATCAACTCTATAGAAAAAGGTAAACTATAATTTTCCGTTATCCTTTGTATTTTTTTAGGCTCACGCATCGCTTTTCTATAGTTAAAAACAAATCTCGACACACTATCACCTCTTATAACTTTTTAAGCAGCGCACCAACCCATCCAGTAACTGTAGACCAGTTTTGAACCACCCATACGCCAGCACTTGTAGTGATTAATACACCAACCATTTTTCCAACACTTAGTTTCATGAGGTGTTTTGAAATCAAGAGCATAGCAACAATGAATATAAATTGTGTTACAACCTGTTTACCCCAACTTTGGACACCGCCCAATGTCGGTAAATCTGTTTTAGCTCCCAATACAAGAAAATCTAAAAATTCCATGTATCCCACTCCTTATTGATGTTTTAGTTTGTTTACGTAATATTGACCGGTATTTTTTGTAACGAACAAAGTAAAACGTTCTTTTACCGGTATGCTTGTTTCTTTTTCTCGGAAAATGACCACAGAAGATATTTCAAAACCATCACCGCTTTTGTAAATACGGACATTTTCGACATCACCAAATACCAGATGACCATTTAAAGTCTCTGGTGTTTTCATGACATATGACATATCGTCCTTTGACTCTTCGGCATACTTCCGAAAGAACGTATTCACAAATTCTTTTATGGCTGCTGTTTGATCTCCGTCATATTCCTCACGATCTTCTTTGTTAATTTCAATATTACCTTTTAGATCATATATTTCCGAAAGATAGGGAGTGCCGCTAACTGCAAATTGTTCTCCCTTGTTTTTCACTGGAATGTTCAGCAATGCTTGTTTTTTAATTTCATGTTCCTTCTTTTTCACCTTTACAATGTTTGAATACTCGATTTCGTATTGATATAGAGTTTCTTCTTTCTCCTGTTTCACATTGTATAGAGTGTAATTATTTAAAACTCGATCACCTTGTGCACCAGAAATATCAAACAACGTTTCTTGTTCTAATTCATCACTTTCTTTAACAAGATAGGTCATTAACCTATTATGACGTTTTTCAATAGCATCATTTTCATTCTTTACGTTGATATATTCAGTTATGAAACCAGATAAGAAACGTTCTCCAGCCACAATAGAAACTTCTTCCTTCTGTTTACTGTTTTGTGTTTGCTGTCTTTCAATATCATTTAAAGCTGATCTTGTGCTAATAGACAGCAAGACCGCCAAGAAAGCAAAAAAGACAAGCGTTCCAATCAATGACCATACTCCAACAGCAATGACTTTTGTACGATCTTTTGGAATTGATTTTGGCTTTTTCTCCGGCTTTTTAACACTTTTCAGCTTCTTCTTAAAAGCTAAAAGCAATGGATTTTTTTCAATGGCCACCTTACCGCCATGTGTCTTTTCCTTTTTCATTTTCCCCCTCCTTTTCGTTAATAAATGACCACTTGAGCAAATGGATGCAGCAGCAAACCTTCCTTCAAGATTCTTCGTCATCACCATGTCGCATAAGAATGATAGTAATGCCAATAGAAATAGAAAGTATCTGCAAAAATTGTGTCAGCATTTTAGATGTAGAAGTCACACCTAGAAAATAAAGCAATAATGCGTTAACTAGAATGCAAGAAGCAATAGCAATAAAGCAAAAGAAAAACGTCTTTAGCATAGATAAAGTAACCTCACTTTTTAATAAAAAAGAGCAAGCCCCGAAAGACTCGCCCTAGAAAATTACTTCTTAAAAATCCCAAGAAGTTGTGATTTCATTCCGTTTAGAATCTCTGGAATCAAATCTGGAAAGAATGCATGTACTGCTGCTCCCATAATTACAATTACACCTGCTCCAATAATTCCCCAACCAATTTCTGTGATATTTTGACCTGTCATTTTTTCATTCTCCTTTGATTAACTTTTTTAATACATACCTTCTGTGATGCTTTCAATAAATACTTGAATCCCTGTCATAAAATCAGGGTAATGATTTTTAAAAATATAAACACACATTCCAAAGACCACAGCCCAACAGGATAGCATTCCTATCCTAATGATATTACCGGCCATTTACCTCCCTCCTCACCTAATTAAAGACAGCGCCCCTCCTTTTACCTCGATCACTTCTTTATGACCACCAAGCTGAAAGTTATACGTTGTGGTAATTTTATAAGTGACCTCGCTACCATATGGCAAAGTCTTGTTTAAAGAGTCGCTGTGAACTTGAAAACTGCCCCCATACGCTTCTTTGTTCTTCTTCTCAATTTCCTTAATAGCATTTGAATTTAACCCCCCATTCCTCTCTATTTGATAGTTAACTTGTTGCTTAAAATCGTTGGTCTGATTCAATCGAATACAATATCCTGTCACATCAACAATTAAAGAGATTGACAGAAGAACAATATAGATTTTTAAAAACGTCATTTGAATGCCGTCTAACATTTAACCGCCCCCAAATTGGATAGCTTTTAGACTATCCACTAGAAGAGAAATGAAAAAGACAAGCACGACAGCAACGACAGGCATTGTTATTTTCATTGGAAAGTTCATAAACTTTCCATGCTTATATTCAATAATGTCATCCACCACTAAGAATAATTGTTCGCTAGTCATTTTCCCTAGCTGATAGATGATCGAATCGTCTTTTGAATTTTGGTGATATTCAAAGAGCGTTATCATAAAGAGCTTTGACCTATCGCTGCCACTCGTTCTATTGGCAAAATCTATAAACGGCTGGACATCATCGGGACGTTCATGCAAGTCTATTAGCAAATCCCCCAAAGCATCTTTTAAAACGCCTTCCTTCTCCCTTTCTTTCATTTTTTCAAATGCAGAATAGATTGTTGTCTTGTTTTCCAACAAATAAATATAAATTTCTTTGGAAAACTCCAAGAAAACAAGCTCCTTTTGAAAGCGAGCTGCATTGAATTTTGACTTAACTCGCAGATACTCATAGAAATAAAAAGCAAGCGCAAGTCCTAAAAATACTAATGAAATCATGGGTTTCAGAAAGAATACGGGAATACCCATTAGCAAAAACAAACCAGCCTTAAACATACGCTGCTTTTGAAAACTGTTTACATTAGTTTCATTTAAGTAATCGACCATTTTTTTCAAATCGCTTTCGGCGATTTTTTCCCAAAAAGAAAAGACCGTCATAGATTGACCGTCTAAATCAGTTTTCTTTTTATTTTTCACGATTTAAATCTTCACCTCCGTTATGGTGTCATCGAAGTACTTTTTGTTAAAAGAGTGGTACAGCCCAAATATAATAAGCAGGTACAAGGAACTCGTAATCACTCCCACCATAGTATGTGCATAGATATCGATGAATTTTGGAATGGTGAACGAAAACATCAAAGCACCAATAAATGCTACTGAATAAAAAATCATCGTATTAAAGTCACGTTTACGAGCTTTTTTCATTTGAATAAATTTTTCCTGTTTCACTAGAATTTGATTGTGAAAGTTTTTAGTGTCTCGTAATGAATCAATAGATGTGCGCCCTTCGACTAACATAATTGCCAGTTGTTCCAAGAACTGATCAAATTGCACATCACTTTTATAAAAATCTCTCAACACACGAAACGCTTCAATTACTTCTTTTTCAGTTCCATCAACCAAGACAGCTCTTAAATCAATGAGTTTTTCTTTCAACTCCCCTTCTGCATAACCAGTACATGTAGAGAAGGTTTCCAACAAAGTCATATTCTCATTTGTTAGCATCTGCGTTATATTGTTCAAGAACCTGTTTCTTTCTTCAAGGGCTGCTCTTTCATAGTCGTTCTTGACTTGTCTTTGCATGAGAAAGAACCACCCGTATAAGCTCCCTATAAATCCACCAGCCAAAGCCATCCACCAATAATGGAAAAGGAGATATGAAAACCCACCAAAGCAAAGAAAAGGGACTACAGCGAATTTAACATATGCTTTCTTTTTTAATGGTTGCCCAAATGCTTGAGCCATCGCATGAATTTCATTTAACCTATAGAGTTTCCTCTTACGTATTAACTTCATGCATAGTCAACCTTTCAGCAAGTTTTTCTTGCAACTCAATCGGAACTAATTTTTCCATCATTCTTTTGACAAAGTTGCTGCTTATTCTTCCACCATCATGATATTTGAAACCATCGTTTGTTAGATCACACCTAAAAACCGTCAAGACTTCACCATCTGGTAAAAACTCCACGATTTCTTTTAAATACCTAATTACTTTTCCATCTTTCCCAGTAATCTTTTCAAGATGTACTCCAAAATCTAAATAACTGTGAAGGTCTTCTTTCATTGATTCCTCATCAATTGCATATCCCATTTTCATCATATTGATAAGTCTCGATACGATAAATCGGGGACCTGGCGTATGAATTCCAGCAATCAATCTATGACCAGACAAGGCAGCCTGTATCATTTCATAGGCTTCTTTACTTCTAACTTCCGCAGGAATTATCCAAACTGGATTATTTCTTAGTCCTGCTTTCACTAAATCTTCAATCCCTGTAGAAGCATTCGTAATCCATGATTTAATATCCTTATCAGGAAATAAAGTTTTCACGTGACTCTCTGGTGTATCTTCGATCATTATAATGTGATCTTTGTAGTCAATCATGGAAATCAATAATTTTTGCAATTCTGTTTTACCAGTGCCAGTTTCTCCACTGATAATAACATTTGATTTTGACGCTATAATTGCTTCAAAAATTGCATAGACATATTCTGGTGCAAAAGCAGCAAAATTGTCTTTAGTAAGCGCCAATCTCGGTCGTACAATTCGCAATGCCATTGTAGTTCCATATTGAGCGATATTTTTGTGGACAGCATTTAAGCGCAAATTTCCATAGGTTGCATCTATAATTGGAGAATTTGGTGTAAACTCTTTTTTGCATGCATTTCCAAATTTTTTAATGATCTTCACAATATACTCTTCATCAATTTTCCCATATCGTATTTTCCCTGTGTTTGTTACAACATCAAGGTGTGTACCATTGAAGGAAATATCAGTAACGTCTTTATATTGCTCCATAATTTCTTCAATTACTCCGAACCCTACAATCTCCCTCATGGAAAATTCCAATTCTTCATCACTCAAATGGGGGAAATCTTTTTTGAGTGTTTCTTTCATCTTCTGTCTCTCTTGTGAATCAACGTAAGCATTCAACAAGTCAGAAGGATGGTGTCGTTTTAAATGCGCCCGAACCTTCTCTATCAATTGCTTTCGTTCATCAATCGCAACATTCGCAGCATTATTCATTTACGTTCCCCTTTCGGTCTATCGACAACTAATGTTGTTCGATAGGTTTTCTTTTTTTCATCTGTCAAAGCAATTTTTACAGCTTTCATTTTCCCATCTGTGTCTTTCAAATAATGATATTCGAAAGATGTTTTACCAAGATTCACATTGGATTTTTCTTTAAAAGAGCTTTCGAAATTCAATTCGAAAGCCCTCTCAGATAACTCAACCTTTCCTTCTTCTGTACGGATGCTGTTGTCCACGTTTCTCATACTGGCTATACGAGCCGATTCATTCATAGTGTTGATAATGCTATGTTGCTTGTAATCAGTCGTATAGTAATAGACAAGTATACTGACAACCAATATCGCAAACGCCAGTAAGATCATTTTTAAGGGTAATTCCTTCAAATCCCCTCCCTCCCTTCAAAAACCATTTTTTTAACACTCATCTTCCGATTTTATAAGCCTTGATGCAATTCTAAATGTTGAAAGATGAATTCTTTACATCCTGGTGCATCCTCCACAGGAGCAACCAGAACAGAGACATCTAAGCGTGCCCTTCGATCATCTTTATCTATGATAGGATAATGGAAAACAACATTTTCCGACTCCTTTAAATGACTTTTGTAGTCTCCCATTTCTTCAATGACGTTATCAAAACAAAACAAGCAATCAACTTTTTCTAGTTCATCCCTCAACTTACTACTTTCTTTGAAAATAAAATTCATTAAGTACAAACCTCCAAATGTTATTCGGTTTTTTCAAGCCACAAACAGTCGAAACGACAAACCGGCAAAGCAGCTATAGGCGTTTCAGCATTTTCATTCGAGCTATCAATTGTAAAGAAGACTCGCAAAACATAAGAGTCTTCTCCTTCTTCCAAGTTGCCCTCAACCTCAAATGATTCAGCCCCACTTGCAACATTCTCCCGTAAAGCTCTTAAAAAAGAGCCGCTAGGCGATTGAGAACCAACCCTTTGCAGCTCTTTTTGGAAAGTAGATATGTTTTCAAAAACAAATGACATTATTTATAATCTCCTTTCATTAATCTTGCAGTTCAAACCCTTGATAAAAAACATCAACATATGTTTCTTCGTCTCTCTCTTCTGGAAACTGGGCTTCAAAATCCACTTTCAAAATAGATTCCTTTCCATCCATTTCAATTTTCTTTCGGACGGTAATCGTTCCAAGAAATTCTTAAATAGTCCTAGCAGACCTAATTTGATCTGTCGCTTCTAACCAGATGCTTTCCCATGCAATTCTAGCCTTTTTTTCAATCTCTCTTAGCTCACTAGCAAATTGTAAACCGTTAGCAAAATTTAAGATCATTGTTGTTTCCTCCCTTTAAAAATTAATTTTGGACTTCATGACCAGAATAGATGACACCAACATACATTTCTTCGCCCCTGTCTTCTGGAGGCTTAACTTGGAAATCTACTTTCAGATTACTTTCTTTACCTTCCAACATAATTTTCTTATGAACCGTAATGCTTTCATCAATGATTTTAGAAAACATTATTTGTTGACCCACTTCCAGCCAGATACTTTCATTTACATTACCTGCTCTCTTTTCAATATCCGCCAAATCTTCATCAAAGTGCGTAGGGTTTTCCAATAATATATTTAACATTCTTATTCCTCCTTTTTTTAGAAACGAAAAGGACAGTCTTTTGACTATCCTTTAAGTACTCATCCCCCTATTCCCCCGATTCTTCGGGGGACTCCCTCGCCGGTAGGCAGCTCAAAAGGTATGGTGACCTTTTGAGACATTAAAAGGGTTTGGGAACGCTGATTGTTTCAACTTCTTATCCTCACTTCGTTCCGGTACCGTTGACACAAGCCAAATTCGCGTCACTTAACTATGTCTTTTCTCCACCTTCAAATATAAAAAGTTCTTTTGAGAATGAGACATTTCTTCAACAGCACACTTTATTTGGTCATCACTGGGATAGTTACCGAATGCACCAATCTCTTTCGTGCGAACTCCATCCTCACAACCGAAAAAACCAACAATAACAAAATATATTTCTATTTCCCTTTCCATTCTTCATCTTTCCTTAGATGCAAAATTAATTAGACATGACCCAATCTAAATCCTTTTTAGTCCATCCTTCTGGCAGACCATTAGGAAATGGATTGTCAGCATAAACAGGTTTCAGCAACACTTCATCTTGATCTATCGTCTTTGAATCCATATGAGCATACATGGACGCATAAAGCTCCAATTGTTCGGTGACTTCTGTCTTTATTAAATTGACACCCATTTGTTTTGACTTTATTTTTGTATCGTATTTACCTAACTCCGCCCAAATCGGAGAATAGAATTTACGACCGCCATCAACCAGATCATAAGAAATTCTTTTGTCTTTGCTTTCTACTTGATCATCACCAAACAGGCTGCCTGTGTGTCGTTCCACATTGATATGAGGAAGCTCATACACAAGGTCATAGACTGACGTTTTGCCTTGTTTTTTGTTAGTCGCTTTCGTTTGTTCCATGGTGATCAATGAACGATCTCCTGTTTTTGTGTACGTCAAATAACTATCGACTAAGCGAGTAGGAACTTCAAAGTCAAATGATGGCTTAATGCTGCCGCCAATTTCATTTTCATAGTGAAGATTCACCTTTCGCTCGAATCCATAGCCTGTTTTCTTCTTTTCAATCTTCACTAACGGAAAATTAAGTGTTTCATAATAAACCTTTCCTGTTGTGGGTGTTTTCTCTGTCATGACAACACCCTTATAGGACAATTCCTTTCCGTTAGATGAACTTGCCTTGATCGTTTTTTCGCTTGCTGCATATCCATCCGTACTCAATGTAGATGCAGCAGCATCAATTTTAAAATCGCTTTTGTTGAAGTCTGTGAATTTCACAGAGTAAAGAGCCTTGTCATTCACTTTTAAATACTTCGCAGGAACCGTCATTTCAATCTTCTTAGGCAAATCTTTTGCTGTATACGTTTTTGACGTAACTTTTGTCGTACCACGATATAGCCCCACTGTGATTTTTTTGTCAGCCATATCTTTCAAACTAGACTTATAATTCAATTCCTTTGATAAATACACTTTGACAGGAAGACCCTTTTCCCATTGCGCTGTATAAATTTGTATCTTATCAAACGATAGCTTTGCCAATGGCTTATCATAATAATAATTGATAACAATATTTTTACCGCCAATCGTCCCACTCTCTTTGTCTCCTGTTGCTTTCACATAACGGTAATTGTATTCACCGTCTTTTATTATAGGATGCTTTTCTGAATACTTATCACCACGCACTTTTTTATACTTTTTGGTTTCCTTGATTTTATCGCCAGTACGGTTGTCATAATAATTGACGGTTACTTTACGCTCCAAATTATAGTAAAACTTGATTGTCACATCTTTGTTTCCTAATGTACCCGTTTTCTTGTTGGTGTTCACAGGGATGAATTTTTCTTTCCCTTTTGCAATGGATTTTTTAGGCGCAAATGAATACGTTGAACCTATGTTTCTTGTATAGCTCTCCTTTTCCAAGACTTCTCCAGAATATTTATCAATGTGCTGCACATTGATTTTCTTCTGGCGCACTTCAAAACTCACTGACAAATTTATATTTGGTTCTGGATCAGTTAACAGGCCCGAACCAAGCCTTTGATATTTTGAACTAGAAGCAGTGAACAAAATAGACTGATATTTACCAAGAGCAGGTTTTAATTTTTCATACTTTATGTCTTTTCCATAATCAAGAGGCGCAGTAAAATGAAAACTTCCTCCTCCAGTAATCTTGACTTTTTTATTAGAAAACTTTTTCCCTTCATAATGCAAAGTTACTTCTTTTGGGATTTTTAAAGTAATTGAATTTTTTATATCGGCTTTAAAGACAATTTTCTCAGTCTTTTGTACATTTCCTTCTAAGTAGCTTTGCACTTTTTCCTTTGAAAACTTGATACTAGTTGATGGAACATCTTTTTTCTTAGCATGTTCCATCAGTTTCTTATATCCTGGTATTCTTTCACGTCCAGACGAATGGTTGTTGTTCATAACAGAATCTAAAGCAATTGTTGTAGCAACAAGACCTGTATCATTGTTACCAACTTCGTTTTCTACTCCACCATACCCATAGTAAAGAATTGCCCTAACCTGCTCATTCTTATAAGCATTACCTCCACCATAAGATGTACCTGTTGGAGGTGAAATCTTAGCATGATCGAGACAAAAAGCGATCTCTCCATTCACTCTAAATTTCCCAACGATATAATCACCGTATCTTGCTTGCCCTAAATACTCTACTTTAGGTGATGAAGCCTTTAAAGTGGAAGTAAATACAACTCCAGCTAGCAAGACAGATATAATAGATAACCCAATAAGAATTAACTTCTTTATAATTTCATCCCTCCTTTTGATTCCAACAAAAAAGGCATTCGTTTATACGAATACCTAAAACTTACTTATTCCCAAGAATCCCAAGTGTTTCCGCCACTATCAATTTCCCCAGAATCTTTATGATCCCATTTTTTATTTTCTAAGTCCTTACCAACCTTATCCCAATCAGTACCGTTTGTTTTCTTTTGAGAATCATTAGAAGGAGCTTTTTTCGTAACTGTTTTAGATTTTTTCGGAGTGTTGCCCTTCCGTTCCGAAACTGTATTATTTTTAGAACCACCGTTATAGTTCTTTTTTGTCTGAACATTTTTAGATGAACTAGAAGAACCAGTTGTATTTCTATATACTTTCGTTTGTTGTTTTTTTATAGGAGCTTTACTAACGCTCCTATTGTTATTTTTTGGTTCACTGGCAAAAATTCTTTCTTTTTGTTGTGGCTGTTGCTCACTAACGACCTGCTTTTTCTGCTTTCCGACTTTCTTTACCTTTTTAGGCTTTTCTTTCTTAACTTCTTTTACTTCCTTCTTCTTTACCTTTTCTTTTTTCGTTTCTTTTGTTTTCTTTGTTTCAGCCTTTATTTCTTTTACAATAGCTGTTTTTGGTTGCTCTTTATCTTGTGTCTCCTGCTTTGCGTTAGCAGCAGAGAACCCCCAAATAGTTCCACCAACTAAGACGCCCGCCAACCCTAGACTAATTACAACTTTTTTCGCTTTCATAGTCTCCCCGACTCCTTCTTTTTTCGTTTTACTCTTAATACAATTATACCATTTTTTGTAGTATTTTACATCAAAAACTTTAGTTTTTTTCCAAATAATTGATGTAATTTAGCACCTTATTATACATCTGTCTTACACTGGTTCTTTCTATAAATACCTTGGTACTGGTCATCCTTCCATCTTTCATAAACTTAGTTTTATAGAAGGAGTATCTATATTCCGAAAAACCTTTTATACGTTCCCCCTCTACAATCAAAAACCACTCACGACTCAATTGCCTTTCATACACCAAAGAAGGAACACCAACCATAAAACCCAAATTATTCAGCCTATGATCTAACCCTTTCCATTGGCTCATGATGGTTCACCTATTCCACCAGTCAACAATAAAAGCGAATTTTTGATACCCTTCATACTTCATACGGCTTCATCCTTCTCAACAGAAAGATCAATGTCTTTCGTTAATACTAAAACTGCTTCGGCAATGTTTTTATAGTTAGGCTCATTGGACTCAACAACAAGAATTTTTGTGTTTAATTTATCCGCCAAAGTCATCCCCCCATACTTACACAGCTTCATCCAGTCGAAGCCTTTTGAAATTCAAAACAACATAGTCATCTTGCTGCTGATAGTCCGTAATGAAGCTAATTCTCCCTAATACGCACCTTCCTGTATAATTCCCATCTTTATACTCACGTAATTGAATCAAATCCCCAACTTTAAAGCCTCTATCATTTTTTCGTATTTCAAAGCATTTGTGACCTGTTTTACAAGCCCAAAAGTATTGAGGTAGTATTTTTAATTCATGAAATCCTTCGTTCAAGAAAATCTCCCCTTTCTTATCCAAACAAAAAAGGACAGTCTTTTGACTATCCTTTAAGAATCTTTATATACAGCGAAAAGTAATATTCCAATAATTATCAATGCGGTAATTTTACTAAAGATGTTCGTCAGTATTTCGATAGAGCATCCCCCTTACCTCAAGAACTCATCCCCCTATTCCCCCACTCATGGGGGACTCCCTCGCCGGTGGGTAGCTCAAAAGGTGTGATGACCTTTTGAGACATTAAAAGGGTTTGGGGGACGCTGATTGTTTCAACTCCTTATCCTCACTTCGTTCCGGTACCGTTGACACAAGCCACATTCGCATCACCTGTGTTTATTAGCAGCAAGCACCTAAAATCAAACCACCATTTCATGAATTGGCGTTAAATAGGTGTCTAGCATTTTTTTGTGCTTTTCCTGCAATTCTGCATTAAAAATCATATTCAATATATCACTATCTCCTAAAGCTCCGTCTTCTGCATTTAAAATCACGTCTAATAGACGACTATTCCCTAATGATCTATCTGCTTCAAGAATCATCCTCATAGTAGGAGCACAACTATTCTGAAGCCAATTCCTTGATTTTTCATAAAAAGCTTTTTTAGGTTCAATAGTTAATTGCAACTTTTCAACATCACCAATAAATTTCAGCCAAAAAGGACTGGTTTTCCTCTTTCTTTTATCCTCTTCTCCATTCTCTTCCACAAAGCGAATACAGTTGCTAATAATGCCGATTGCAATTTTTTTCAGATTGCGATCTGCAATTAATTCACATACTGCCGAATGCGCTCGTTCAGATTTAAGTCGAATTTCATATCTATTCCACTTTTCTAAATCATCATAAGATAAATTGAATTTATCAGCCTGCTCATAATTCTTTTCATAGAAACAGAGATAGGATTCAGATTTTTTAGAACCAAAATATATTGTCGTTCCTGCCGAACTTCCGTCCGCTATTTGATTTGAGCCATTGTTATCAACTCTTCGATACCTAGAAACACATAATCCCTTTTGAACTCTTTTCAAGAGATTAGGTATAGAAAAATACGTTTTCTTGTCATCAATTGCTATATCTAGTCTTGTAAAACTCCCTTTTTCATTTAAACAATCTTGAAAGAAATCGAACCACGTTTTCTTTCTACATTCGAGAAAAGATTCAAATTGACGACATCCTTTACCCGATAATTCGATTAAAGTTCCTCGGTCATCACCTGGCGCACTATAGAAGACCTTGATCATATCCATTCTCCAAGTTCCTATATATCCGTAAAAGCCTCTCGGCTCTTCTGTCATAAAATCTTTATGAATATGTAGGACGTTTTGGATGATATGGTCAATATCATGTGTTTTGAAACTAATTCGAACATAGTCAACCATTGATGTTAATTGACTTTTTTCTTCTTCTTTTTTCCGTAGAACCCCCCTGTTAGCGTGGGGGGGTTTTACTTGCCCCTCGGTCATTCGCTTCGCTCACTCCTCCTAAGTCACTTCGGGCGCTTTCGCTGCCGCTTGCGGCTGCCGCCGCCTGCGCGCCCTACGCTCCTTTAGCAAGTCGGATTTCCTCTATGAAATCATACCCATTTGGTATCAAAGGGCTATAAAATTCCATTATGTTTCCTGTACCTGCATAGGCGTATCCTCTACCTTTAATATTTTTTTCAACGAATTTTTTATCAGTATCACCAAACAGCATGGCATAACCAGTTTCGGACATTTTTCCTAAAGATACTCTAAAATTAAACTGATCTCTTATTCCGTCAGCAAAATATTTTGCGTCTGGTCTTTGAGCACCAGCCACGAGGAAAAAGCCCGCTTGTCTGCCAAGCATCACAATCTGTTTAATATCTTGTACTACACTTTCTCTTTCTTTAAAATCAAGCATATCCACGAATGCTACAAACTCATCAAATACAATAAACACAGGCTTAAAGCCTAAGAAAGCATAGTTCTCTCCTGTCCTATAATTCGGATGCTTTTTCATTTCATCCATCCTCTGCATCATGTCCTCAACAGACTTCCGCAAAGTCATCATAATACCGTTTTTACGAGAAAAAACCTTTCCCTCGAGAACTTCTTCTAAATCTGCCAAATCCGCATTTTTAGGGTCTAATATACGCACATCTGCACCAGATGCAACAAGAGACTTAACGAGGGTAAGTATAAAATACGTTTTCCCTCCACCTGTACCACCGCTAATAAGCATATGAGGCAGCTTATCAAATGCCCAATCAATATGCTTCATTAGCTTCATAGAGCCTTTATTTACAACAGCGTCATCAATGGATATACGGTTTTTACCTGCATCATATAGTAGCTTATAGGTGAAAAAACCATCTTCCATATCCGTAGACACTAAATCACAAAAGAACCCATTTTCGAATTCCTTCCCTAATTCCATAAATCTAGACTGAAACCTGCTCATATCCATTGCAATTTTGATAATGATATGACCGTCTTTCAACCTATAATAAAACCTAGGGAAATATGTGATTTTTTGAACCATCCTACCTGTGATACGGCTTTTCACGCTTTTACTCTCATAAAACTTATTCGACAAAATCATTCTTGAAATTTTTTGACGATGATAAATCTTCTTCAATTTCTGCTTACGGAACATATAAAACCAACCAAGTAAAATAGCAGTTGGAACAACAATTGACACAGTTAAACTTGTAATGATCAAAGGAATATTAAAGGTGAAGTTTTGAAATGTATCTTCAACACCTTTTTCGTATAAAATCCAAAGATGGTCTTTCCAAAAAAGAGTCATCAGTAACAAAAAAACAGGCACACTAATTAATGCACCTGTTTTCACCACGTTATTTTTATGTCTAGGACGAATCTTTGTCCCTTTATACTTCCATAGCTTAGAAATGGTCATCCACCCCTAACACTATTACTTTTTATCATTTGTTGCTGGGGCTGATGGTGTTACTTTTGCAGTATTAGCATTTGAACCCTTTTGCACAATATCATCAGCGACAACAGTCCACGCTAAATTAGCAAAGTTTCCATTGGCACGAGCTTGTGCCTGGATAATCGGGTTTACCAATTCAACATCACTCATAAAATCGAACTCTTTGAGTTCGACCGCTGCTGGTACTGTAACTTCGATCTGACCACCTTGGCAACTAGACCCTAGATTATAAGTTCTTGATTCCAATTGATCCGTTCTTTGTTGACGCACTCGATCATAAACGAATCGTTCACGATTAAAGCCCATAAATTTTACTTCACCGAAAGTTTCTTTAATATTAGGTACAATAAATTTCAATTCCATTATAAGTTCTCCTTTTATGCGTGTTCATCACGTTTTTATTGGTTTATTAAAAAATAAAATCGCTCCGACTCTGTCATCATGGCGCTTATCAGTCGCTCACAGCATAGCCAGTCATGGCAACCTAGTAGACCATTTATGATCATCAAGCTGCTTACAGCTATTTCGCACGCTTCTTCTAGCCTGCTTCGGCTTTTAAACATGATTGCCGTAAATCGTCAAATACTCACGCATGACATTTCAAACAAAAAGCCTTATAATAAAAGTGTCTAGGTTTTATCTAAGGCGTTCTTGATGAATATCAAGGCGCTTTTTTTGTCTATATGTATTTTTCAAGGGACATCATTCCTTTTTAAACAGATACTCCACTTACATATGGGCCATTCAAAAGAATAACTTTTGGTTTACCACCAAATATGACTGGTGATTCGTCAACAAGAGGCATCCTAAAATAATGCGTCGGCTTCCCCTCTGAATAAAACGTTTGTCTAAACCATTGATCAAATTCCTCATATTCTTTGTGCAGTGACTCATCAATCTTTTTTTGAATTACTGCTGCTAGAGCAAATGTAATTGGTTCTTTTTCATTTTCAAACCTTTTTAAAGATTGATTGAAAAATTCTAAAAGGCTCAATTACTTCACAACCTCTCTTTTCTCTCACGCTTTATAGTGGTGTAAACTCACACTATTCATTTAGCGAGAAGAGAAGAAATTTCGTCCATGCCAACCTTATAATGTTTCTTAATCCTACGAAATGACATTCCTTTTAATAAAAGTTTTTCAACACCCTCTTTTGATAACGGCTGTGATAAATAATGGTCTATGTACACATTATTTAGTGCCATTTTCATTCTTGCCGACCAGTTGCCTTCTAAAGTTTTTGCTAGTAAAACAGCTTTACTCATAAACTTGTGAGTATCTTGTAACTTCATGTTTATCACCCAGTCTTCACTTTCTCATTATAGAAATAAGCCTTTTCAAAGATAGCTTTATTTACTCTACCTCTAATTACCTTATAACCTTTCTTCTGCATTTCCCTATTTAACTCTCTAATAATTTCATAAGATTTTGCTTGTTTTACTTTGAGGATTTGTTGAATATCCTTGGCTGTTAAAAAGTCTTTCATTTTTTTCACCTCTTCCAGAATAAAATCAACCTTTCGTGTAAACACTTTATTGAAATACACTAATCGTTTACATCAATATAAAAAAACAACTTTTCGTGGAGTTTATATGTTTTTTCATCCATTTTTGTAAACGATTAGTTGACTATGTAATAAGAATAAAACAACTTTTAGTTTACGTCAACACTTTTTATAAACTTTTCGTTTACTTCAATGGAGAAATAAACGTTTTGTTGTATTATATAAATCATAATCAACTTTTCGTGGAGTGAAAATAATGACATTAGGTGAGAGATTAAAATTTGTTAGAGCACAAAAAAAATGGAGTCAAGAATATGCTGCTGAAAAAATAGGTATATCAAAAGCCGTATTATCCAATTATGAAAGAAATTACAGAGACCCAGATACAAACACATTAAAAAAAATAAGCGAAATTTATAACGTTTCAACTGATTTTTTATTAGGCAGAGATGAAGATGAAGATATTAGTGATCCGGTCTTAAGTGCAGCTTTTAAAGAAGCGATTGAGGAATTAAAAGATGAAGATACATTACTATTGATGAAAAGTGGCAATATAGATGCTGAAACAGCCACTCTCATAAAAAAAGCTTTAAAAAATGGAATTAGACTTGTAGATGAAATGAAAAAGAAAGAGTGATCGCATATCTATACTACTAAAGGAATTAAACACAAGGTTATTTCGCTATTAAAAGATTTTAAAACAAATAATGTGTATACCATCTGCGAACAATTAAATATTTCTATTCTTACTCACCCTTTAGGAAACGCGAACGGATTCCTTCAATACTACAAGGAACAAGATGTTTATCTAATCCATATAAATAACGATTTAGAAGAAAAAGATTTCATCATAGCTCATGAACTCGGACACTATTTTCTTCATAAAACCTTAAACACCTTTAGAATATCTAATTGTTCAACTGCACTGGAAGATAAATTAGAACACCAGGCTGACATTTTCGCTACTGAGCTACTTTTAACAGATGAAATGTTTATGAATGCTTATCCTCAAATTCAAAGCTGGTCTCTAGAGCAAGCAGCAACCTTTTACAAATTACCTATTACAGCTATTCAATATAAATATTCACAAATGCAATTGTTATCGAAAAAACGAACTGAGAACCGTTCTAACAATTATTTTAACCTCGCCTTTTAACGGAGGTTGGTTTTATTGATTAAAGAACTCGATAATGGTCAGTGGCTTGTAGATGTAAGTCTTGGTATTGACCCTATTACTGGTGAGAGAATTCGAACAAGACGTAAAGTATTGACAGAAAAAGAAGCCGAAGACTTAGAAGTAAAAATCAAAAGCGAGTATGAAAAAGATCATTTTGTTCAGAAAGAAAAAATGGAATTCTGCGATTTATTGAATCTGTTTTATGAATATAGTGAGGCTGCACACAAAGGAACTTATCCCGAAAATATGATGTACTCTATAAATAAGCATATTCTTCCTTACTTTAAAAAAAGCATTCTACAAAGAATAAGAAAAAAAGACATACTAAACTTTAGAAAACACCTTCAATCTAAAACAGAAAAAGAAAAAAAATTAAGTAATAAAACAATTAACAATATCATGACCATATTAAACCAAATCTTCAACGTTGGAATTTTAGAAGAGGCTTTAACATCTAATCCTTGCGACAATATAAAAAGATTACCCAAAGAACATAAAAAAATGAAATTTTGGACTCCACAAGAGTTTAAAGATTTTCTTAGCCTAATCCCTGGAGATCAATTACTATTCAAAACATTCTATACAACAGCTTATTTAACTGGAATGAGGTGTGGAGAGTTGTTGGGTCTTACATGGATAGATATTGACAGATATAAAAAAGAGATAGATGTCAACAAAGCCTCAACATTTATCAATGGAGAACATGTTTTAATTGAACCCAAAACAAAAACCTCTATAAGGCGAATAAGCATAAACAAGAAACTTTTAGATTTATTAGATCAATGGAGACAAGAACAAGAAAAGTTTTTGATGATCTAGGTATTTCTCATTCAGACGAAACATTCATTTTTCAATATAAAGATACACCATCTAGAAAAGATATTTTCTCACGAAAAATTAAATATTTCTGTCAAGAAGATGAGAATTTAAAAGTAATCAGATTACACGATTTAAGACATTCACATGTCGCACTACTCATTGATCAAGGAGAGGAATATCACACAATCAAAGAACGATTAGGGCATGCATCTATAAGAACAACAATAGATGTATATGGACACTTATTTCCAAACAAACAAAAATCCATGGCTGATAAATTAGATGACATTATTTAAAAATATCAAATTCAAACAAAATATGCCCACTTAAATAAAGTAAGTGGGCACGTTTTGGGCATTTACATGAAATACTATAAATAAATAAAAATACCAAAGGTCTATAAACCCTTGGTATCATTGATGCGGCCGAGAGGACTTGAACCTCCACGGGTTATTCACCCACTAGGCCCTCAACCTAGCGCGTCTGCCATTCCGCCACGACCGCATGTATGATGTGCTCATATATTCATAAGTGCACTGTTTGGAAAAACAATGCGGGTGAAGGGACTTGAACCCCCACGTCATAAAGACACTAGATCCTAAGTCTAGCGCGTCTGCCAATTCCGCCACACCCGCGTGACAATGGTGAGCCATGAAGGACTCGAACCTTCGACCCTCTGATTAAAAGTCAGATGCTCTACCAACTGAGCTAATGGCTCATCTGCTATGCAGAAAAACATATATAAAAAATGGCTGGGCTAGCTGGATTCGAACCAACGCATGACGGAGTCAAAGTCCGTTGCCTTACCGCTTGGCTATAGCCCAACGAATCAAAAAACAAAACATGACCCGTACGGGATTCGAACCCGTGTTACCGCCGTGAAAGGGCGGTGTCTTAACCGCTTGACCAACGGGCCATACAATAATGGCGGAGAAGGAGGGATTTGAACCCTCGCGCCGCTTACGCGACCTACACCCTTAGCAGGGGCGCCTCTTCAGCCACTTGAGTACTTCTCCATTATGGCTCCGCAGGTAGGATTCGAACCTACGACCGATCGGTTAACAGCCGATAGCTCTACCACTGAGCTACTGCGGAATAATAAGACATGTTTCATTATATCTATGCCAGAAAAATGTGTCAAGAATTTTTAAGTGTTTCATTCCTGTCTCATTAGCGACGGCTTTTATAATTTAACATATACTAATATAACAGTCAAGCCTTTCTTCCTTCCTTTTTGTTTTCTGTTTAGACATGACAGAAAGGCCCCGACCTCTAACTAAAGACCAAGGCCCCTTGCTGCTGCGCTACTATAAGTTCATGACAGCTTATACTTCCGCATCCACTTGTAAAACGTGCTTCTAGGCACCCCTGCTGACCTCGCAGCTTCTGACACATGACCTTTCGTTTTGTGCAGTGCTTCTATCACTGTTTGCTTTTGAATGCGTTCCCTTAGCGTGAGTTCTTTTGGATTCTCGGTATACTCTGGTAGATGCAGCTTCTGCTTTTTCTGATCCATCGCCTCTAATACCGCCGCATATTGCGATTCACCAATCCATCCTCCTTTAGGAAACAGTACCCTTATATGTTCAAACAGATTAAAAAGCTCTCGTATGTTTCCTGGCCAGTGGTACGCTTCTAGCTTACGAAAAAATGATTCAGGAAATGCTGCATTCCATTGGTGTTTCTTTTGGTAGTAACGATATAAATCAACAATGTCTTCTTTTCTTTCCCTAAGCGGCGGGATGTTGATTGGATAGACATGAAGACGGTAATACAAATCTTCACGTATTTTTCCTTCCTTCAGCAGTTCGTTCATATTCCGGTGTGTCGCTGTAATGATTCTAATATCCAAAGGGATTTCGTGTGTCCCGCCGAGCGGTACGACTTTCCTTTCTTCAATGACTCTAAGAAGTGCCACTTGCATCGTATAAGGGATTTCGCCAATTTCGTCTAAAAAGAGTGTTCCTTTTTGCGCCTGTTCAAACTTCCCCTTTGCTCCATGACGTTTTGCCCCTGTAAAAGCTCCTTCAGCATAACCAAATAGTTCGCTTTCTAACAGGCTTTCAGGTATGGCTCCACAATTCACGGCAATAAACGGTCCTTTATGTCTTTCACTAGCTAAGTGAATCGCTCGAGCGGCCAGTTCTTTCCCTGTACCTGTTTCTCCCCAAATATATACATTTGCATCTGTTTGTGCCGCTCGTTTCAATTCGCTCAGCGTCTGCTGAAATACCGTACTTGTTCCAGATTCCCCGGGAAATTGAGCAAAAGAAACGGTTATATTGCTTTTCGCTGCTTCTTCAAGCGAAAAAGACATGCCAAGCATCTTCCCGTCCTGCTCCGACTGAATAATCTGTGTGCCCCGAATCGCAAATGGTTCCCCCATAAGCCGCTCAACATCCATTCCATACCAGTCTGAAAATCGGTCTCTAATCGGCTTGCTCGCCGAAACAATCTGCTTTTTCTCATTACAGACAACATACGGCTCGTCCGCTTCCACCTGCTGGAGACAATGACTGATCAGCTCCATCTCTTTCCTTTTTTGCTGGACTTGAATTTCTCTCTCTATGGCATATGCAACTGTTGAAGCCATTCCAAGCATAAAAGGATGCCTTTGATCTGCCATACAGGAGATATCAATCACTCCTATAATCGTGCCGTCTGCATCACGAATAGGGGCCGCTGAACAACTCCAATGGTGGGAAGCGACTGAAAAATGCTCCGTTCCGTTGATCGCTACAGCTTCCCCAATGACCAGTGCCGTTCCAATAGCGTTCGTCCCCACATCGGCTTCGGTCCAGCGCGCGCCCTCCATAAAATTTATTTTTTTCGCTTCTACCAGCGTCCTTTGGCTTCCTGTCAGACTTAGCACATAACCATCTGCATCGATGAGTAAAGCCATCATGTCAGATTCTTTTAATTGCTGATTGATTTTATTTAAGTAAGGAAGAGCGGCATTTAGAAATAGTGAGTACTTCTTTTTTTGAACACTGAATAATTCCTTTTCTAATAACGACTGTCCTTTATCTAAATACGGGTTCACATTTGCTTGTTTACATCTGTGCCATGACTCCATCACTCTCTTATCCAGACGAGACCTATCAAGCAAACCTTCACGAACAAAACGTTTCCAAGTATTTAAATAACAAGGCGTCGGATTCATTCCATCCTCTCCTCTGGGGGCTTTTTATCCATTATAGATAATTATAAAAGCGCTTTCAATTATTGGCTGACCCAGGAAGTCAGTCGGATAGAAAGTTTCTCTATCAGCAGTGCACCGCTCGTCCATTTGTTTGCAGCAAGGCTTCGTGTATCGCCTCAGAGAGTGTCGGATGTGCCGCAATAAACTGCTCTAATGTATCAGCTGTCAACTCTGTATGCATCATCACCGCCGCTTGTCCAATCAGTTCTGTTGCTTTCGGCCCGATAATGGATACACCTAAAATTTCTTGATATTGCGGTTCGACAATGACCTTTACTTGACCAGCTGGCTGATTTAAAATTAATGCTTTTCCATTTGCAGAGAATGCAAATTTCCCTATCCGAATCTCCCCATATTGTTTTCTAGCATTCTCTTCATTTAAACCAACACTAGCGATTTCTGGAGACGTGTAGATGCACCTTGGAATCACTTGTTCATTGACCTTTACATCTTCACCTGATGCATGTGATGCCGCAATCGTTCCTTCATGAAAAGCAGCATGAGCAAGCTGAACGCCGCCTGTCACATCACCGCACGCATAGATATGCGGGAAATTGGTTTGCATATGCTCATTCACGCAGATGCCGTTTCTGTCAAATTCAATGCCGATCTGCTCAAGATTCAGCTCTTCCAGCCTCGGTTTTCTGCCAATAGCGACTAAACAATGATCGGACTGGATTTCACAGCGCTCTCCATGATCCTTCTCAACCACCACTTTTTTTGAGGTTGTATCAAGCTGTTTGACTGCTGATGATGTCAAAATCTCCACACCAGCTTTTTGAAGCTGATCGTGAAGACAGTTAGCTGTATCGTGATCTTCTTCAGGTAAAATGTGTGCTGCCTGTTCAACCATGACAACCTTTGATCCCATTCTGCTAAAGATGCTTGCAAACTCACAGCCGATCACCCCTCCACCAATGATACAAAGCGAATCTGGTATTGAAGGGAGCGTCATGGCATCCTTACTATCAATGATCCACTCTCTGTCAAATGGGGCGAAAGGTAAAGCAACAGGTTCTGATCCTGTAGCAATAATGATTTGTTTTGCTTGAATGATTTCAGATTTCCCTTCACTGTCTATCAATAGCTCATGTGCTGAAAGAAATGATGCCTTCCCATTTAACACGCTGATTTTGTTTTTATTCATCAAATAGCGAACGCCATCAGTCAGCTGCTTGACGACTGACCGCTTCCGCTTTTGAACGGCATCCCAATGAATGACAGGATCCTTCCCTGGAAGCTCAATTCCAAAGTGTCCAGCTGATTTCACATGCTCGTACATATCAGCGCTTTGCAAAAGTGCTTTCGTTGGAATACAGCCTTCATTCAAGCAGGTACCTCCTAACAGGCCTTGGTCGATTAGTACAACCTCTCTGTCAAAACGGGCAGCTGTTATTGCCGCCACATATCCTGCTGGCCCGCCTCCTATAATGACAAGCATCATTCATTTCACCTTCTTTCTATAAAAGAATGGATACTGGATTTTCTAAATACGCTTTAACAGTTGATAAAAATTGTGATGCTGGCGTCCCGTCCAGCACGCGGTGATCAAATGTCAGACTAAGTGGCAGGATCGTCCCTTTACATAATTCATTCCCATGATAAACCGGCATGTGATCCGCTTTGCCAACGCCAAGAATACCTGCTTCCGGCGGATTCAAAATCGGTGTAAAATGTTCCACACCATAGGCACCTAGATTAGTGATTGTAAAGGTAGAGCCTTCAATTTCATCGTGGAGAAGTCTGCCTTCACGTGCTTTTTTGCCATACGATTTGATGCTCTTCGCCAGCGCAATAAGGGAAAGTTTTTCCGCATGCCGAATAACAGGCACTGCCAGCCCGTGATCTAAAGCAGCAGCGATTCCAAGATGAACATACTCAAAAGTTTCGACTCTATCATTCTTATATTGACTGTTCATTGCAGGATGCTCTAGCAGGGAAAGAATTACTGCTTTGGCTACAAAATCGGTCATGGTTAATTTCATATCGTGTTGTGCTGAGGCTGTTTCGTTCAACTGAGACTGTAATGCTGTCAGCTTTGTCACATCCGCTTTCATCGTCATTGTTAATTGTGCACTTGTTTGCAGGCTTTCCATCATTCGCGAGGCAATGGTTTTCCGCATCATGCTGACTGGCTGATACTTTGTTGGTTCATTGTGTTGTTTTTCTTTTTCATCAGGAAGTGCCTGAAGCACATCCGCTTTCGTGATTCTCCCATCTGGCCCTGTTCCCACTAAAGTATGAATATCCAGATTAGCGCTTTGAGCAATCTTACGTGCCACAGGGGAGATTTTCTTTCTCTCTTTCTTTTGTTTTGGCGGCAGGTCTTTTTCTTTCTTTTCCTCGACCTGTTCATTTCCTTCACCGATATAGCAGATGACCGTGCCAGGCGGTACACCTTCTCCCTCAGGCACTTTTATATCCAATATAGTTCCTTCTGCAGGTGATTCGATCTCCATTTCAATTTTTTCAGAGTTGATGCTTGCAATGCTTTCCCCTTTATTTACGGTTTCTCCGATCTCTTTATTCCAGACAGATACCGTTCCTTCTTTCATTGACATGCCCAATTTCGGCATCACAACCTCGACAGCCATCTCCCTCTCTCCTTTCTTTAGTTCAAGATCTTGTCATGACTCTTTCCAACCATCTCTAATACGGTGTTCACAACCTTATCAGGTGTCGGCAAATAGATATCTTCAAGCGGTGGTGAAAACGGAACCGGTGTATGAGGAGCCGTCACTTTTTTGATTGGAGCGTCAAGTAAATCGAACCCTTTATCCGCAACCATAGAAGAAATATCTGCGGCAATTCCGCACCTTGGATTTGCTTCATCTACAATGACAAGCCGATTTGTTTTTTCTACTGAAGTTAGAATGGCCTCTTCATCGAGCGGTGACAAGCTTCTTGGATCAATCACCTCCGCTTCAATTCCACGTGCAGTTAATTGCTCTGCCGCTTCGAGTGCTGTATGAACTTGTTTGCCTACTGCAAAAATGGTCACATCTGAACCTTCTCTTTTCACATCTGCTTTGCCAAGCGGCAGCGTGTAGTATCGCTCTGGAACATCTCCTGTGATATTGTAAAGCGTTTTGTCTTCAAAAAAGATGACAGGGTCCTGATCCTCGATGGCTGCCAGCAGCAATCCTTTGGCATCGTATGGTGAAGAAGGCACCACCACTTTCAATCCAGGGATGCTTGTAAATAGTGCATACAAGCTTTGCGAATGCTGAGCAGCTGCTCTAAAACCCGCCCCATGTGTGGTTCTGATCGTGATCGGTACCTCTGCTTTTCCGCCAAACATGTATCGAAATTTCGCTCCTTGATTCAGCACTTGATCCAGACAGGTGCCGATAAAATCATTAAACATGAGTTCTGCAATTGGCCTTAGCCCTGTGGAAGCTGCTGCCATGGCCGCACCTACATAGCCAGCTTCACTAATCGGTGTGTCAAGAACTCGCTCACGTCCAAACTCCTGAACGATTCCTTTCGTTACACCAAGCACACCACCCCATGCTTCATCATCCTGTAAGTGATCGACATGAGCACCTCCAGCAACATCTTCCCCCATTAAAATGACATCCTCGTCTCTTCTCATGGCAAGTTTAATCGCTTCATTTAATGCACTAGACATGCTGATTTCTCTTGTCATTTTCCTCTCCTCCTTCTGATTTACTGATAAGAAACATACACGTCGGTCCATAATTCGGTCTGATCTGGGTATTCACTTTCTTCACTGAATTGAACGGCTTCATCTATCGCTTCTGCTACAGCCGCTTCAATATTTGATAACTCTCCATTCGTCAGCAGCTGCTTCTTGATCAATTCATTTTTAAAAAGAGTGATCGCATCTCTCTCTTCTTGGTGTTCTATTTTTTCTTGATTGGTTTTATAACGCTGGGCATCTCCTTCGAAATGGCCATAATTCCGATATGTCATGCATTCAATTAATGTCGGACCTTCTCCATTTTTTGCTCGTTCGATTGCTTGTTCTGCGGCTTGATAAACGGCCATCACATCTTTTCCATCTACTTGAATCCCAGGAATGTCATAACCGGCCGCTCGATCTACGATTGATTTGCAGCTTGAAGCATAAGAAAATGGTGTCGCTTCCCCGTACCCATTGTTTTCTGCAATGAAAATGACGGGCAGTTTCCAGATGGCCGCGAGATTGATTCCTTCGTGGAAAGTCCCTTGATTGTTTGCACCATCTCCAAAAAAGCAAACGCTTACATTTTCTGTCTTTTTATATTTAGCTGTGAGGGCTGCCCCGCACGCAAGAGGAAAGCCGCCTCCAACAATTCCGTTGGCACCAAGCATTCCTTTATCAAAATCTGCAATGTGCATGGATCCACCTTTGCCTTTACAGAGACCTGTGGCTTTTCCATAGATTTCTGCCATCATTCCTTTTAGATCACAGCCCTTCGCTATACAATGGCCGTGTCCCCGGTGGGTACTTGTAATACTGTCTTTTTCATTCAGATGAGCACAGACTCCTACGGCAACAGCTTCTTCGCCAGCATAAAGATGGACAAACCCCGGCAAAATCCCTTTTGTAAAAAGCGTGTGTACTCGGTCTTCAAATTGGCGGATTTCCTGCATCTTTTGATACATCCATACGGCTTTTTCTTTACTCAATGCCATTTCCATTTAGTAAAACCTCCTATCTTTTTTGCTTGCACTTCTATACAAGCAAAAATCGTGCCAACATGAAGACACATGAACACTTAGGTTTTGACCGAATCACACTGATGAAAAAAGAGACAAAATGAGACATGCGTCTCTTTTTGTCTCAATATGTCCACACATCAATTGGAACAAAAAAAGCATCCCCTTAGAGGAATGCTTATCACAATGAATCGGTTGTACGCTGCCACTTTAATTTTCCTTTGCAGACGCCGCATACATAACGAGAGGTATCAAACCGTCTTTTCCTTATAAAAGACCGGCCGCATCCTGTGCAAATATATTCATGGCGTTTCTCCGCACGCTGCTTATTTCGTACGGTCTTTAGCGGTGTACAAAAACGCGGGGCTCCTACTTGTTTTAATAACGCTTTAAAATCACGGTCGCGATGCTGATAGCCCTTTCCTTCAAGATGCAGATGATAATGACACAGCTCATGCATGATGATCCCGATTAATTCTTCTCGTCCATGCTCCTCTAGGTATCGGCGGTTTAGTTCAATGTTGTGTGTACCAAGTAAATATCGCCCGCCTGTCGTTTTTAGACGGTCGTTAAAAACAGCCTGATGGCGGAATGTCTTGCCAAAGAACTGCTGGGAGATGTGCTCTGTTAACTGCTGTAATTCTCTCTCGTTCAATCAAGATCGTTCCTTTCTATAAAAACCTCGAACGGGACAATTTCCCCTATGCATACATTGAAGGTACATCCACTGTTTCGACCAAAGGAGGAATGGGCGATGCCCAACTGGCTGAAAAATCAGATGCAGAAGGCATTTTATGAGAAAAATCATTATCAAATCAAATTGCTGAATCAATGCTGGTACTTCTATAGAAAAAAACATTCAGTCACATCAAGGCACACCCCATCCTAAGGTGCGCCTCGTTTTTTTGTTTACTCTGGTTTCAGCATGGAAAGGGCAACACGGCCTTTTGTCTGGTCAACGGAGTCCACCCATACGGTCACAATGTCACCAACTGATACAACGTCAAGCGGATGCTTCACAAAACGGTTGCTTAGCTTGGAAATATGCACAAGCCCATCCTGCTTTACACCAATATCAACGAATGCGCCGAAGTCTACAACGTTTCTCACCGTTCCTTGCAGCTCCATTCCTTGCTTCAAGTCTTCCAATTTCAACACATCTGTTTTGAGCAGCGGTTTTGGCACTTCATCCCGCGGATCACGCTCAGGTCTAGTCAGCTGATCGATGATATCTTGAAGTGTAATTGTCCCAATGTTTAGCTGCTGGGCTGCTTCGTCCAGTTTAACTTCAGCAATTTTCTCTTTTAACTGCTCTGTGCCAAGATCGTCTGGTGTCATGTTGATCATGCGTAAAAACTGTTTTGTTTCTTTATAGCTCTCTGGGTGAATGCCTGTACGATCAAGCGGGTCTTGTCCGTCTGTAATGCGCAGGAAGCCGATACACTGCTCATATGTCTTAGCACCAAGTCTTGGAATATCCTTCAATTCTTTTCTGCTTGTGAATCTCCCAATCTCTTCGCGGCGCTTGATGATATTCCCTGCGACGGCTTTTGAAAGGCCTGATACATATTGCAGCAGCGCCTGTGAGGCGGTATTGACGTTTACACCAACTTGGTTGACGACTGTTTCTACCACAAAGGTTAACGAGCTGTTTAATTGCTTCTGGCTGACGTCATGCTGGTATTGGCCCACACCGACAGACTTCGGATCAATTTTCACGAGCTCTGCTAAAGGATCTTGTAATCTTCTAGCGATTGAGATGGCGCTTCGTTCTTCGACTTGCAGATCTGGAAACTCTTCTCGTGCCAGCGCTGATGCGGAGTAAACACTTGCTCCTGCTTCATTCACGATCAAATAGGACACCGGCTGATCCAGCTCTTGAATCAAGTCTGCAATGAATTGTTCTGTTTCTCTTGAGGCTGTACCGTTTCCAATCGCAATGACTTCAATGTTTGATGATTGAATGATCTCTTTGACTTTTTGTTTCGCTTCCGCTTTTTTCTGCACGGGCGGATGCGGGTAAATGACGCCAATATGATGGACTTTGCCTGTATCATCCACGACAGCTAATTTACAGCCTGTCCGAAATGCGGGGTCGACTCCAAGTACACGCTTCCCTTTCATCGGCGGCTGAAGCAGCAGTTTTCTTAAGTTTTCAGCAAAAATATGTATCGCTTGTTCCTCTGCTTTTTCTGTCAGCTCTTTTCGTATTTCTCGTTCGATGGAAGGCTGAATGAGGCGTTTATACGCATCATCGATTGCCGGTTCAATAAACGGTCTCGCTGTCGTCTGTCTGCCTTTTAGAACTTGTTTGGCGAGATAGAAGCGAATATTTTCAGCAGGTGGTTCGATGGCTGCCTTTAAAATGCCCTCTTTCTCCCCGCGGTTGACCGCTAGTACACGGTGCGGAACAATCTTTTTGATTGGCTCTTGATAATCGTAATACATTTCATAGACGTTTTTCTCATCGCTTTCGACGTCTTTTCCTGATGTGACCAGACTGCCCTTTTGGTACGTTTCACTGCGAATCCATTTTCGCATATCAGGATCATCTGCCAGCTGTTCAGCAATGATGTGCTGCGCACCCTCAAGTGCCTCTTCTACATTTGTCACTTCTTTTTCTTCGCTAATAAAAACAGTTGCTTTCTTCTCGATCTGATCGCTTGGCAGCGTAAGTAAATATTCCGCCAGCGGCTCCAGCCCTTTTGCTTTGGCTACATTCGCCTTTGTTTTGCGCTTTTGTTTGAATGGCCTGTATAAATCTTCGACCTCTTGCAGTTTATGAGCTTGTTCAATTTTCTGTTTTAATTCATCGGTTAGTTTGTCTTGTTCAGCAATTAAGCGAATGACTTCTTCTTTTCGGTTCGTGACATTTTGGATATATGTATAGCGCTCTGAAATGGTTTGAATTTGCACCTCATCCAGTGATCCTGTCTGCTCTTTCCGATAACGGGCAATAAACGGGACGGTGTTGCCATCCTCTAAAAGCTTGATTACACTTTCAATTTGTTTTGTTGAAAGCTTTAATTCTGTCGCAATTTGTTTCAATAAAAAGTCAGATGTCTTCATACTTTGCATCCTCTCACTGTGTCTTCTCTTTTAGTGTATCAAAAAAACCGGCAAAACAGAAAGAAGGTCAGCTATTTTACGTGAGCTGACCAAGTACATAGGTGAGATCGTCCTTTTTGTCTTGTGTGTATGTTTCAAGCTGTTTGGCGATGTCTTCAACTGAATGTCCATGCTTTAAACACATGCGCATGTTTGGCACATTCAGTCCGTCTGAATACATAATGAATATCGATCCTTTTTCGTAGGAATAGGTGTATGTTTTATATTTTCTAGGTTTCCCTGATAAGTATCCTGATGTCGGAAGTGGATAAATATAATCGCCAGAAGGTGCATTCAAGATAAACCGAATATTACCAACCGAACAATAGGTAAATTGCTGCTGGGAAAAATTCACCTTTAATATGGCCACAGTGGCCCCGCGTTTATTTTTCATCGCCTGATTGCATCTGTCGATGAGGGTCACCACATCCTCATGTCCATATTCTTCGACAATTTCGCTGACTAAAGAAGATGATTCATTGGCGTACTGGCCGCTGCCTAATCCGTCTGCTACAGCACAAATTAGTTCTTCATCATCTGCTTTAATAAAAAAACTGTCCCCGCAGCATGTTTTTCCTTCTTTATTCGATTGATAGATAATGGCGTTTACATGCTCTTGCTGTTCAATCTGTTTCATTACCCTAGCTCCATAGACGCATCTTCTGATAATGCATCTCGCAGTTTTTTCACTGCCTTCCGTTGCAGTCTCGATACATGCATTTGGGATATGCCAAGTAAATCGCCTGTCTCTTTCTGACTCTTATTTTGCAAGTAAGTCAGATTGATAATCTCTTTTTCTCTATCCGACAGCACATGAAGCACACTCTCAAGCATCATTTTTTGATTCACACGTTCGTAGCCCTCTTCCTGTGAGCCGACAACGTCTAAAATCGTCACAGTACTTCCTTCAGAATCAGCCTCTACGCCTTGGTCAACAGACAGTGCTTGATAGCTTTTGCCCATCTCCATGGTTTCAAGTACTTCTTCTTCTGTTACATCTAGGTATTCTGCAATTTCTTGGACTTTAGGTGATTTCTGTGTCTCTGTTGTCAAATGATCGACTGCCATTTTAATTCTTGGTCCAAGCTCTTTGATCCGCCTTGGTACATGGACACTCCATGTCTTATCTCGTAAAAAGCGTTTGATTTCTCCGATGATGGTTGGAATGGCAAAGGCTTCAAATGATTTACCGACATGCGGGTCGTATCGTTTAATGGCACCAAGTAAACCAATCATTCCAACTTGTCTGAGATCCTCATGAAAGCTTTTTCCTTTAGAATATTTTTTCGCCAGCATATCAACCAAGTTTGTATAGCATTCGACCAGCGTTAGCTGCGCCTGCTCGTCTTGATTGGTTTGATAGCTTTGGATGAGGCGGTCTACTTCATCTTTAGTTAGTTTCATAGTTTTGGATGGTTGTGTCATGGTCAACTCGCTCCCTGTTTAAAAACTTTGTCATCGCCACGGTAACTCCGGAGTTTGCTTGCACCTCGACTTCATCCATCAATGTTTGCATTAAGTATAAACCAAGACCTCCTTCAGCCAATTGATCCACCGTATGAGCAGTTGTATACGGTCCGAGGTCTTCCTGTTTTTGCTTAAAGTCAAAGCTGCCGCCTTTGTCAGCGACAATGATTTCTAGACGATCTTCGTAGACAAGAAAGCGAACAGCCACCTCTCCATCTTCGCCGTCTTCACCTTTGTAGGCATGCTGAACTGCATTTGTACAGGCCTCACTGACCGCAATTTTTAAGTCCTCAATCTCTTCATAGGCATAGCCCATCCGGCTCGCTACGCCTGAAAGAGTCAAACGAATGATGCCTACATATTCTGGTTTTGCCGGTATTTTCATCTCGATTCGATCTACTGATTCGTTCATTGTACCCCACCCTCTGACTTTGCAGAAATGTCAATGATGTCCTTTAATCCAGTGATTTCAAACAACCTTACAAGCCGTTCTGACAAGTTCTCAAGCTTTAATGTGCCACCTGCTTTTTGAGCCGCTTTAAACAGCCCAACGAATACACCTAAACCTGTACTATCCATATACGTAACATCTTTTAGACAGATTTCAAGATGCTCTCCCGCCTCTGCTTTAGGCATGAGCGTTTCTCTTAGCTCAGGAGCGGAGTACACATCAATTTCTCCGCTGACACTGATTTTCGTTTTTTGATCTATTTGATGCTCTTTTACAGACATATTCATTATGCATTCACCTCGAAATTCTTGTTTCCTAAAGTTTTATATACCCGCATGTTCACTTTCTAAACCTTTCTTTTGAGAACAAGTAAAGTAAAGTCATCGTGCAGCTGAAAATCCTGCAGTTTGAGTAAGCTGGCGTAGATGGCATCCACCATTTCTTGAGCTGAGTAGGATAGGTGCTCTGATATGAGTGCTTTGATATCCTCCCGCTCTAAGAAACCGTCCTCTGACTTGGATTCTGTGACCCCATCAGAAAATAAGATCACCATGTCTCCTGCGTCCAAATGCTTCTCGTACTGTCTGTAGTCAAAGTCTTGTGCAATCCCAAGGACAAGCCCTTTTGCGTCTAAATCGTAAAATGTGTTCTCTTTTTTGCAATAGAAAAAGCCCGGCTCATGACCAGCCGATGCGTATTTAAACTCATGCGTTTCTTTATTATAGCTGCCATAGAACATCGTGATAAACATACTTGGGTCTACGTTTTGCTCGACTACACGATTCAGGGTTTTCAGTACCTTTGTTGGGCCGCTCCCTGACTCTGGCAAGGAATCCATCGCATATTTAATCATCGACATACAGAGCGCAGCCGGGATTCCCTTTCCAATGACATCTGCGATCGCGATATTGATTGTATCGTGATCAGTTACAAAGTGGTAATAATCTCCACTCATCTGTTTTGCCGGTACACTAATCGCACCAATATCAAAGGTATCTCCTTCTGGAATTTTTGTTTCCAGAAGGGTTTGCTGAACATTTGCAGCAATTTCGATTTCAGATTTTATTTCTTGCTGGATGCCTCTGAGTGTTAAATGTTCTTGGTAGGCAAGTCCGTATCCAATCATGACTTCAATTAAGAAGTCTAGTGAATGAAAAACATCTTCCGGCAAATCAGGGTAAAGCTCCTGAATCACTTTTCGGTGAACACTCACTATTTCTTCAGGAGGTATTTGATGCTCAATGGTTTTACGGCTGAATTTTTGAGCCTGATAAAGTGATGTTTCAGTTAAATCATTGATATAACGATTGAGCAGCTGATGGTACCGCTGCTCCATTACCTCCTTAAAATCCATGGTTTCCCTCCTAGCGAAGCCACTTAACAGCTTGTATCTCCGTTCCTTGTTCTGGTGCAGAATCTAATTTAAATTCATCCATCAGTCGTCTGACGCCCGGAAGACCTGCTCCGAGTCCGCCTGATGTTGAAAATCCGTCTTCCATTACTTTACGTATATCCATGATACCCGGCCCTTCATCTGCTGCGATGACTTTGAGTCCGCGCTTTCCGCGCTCCATCACTTCTTCTATACAAATCTGACCTTTACCAGCGTATAAATAGATGTTTCGAGCTAATTCTGAAATGGCCGTCGTAATTCTTGCTTGGTCAACTGTTCCAAATCCAAGTTCTTTTGCAACATTGCGCCCCAATTGTCTTGCTGCGACTATGTCCCATTCCGTCAATATTCTTACACAGGATTGGTCTTTCATATCTATTCCCCCAATTCCCGCTTCAGTGTCTCAAGCCCTTGTTCAAGATCTAGTGCTGTCTGAATTTCTTCAAGCGATATACCAAGTTCAATCAGCGTCACAGCGACTGCCGGCTGTATTCCTGTTAATACAACTTTTGCTCCCATGAGCTTGGACATCGTGATGACATCACCTAATACCTTTGCAATAAATGAATCAATCATGTCGACGGATGTGAGGTCAATGACAACACCGTTTGCTCCTGTTTCATGAATTTTATTCAGCAAGTCTTCTTGAAAGTGGAGAGCTGTTTGATCATCAAGCTCCCACTGTATCGAAATCAGAAGACAGTTATATAGTTTTAAGATTGGAATCTTCGGGTGATTTCTCACTGGGTTATCCCTCCAATGAAACAATTTTTCGATTTGTCATTTCCAAAGCAGTTTGAATTCCTTTTTGAAGGGTATTCTTTGTTGTAACTTGAGATAAATCAATTCCAAGGTTCACAATGGTTTGGGCTATTTCTGGACGAATACCGACAAGCAAGCACTTCGCACCTACTAATCTCACAGCCTCTGATGCTTGAATGATATGATGCGCCACCATTGTGTCAACGACAGGTACACCCGTAATATCAATTAAAACGACCTGTGAGCGATGTTTGACGACACCGTTGAGCAGGTTCTCCATAATTTTTTTCGCACGTTCTGTGTCAATAGTTCCAACAAGCGGCATGACGGTAATGTACTCAAATACTGGGATCAGCGGGGCAGAAAGTTCCTGTAGCGCAATTTTTTGAAGGTTCACTGTTTTCTCCCATGAGATGGAATACTGGTTTAAGATCTCGTTATGAATAGGTGTGATGAATCGATCGATTTGCCAGATGAGGTCACGGCTTTCTTCTGTTGTATCTTTGTCTTCGTTCATTTTTTGATATAAATGTGAACGGATTTCTGTTAGACCATTTGCCAGTAACTTAAGTGACATACCCATTTGAACAATTTTTAAAGCAAAAGTTTGCACTTTTTCTTCAAAATCTTCAGCATACCCTTCTGAAAGAGATGTAATGATTAATTGAACATATTCCGAACAGATGGTTTCATACATATTGTCGTTCAGCATCATGTCCGTTTCTTTTTCTCCGAGTCGTCTAAAAATGTCCGTCCACTCTTTTTGTAATTCCTCTTGATGCTCTCTTGCAAAAGCTAACACGATATGATTCGACATGTTTTCCCCCCTACGTACATAAACAGCACTTCTTTTCGTCTTTCTTCATTATAACGTTAATAAAAATTGAACACAAAAAAAAGTTGCTCCCACTAGAGCAACCAAATCTCACTATATTAAAAATCAATAAGAGCCAAACTAACTTGTAAGGCTTCATCAACCTTCTCCATCATCTCATCATCAAGATGTGTGATTTTATCTGTCAATCTTTGTTTATCGATTGTACGAATCTGCTCCAAGAGAATGACAGAATCTCGTTCAAAGCCGTAGCGCTTTGCATCAATTTCGACGTGAGTCGGTAATTTCGCTTTTTGTATTTGGGCTGTTATGGCTGCAACGATAGCAGTCGGGCTGAAGCGATTTCCAATGTCATTTTGAATCACCAATACTGGGCGAACCCCGCCCTGCTCGGAGCCAACAACAGGAGATAAATCAGCAAAGTAAACATCACCGCGTTTAACAATCAAATGTTTAACCCCCGCTGACTAATCGCTCAACTGTATTCTCAGCCTCAAATTCTGCGTATTGTGCCTCTGAAGAGATATTCAGATTAATTTTCGCCATCTCCATGTAGCCGCGTCTCATCGATTCACGATTTTGTCGAATATTACGTTCACGAATATACGTTTTTGTCGCTCGGTAGATCAATTCATTTCTTGTTACCTTATCCTGCTCTGCTACTCGTTCGATTTCAGACATTAAAGTCTCCGGCAGTCGAATCTTCATTTCGTTTGTTGCGCTGGATTCAGACAAAAAACATACACCTCCACAAAACTTACGGATACCGTTTCGATCCATTCCAAGACTAATCATACCATTATTCAATGCGCAAGCAAAGCTGTTTTTTTATGATTTCTTATTAGAACATGAAGCGGCAGGCCACCCGTAAATCAAGATGATAATGGAGTTCCTCTTTCACATTATACGCTTTTTTCCGAAAATCATACGGTATTTCCAAAATCTCTAAAAAAGGGAGAATGTTTACCCCCTCTTTGTAGAATAAAAAGGAACGATGTCAGTTTGACGATCGTTCCTGTGAAAGCTGTTTAGAAAAAGCTTGGTCCGCCTTCCAGCAGCGGATTCCTCACATGCACCCTTTTGCCGTCCTCTATATATACTCTTGGGACGCGGTGGCCAATGGAACAAATGACTTCATAGTTAATGGTTTCAAGCCTTTTTGCAATTTCATCGACTGATACCATTTCTTCACCTTGTCCACCAATCAAAACGACTGGCTCCCCTACTGGAAGGTTCTCTTTCAGTTCAACCATGAATTGATCCATGCATACCCTTCCGGCAATCTTCCGGCGCTTTCCGCCAACAAGTACTTCCGTGCCTGCAAGCTTCCGGATCCACCCGTCTGCATAGCCGACTGGCACCGTACCGATCCACGTATCTTGATTAGCTGTATACGTCGCCCCATAGCTGACACTCTCACCCTTTTGAATGAGCTTCACATGGGCAAGCTTTGTATGAAGAGACAGGGCTTCTTCCAGCTTGAAAGGAAGTTCATCTTTGATTTCCTCTGAGGGTGACAGCCCGTACATACTGATGCCGTAGCGAACCATATTAAACAACACTTCTTTAAACCTTAAACCTGCTGCACTATTGGCACAATGAACGAGCAGCTTTTCCGTATGAAGCGGCTGAAGCAGGGTTTGAAAGGTGTCGACTTGCCGATCAAAATAGTTCTCATCCTTTTCGTCCGCTGTCGCAAAGTGAGTAAATACTCCCTCCAGCTGTAAATAAAAATGCTCGCTGACAAGTTTCTTTACTTCGCTGACTTGCTCTAACGTTTTCACACCTAAACGATTCATTCCGCTGTCTATTTTCAAATGAAAACGAATGGGTTGTCCCATCTGCCCTTTCACCATACTGACGACTTCCCTCAGCCACCTGGTGGAGTAAGCGGTCATAATCACATTGTATCGAACGGCGGTTTTGACATACTCCGGAGGTACTGCGCCGAGTACAAGAATCGGTGCTTTAACGCCTTTATTTCTTAAAGAAATGGCCTCATCTAAAAAGGCTACAGCTAACAAGTCTGCTCCAGCTTTGAGGGCAGCTCTTGCCACTTCTATATCTCCATGTCCATATGCATTGGCTTTCACAACAGCCATCAGTTGAACATTTTGACCGATATGATCTTTCATATGTGAAACATTGTGCTTGATTGCTGTTAAATTAATTTCTGCCCATGTGTCTCTATAAAAGGCATTTGTGTCCATCAGTCACACTTCCCTATTGAATGATTCAATCCCCTCATATGATACTAAAAATCAAGAATAATGTGAAACAAATCAAAGAAAATCAGCCCTTGCACAGGGCTGATGTTTCATTTATCAATGCTTTCCGCCTGAGAACTTCATTTATTTAGATGACTGACCTTCTACACTTTTTGCAACCATCAAAAGCTCTTCTTTCGATAGATCAGTTGAGGAAATTAAGTAGTCAACTCCGTCAGATGTCCATGAGAGGGATTGATCTGTCAGAACCCCTACTGTCATACCAAGATCGACCGGTTCGCCGTTCATCGTGACAGGCGTAGATGCTTCAGCTACTCGCGCTTTTTCCTGAATGAGTGTGA
>Ga0268252_1000113_pt1 | contig 52630 bp, 53 predicted proteins | sample AgamicMgSfrz_FD_200244 | JGI IMG/M metagenome (GOLD analysis project Ga0268252, IMG submission 200244) | Agave microbial communities from Guanajuato, Mexico - Mg.Sf.rz (v2) (version 3) | ecosystem: Host-associated > Plants > Phyllosphere > Phylloplane/Leaf | place: Guanajuato, Mexico | collected... | reverse complement strand
AGGACATTTGGTGTTGACTACCATGCATACAAGGGATGCGAAAGGTGCGATTCATCGCTTATTGGAGTTTGGTATTAAGGAGACAGAAATTGAACAAACCTTAATTGCTGTTACTGCCCAAAGATTAGTCGAGATAGTATGTCCATTTTGTAATGATGGATGTTCGCCTAGCTGTTACCGTTTAAATGATCGTTTAAAGCGGTCAACCGTGTTTGAAATGATAACTGGACGTAAGATTCCTGCAATTCTTTATAATCAAACCGATAGTTTGACAAATAACTATAAATCATTAGGAGAGATTATTTGTAAGGGTATAGCATTAGGTTATATAAAGAAAGGGGAATATGAACGGTGGATTTATGATGAAAAAAAATAATGCATGGTCTAATTTAGAACAAGCTAGATTTTTAAAGTGTATAGGAGAATTACTGGATAGAGGATATTCCATGGCAGAGGCAGTTCAATCTTCCTGTTCTTACATGCCTGATCGTCGAATGGAAGATATAAATGCTTTCTATGGTTCATTAAAAGGAGGGGATACATTTTTTGAAAACCTTGTAAGATTAAATTTTGATCGTCAGGTTATTAGCTTTGTTTATTTTGCTGAAAAACATGGAGGATTTGCTAATGCCTTTCAAGATGCCAGTAAAATGATTCAAAATAAGCAAGATACCATCAAAAAATTAAGGAAAATTCTTTCCTATCCTCTCTTTTTATTATTATTTACCTTCGTTTTGTTTTTCTTCGTTCAAAGCATACTCATACCGAAATTTAATTCCATTTTTGTAACGATGAATATAAATAAAAATTTCTTTCTCCTTTTTCTCCAGTTTATTGGTCAGATTATTCCGTATTTCTGTGTAGTCTTATTTCTCTTACTTTTCTCAAGCATTCTCTATTATTATTTGTATTTCCGTAAGTCAAATATCATTGTTCAAATGAATTTATTAGCGCGTATCCCATTGGTAGGTAAATTTGTGAAACACTATTTCTCTTATCTTCTTTCTATCCAGTTAAGTTATTTATTATCCAGCGGATTTTCCATTTATGAGTGTTTGCAATTCTTCCAAGAGAATAAGGAGCAAAGACTCTACTCGGAAATAGGTAAAATTACTATTTATCGATTAAAAAAAGGTGTTCATCTTCAACAAGCTTTTGCACCGTTTGTTTTTTTGGATAGAGAACTATTACAAATTATTCGCCATGGCCAGGAAAATGGAAAGCTTGATCAAGAATTCTATTATTTTGGAAACTATTGCTTAACGCAAATAGAAGAAAATTTACAACAAACAATAAAAGTCCTTCAACCAACTCTATACGCAAGTGTCGGTGTATTAATCATTTCTATTTATTTGTCTGTATTAATGCCGATGTTTCAATTATTAGATGGATTTTAATTGTGAAAGGAGAAGAAAATGAAGAATGAAAAGGGATTTACATTAATTGAAATGAAAGGGGGCAAATATGCTCGTTTAGCTGTCAAAAAAATTAACGAGCAAAATGCCTTTACACTAATTGAAATGATGATCGTTCTGGTCGTTATTTCGATATTATTGATTGTTACCATTCCAAATATCACCAAGCATAATTCAAAAATAAATAATACTGGTTGTGAAGCTTTAACAAAGATGGTACAAGCAGAGGTCCAATCCTATTATATGGAGCATAAATCATATCCAGAGAATATTGCTAAATTGGAAGAAGAAAATTATATAACAAATGATCAAAAAAAATGTACGAATGGCAAGGAATTAATTATTACAAACGGAGTAGTTTCTACTTCAGGTACGGATAATCAATGATAGCAAATCAAAGAGGATTTACATTAATAGAAATGCTTGTTGCAATATCATTATTAGTGATTATTTCTTCTTTATCGATATTCTTAGTCACCTCACAGCAAACCTCGCTTAATGAAAATCATTTCATCACTCAATTGGAGGGAGATCTCTATTATGCACAAGCCTTTGCGATTGAAAATCAACTACCAGTGCAGGTAAGAATCTTCCCTAGTTTGCATCATTACTACATCCGTGCTGATGTTAATACCGGAAATATAGTGGAGCGCTATTATGATGATGACATCAGTTTTTCTAATAATACAATGCTTTCTTTTAACATCAATTCAAATGGGAATTTTTCTAAATTTGGCACATTAGAGTTTCGAATAGGTAAACAAGACTATAAGTTAACGATTCAAATTGGTAAAGGGCGATTCTATGCGACTAAATTGTAAAGGATTTATGTTACCGGATTATTTATTGGCATTTACGATATGGCTTTTAATTGCACTTACGTGGATGCCGGTATATATCCATATTTTAAAACAGTTAGAGGATTCAGCACAAAGTAAGTTTGTTCATGAACTGTTTTATCAGCATCTAATGGAAGTTAAATTAGGAGAAACAGAGAAAGGAATTTCTTCTATTAAAAAGAAGGAACAGACTTATCCCATCTTCTGGGAGGAAGATAATAAAGTCTGTATACAGTATGAAAATGTATTCCGGCAATCAAAAAAAATCTGTGATGTGTGGACAGAATGAAGAATTTATTCCTTCTCAATAATAAAGGCTATGTTTTATTGGAAATGCTGCTTTCTTTTTTTATTTTTACTATTATTCTTTCTCTCTTATTTACTCCTCTTCGATTAATGCTTGATCGTCAATTTTCGGAAAAAGAACTGCAGGACATGGAATGGGAACTATTTATTCTTGAATTAAAAAAAGAAACAAAAATGTCCCAAGGAATTGCGGTTGCTAATAATAAATTAGTGCTTTATGTCGATGGAAGAGTCGTAACTTATGAAAAGTATGGCAGCAATATTAGAAGGCGAGTAGATTCAACAGGACATGAGGTAGCGTTGCAAGGTATTAACAGCGTCGAATTTACTATGCAGAAGAACGGTTTTCAAGTAAAGGTAACGGACCGATTTGCGATGGAAAAAGAGACTAACATAAGATCTTATCTTATGTTTTTGGAGTGATGGGAATTGATCAGGAATAATAAAGGATTTATTTACCCGTTATCTTTATGTGTGTATATCCTTTTCATCTATTTTTTATTTATTTTGTATGGGATTTATGTAAATAAGAAAGGGATAGAAGTTAGTGTGAAAAATAGCAATATGCAAGAATATTATTTTCTGTCTACCTTAAAAGAAATTGAATATGAACTATCTACAGAAGAACATCCTGAACTTTCTGGTACAAAGACTTTTTTACATGGTGATGTTTTTTATACAATTGAAAAAAATTCGCGTACTACTTTTAAAATCGATTATCAATTAATTATGAAAGCTGGGATAAAGCCGATCTATGCGATAAGCTACTTTGATACAGAGCAGAATAAAATGACGAAATGGATAGAATGAATAAAAACCAAACGATAGGGCTATCCTAGTACAAATGCTAGAGTAGGTGATTAAATGAATACCAATGATTATGTGAAGTATTTGACCCAAACATTTGTCCAGTATATGGATCAGCCTAAAGAAGAAAGGCAAAAGTTAAGAGCGGAAAGAAAAGGGCTGAAAGAGCCATTTATGCTGAGATGGTTTGGAGTTTTACCTTATTTAATTATGTTTAGCTTCAAGCGTAGAAAGGTAAGAAGATAGGTTATAAAAAGGAGTGGACTTAGCTTATTAAAGCATAAATCTGCTCCTTTTTGCATGATTATGGTTTAGGAAACAGCTTCTGAAGCCAAATAGAATAGCCCGCCATTAATAATCGAAATATTAATCTTTGGTTCATATTGCTCCTGTAGAGCTAATCTTTCCGTCTCCAATGTTTCTTGTTCTTCCTCCATGTCTTCCATATCTTCATAAAAATGCTCTAGCAATTCTAAATCCTTTTTCCATCTTTCTTGCGCTTCTTCTGCCCATGTATGATCTTCTGCTAATAAAGATTGTTTTATCATATTTTCAATTCTTGTTATCCCACTTTTTGGCATAATTAACGGAGAAAGGGTAAACGCATAATCGGGAATTTTGGCAGAAAGATTCATCTTCTCAATCTTTGCTTGAAAATCTGTTGCTATTTGACCATTGATTAGCTGTAGCCCAATTGATTGGAACACATCCCGCTTTCTGTCACATTGATACGATATTTTCACATTAAGGGCTAGCCAAGGTTTTAATGATGTTTGTTGCTGACCTTGTCCAGTTTTATTTTCGTATAAACGTATATACTTTGATAAATTTTTAGCAGAAGCAAAAAGCTGATGAAGACGAGGAGAGCCAAAATGAATTAATTCGCCCTTTATATCGTCTGGTACAAGCTTTGGATTTGTGATGAGGGTAAGACTGGCGGGATTTGGTGTGCCACCAGTCTTTTCAAGATAATGCCAATAAAAAGGGCGATTCATTAACTCTTTATCCATCTCAATGGTAAGTTGTACGGTTAGATAACCAGGTTTATTCTCTACTATCTCACAATCATTCGCGCTGAAAAATCGTTCAAGAAATTGATGAATTTCCTGCTGCTTCATATGCTTCACCTTCCTTCATATTCTGGGCAAATTCAATCATGCTCGTTAAATTATCCATTTTGATTTTCATTTCTCCTTCTGATTTAGAATGGGAGAAGATATCAATCATATAGTCATCCATATTGCCAAAATCTAGCTTTGTAAGAATATCGTCTAGTTCCCCAATTACTTTTTCGAAAAGATGGATTTTTTCATAAAGTAATTTTAAGATATGATCTTCAACTGTATCTTTGATAGCGAAATTATAAATCTTTACATCTTCTTTTTGGCCAAGTCGATGGATACGGCCTATCCTTTGTTCTAGTCTCATCGGGTTCCATGGCAAATCAAAGTTAATAATATGGTGGCAAAATTGAAGGTTAATACCTTCTCCACCAGCCTCTGTTGCTATTAATACTTGCGCATGATTTTGGAACAGATCTCTCATCCAATCCTTTTTGCCGCGTTTAAAGCCACCTCGGAAGGGAACAGATGTGATGCCATGCTGCTTCAAAAACCATTGTAAATATAATTGAGTGGCCCGATATTCGGTAAAGATGATTACTTTATCGTTAATTTTCTTAATAAGCTCTAATGCCTTGTTTGCTTTTGAATTTTGTTGAACCGCTTCTACTTTTTTTACAAGCTCCTGTATTCTTTGCTGAAATTGTGGTGTTGGATTTTCCACTTTCTTCATCATATTTTGAAGGGTATAATAGACAGCTTCTCTGCTTGAACATGCTTCTCGTTGTAAAGTAATCATTGAAAAAGGACTTCGATTATTTTCGGTATTATTAGAAAGATAGTTTTCTGTTTTTAAATTGACTAAGCCTTCATATAATGCTCTTTCTTCTTCCGTAAATTGAATAGGAACTGATTCGACAATTCGTTTTGTCCATTCGATCCCTGTATCATGGCGTCTGTTTCTTATCATTACTTTATTGACTAATGCTTTTAAATTTTCGTCATCATCAATGGAGCGTGCATCTTTTTTATATTTTTCATAGAATGATGATTCGCTGCCAAGATGACCGGGCTTTAGTAAAGACACTAAATTAAAGATTTCGCTAATTCTGTTTTGGATAGGAGTAGCTGTTAATAGTAAACAGAATTTCTTTTTTAAATTTTGGACAAACTCATAGTTTTTCGTTTTATTATTTTTCAGTTTATGGGCCTCATCAATAATCACCAAATCATAATCCAGGTTGTATATGATATCTCGATGAGGCTGTCTTTTTGCTGTATCAATAGATGATACGACAATATCGCATTGCTCCCATACATAGCTTTTGCGCTGAACCATAGCAGGAATGTAGAACTTGCTGTTTAGCTCAAAAGCCCATTGGGTTACAAGAGAAGCCGGAACTAAAATTAACACTTTTTTTACTAATCCACGAATCATATATTCTTTAAGAATTAATCCTGCTTCAATTGTTTTACCAAGCCCAACCTCATCTGCCAAGATGGCTTTTCCATTCATATCTTCTATTACCTTTTTGGCAACTTCTAATTGGTGAGGCAAAGGAGATAGGTCTGATAGGTATTTGGGGGCTTGGAGACCTTCGAAGTCTGGAATGATATTATGTTGTTCTACTTCTACAGCAAGCTTATATAATTCCCAATTTGCCCATGGACCATCATCTGAAATTCGTTTTAATAACTGATTATTCCATGAATCATCAAAATTAATTTGCAGGGTCATATCGTATTCTTCCTTTCTGATTTCATTTGGTTAAGCTGACATATTATGTATGTATAAAAGGAATGAAAAAAGAAAGCTAGTAAAACACAAAAATATATTGCCACCTTTTCATTCGGATGTTAGGATAAAAGGGTAAAAAAGTTTTTAATTTTGTCACAATTTATTTATATTTGAAAAAAACATGAACATTAAAAGAGAAATAAACAATAAATGATCGTGTTTTACTAATCTCACTAAACAACCATAATTTCTGGTAGTATTTAGTATGACCAATTGAGAAAATTTTATGAATCGCGGATGAGAAATAGGGGAGAGACTACATTCGTAGCGCCGAAGGAGCAAACATTTTTGTGAATCTCTCAGGCAAAAGAACTCTATTTGGACGCAGCTCTGGAGAGTGCTTACAAAGAACCGTGTAAGCCACCAAAGGGGACAGCCGATTATGGTGGTAATCGGTAAACTTTCAGGTGCAAGGACAGAGACCTTACTTTTTATAAAGGGGGGTTTCTGTCTTTTTTTGTTGCAATTTTTTTGACTGCAATAAATGAGAATGTCTAATACATAAGGGATTGGAGTGCTGTTAATTGACTTTATTAAAGCAAACACCGTTATATGAGGTATATAAAGAGTATGGTGGAAAGACAATCGATTTCGGAGGCTGGAATTTACCTGTTCAATTTTCCGGCATTAAACAGGAGCATGAGGCTGTTCGTACAAAAGCTGGCTTATTTGATGTATCCCATATGGGCGAGATTGAAGTAACGGGGAAAGATAGTCTAGCCTTTCTCCAAAAAGTACTTACAAATGACATAGAAAAAATAAAAATAGGTGCTGCTCAATATTCTGCGATGTGCTATGAAAATGGCGGGACAGTAGATGATTTATTAACATATAAGCTTGCAGACAATCACTACTTATTAGTAGTAAATGCATCAAATATCGAAAAGGATTTTGAATGGCTACAAAATCAAGTAAGTGGCGAAATTACCTTGACTAATTTGTCAGAAGATTTTGCTCAATTAGCGCTGCAAGGGCCATTAGCTGAAGACGTGCTAAAAAAAATAAATCCTACTGTTGATTATGCTGCAATTAAATATTTTCATTTTCAAAATAAGGTGACTTTAGCAGGTAAAGAAGTTCTCTTGTCACGTACTGGCTATACTGGTGAAGATGGATTCGAAATCTATTGTCAAAGCGAAGATGCACAAGGTATATGGAAGGAAATATTGACAGTAGGAGAGGTGTTAGGCGTTCTTCCTTGCGGTTTAGGTGCAAGGGACACTTTACGATTTGAAGCAACACTTGCTTTATATGGTCAAGAGTTATCAGCGAACATTACACCCTTGGAAGCAGGGATTGGTTTTGCAGTCAAATTAAACAAAGCAGCTGACTTTATTGGGAAGGAAGCTTTAGTGAAGCAAAAAGAGGAAGGCTTAACTAGAAAACTAGTTGGACTTGAAATGCTGGACAGAGGAATTCCACGCCATGGTTATAAAGTATATGCAAATGGGTCTTGTATCGGGGAAGTTACTACTGGTACACAATCGCCCACATTAAAGAAAAACATTGGGCTTGCATTAATCCAAGTCGATTATGCTGCAATAGATACAGAAGTGGAAGTAGAAATAAGAGGGAAATATTTGAAGGCCAAAGTTATAAAAACGCCTTTTTATAAAAGTAAATAACTTTTTAAGCTTTTTTCTACATGAAAAACAAATGGGCTAATGACTGGGGGAAAAACGAATGAAGCATCGCTATTTACCGATGACGGTTCAAGATCAAAAGGAAATGCTTGAAGTAATTGGTGTAAGTTCAGTAGAAGAATTATTTTCAGATATACCAGAAAAAGTACGCTTTCAAGGAGACTATCAAATTAAACCTGCAAAAAGTGAATCTGCTTTATTGAAAGAATTAACAAAGCTTGCCCAAAAAAATGCGGATGCAAAAGCAAATGTATCTTTTCTTGGAGCTGGTGTTTATGATCATTATTCACCTGTTATTGTAGACCATGTTTTATCACGCTCTGAATTTTATACAGCTTATACCCCATATCAACCAGAAATTTCACAAGGGGAATTACAAGCAATTTTTGAATTTCAGACAATGATATGTGAACTGACAGGAATGGACGTAGCTAACTCTTCTATGTACGACGGAGCAACTGCATTAGCAGAGGCAGGTATGTTAAGTGCGGGTACGACGAAACGAAAAAAGATCCTTGTATCAAGCACTATTCATCCAGAAGCAAAAGAAGTAGTGAAAACTTATGCAAAGGGTCAGTATATCGAAGTAGTAGAGGTTCCTCATAAGGAAGGCATAACCGATTTAGATGCGCTAGAGGCAATGGTGGATGATACAGTTGCAGCGGTTATGATTCAGTATCCAAACTTTTTTGGAAGAGTGGAACCGCTGAAGGATTTAGAAGCAATTATTCATGCTCATAAATCATTATTTGTCGTCTCAAGCAATCCTTTAGCTTTAGGGGCACTGACGCCACCAGGAAAGTTTCAGGCAGATATCGTAGTTGGTGATGCACAGCCTTTTGGTATTCCAATGGGTTTTGGTGGACCGCACTGTGGTTATTTCGCTGTAACGTCTAAATTAATGCGTAAGGTTCCTGGTCGTTTAGTAGGACAAACGCTAGATGAGAATGGTCAAAGAGGATTTGTGCTCACACTTCAGGCGAGAGAGCAGCATATTCGCCGTGATAAGGCCACTTCTAATATTTGCTCCAACCAAGCACTTAATGCTTTAGCTGCTTCTGTAGCTATGACTGCACTCGGTAAGCACGGGGTGAAGGAAATGGCGGTTGCAAATATACAGAAAGCTCATTATGCAAAAACGAAATTAAGGGAAGCTGGATTTGAAATAGTTTTTGAAGGTCCATCTTTTAATGAATTTATTATTAAATGTAATTCCTCTATTTCAGCTATTAACCGTGCATTATTAGAAATAGGTATGATCGGTGGCTATGATTTAGGAAGAGACTTTGAACAACTAGAAAATCATATGCTAATTGCCGTAACGGAATTACGTACAAAAGAAGAAATTGATGAATTCGTTGCAGAAATGGAGGATTATCATGTCTAATCAAAATCAGCCTCTTATCTTTGAAAGCAGTACACCAGGCAGAATAGGTTATAGTTTACCAGAGATGGATATTCCAGCAGTAGATCTTAATCAGCTGTTGCCGGATGATTATATAAGAGAAGAAAATCCAGAACTACCAGAAGTATCTGAATTAGATATTATGCGCCACTATACTGCTCTATCCAAACGAAATCATGGATTAGATTCTGGCTTTTACCCTTTAGGTTCTTGTACGATGAAATATAATCCGAAAATAAATGAAAATGTGGCAAGATTTAATGGATTTGCCCATATTCATCCTTTGCAAGAAGAGTCATCTGTACAAGGTGCATTAGAGCTAATGTATGATTTACAACAGCATCTTGTAGAAATTACAGGTATGGATGAAGTGACATTGCAGCCAGCTGCGGGTGCGCATGGTGAGTGGACTGGATTAATGCTGATTAGAGCCTACCATGAAGCAAATGGAGACACTCATCGCACGAAAGTAATTGTTCCCGATTCTGCACATGGAACTAATCCCGCATCAGCGACAGTTGCTGGTTTAGAAACAATTACAGTAAAATCCAATGAACATGGACTCGTCGATTTAGATGATTTAAAGCGAGTAGTAGGAGAAGATACAGCGGCGTTAATGTTAACAAATCCTAATACGTTAGGACTTTTTGAAGAAAATATTTTAGAAATGGCTGAAATTGTTCATAATGCCGGTGGAAAATTATATTATGATGGCGCCAATTTAAATGCCGTTCTTTCTAAAGCTAGACCTGGTGATATGGGCTTTGACGTTGTTCATTTGAACTTGCATAAGACATTCACGGGCCCGCATGGTGGCGGGGGACCCGGTTCAGGGCCAGTAGGCGTGAAAGCAGATTTAATTCCTTTCCTACCAAAGCCAGTTTTGTCAAAAGTAGGAGGGGAATTCGTATTAGATTACAACAGACCGCAATCAATTGGTAGAGTTAAGCCGTTTTATGGTAACTTTGGAATTAATGTACGTGCATACACTTATATACGTTCAATGGGTCCTGATGGCTTAAAGGCTGTTACAGAAAACGCAGTGTTAAATGCTAACTATATGATGCGTCGTCTGTCTGCGTATTATGACTTACCATTTGATCGTCATTGTAAACATGAATTTGTTTTGAGTGGAAGAAGACAAAAAAAATTAGGAGTACGAACTCTTGATATTGCCAAAAGACTGCTTGATTTTGGGTATCATCCACCAACTATCTATTTCCCTCTTAATGTGGAGGAATGTATTATGATAGAACCAACGGAGACAGAATCGAAAGAAACATTAGATAGCTTTATTGAAGCGATGATTCAAATTGCAAAAGAGGCAGAAGAAACACCTGAAATTGTTCAGGAAGCTCCTCATACGACGGTAATCGGTCGCTTAGATGAGACATTGGCAGCGAGAAAGCCAGTTCTTCGTTATACAAAATAATGAATCTGTGTGAAGCTAAGTTGCCTTTTTAAAAAAAGTTTAACCAATAAAAAAGCTGATGTCTCCAATTTAATGGGCATCAGCTTCTTCTATATAATAATTCCTAAAAGAATATTATTATTTTTTTGCTTTAATTTTTCCTGTCCACTTTTTAAATCCGCCTTCTAATTGGGTTAAATCTTTATAACCTTTTCGATTTAGAAATTGAGCAGCTCTTCCGCTTCTCATCCCATTTTGACAGTATAGATATACTGGTTTATCAGGACGGATTTCACTTTTTCTCATTTTTAGTTGTGATAGTGGAATGTTTCTTGCGCCAAGCACATGTCCAGCCTCATATTCGTTTGGTTCACGTACATCAATTAACTGTGCCTTTCTGTAACCTTGACGGAATTCATCTTGGCTAACAGTTTTTACAATTCGGCGCTGATACAGCCACATCACTAAGGAATACACAAGGAATGCGACTAAAATGATGAGAAGAGTATAAATCGTTGTCAATTCTCATTTCTCCTTTCAATTACTTACACTATCTCTATTATATCTATCAACCCTTATAGTAGTAAAGTAAATACTTACAATATCATTAACATTCCTATGCTATTTGGGGGGAATTGGCAGAAACATTCTTCATTTGTGCAAGTTACTTTTAAATATCCTTTCTTTTTGATATCCTTAGTAAGGATTTAATGTACATCATACATAGAAAAAGAGGGTTCATTATGGTAAAAGAAACATGGAGATTTATTGATTCAGGCAATCACTCTCCTTCTTTTAATATGGCATTAGACGAAGCGTTATTAGAATGGCATTCTAAAGGAGTTTTTCCGCCGGTGATTCGTTTTTATGGCTGGAATCCTGCTACTTTATCTATTGGATATTTTCAGAAGGTAGAGAAAGAAATTGATTTAGAAGCGGTCAAAGAACTAGGGCTTGGATTTGTGAGAAGACCAACAGGCGGTAGAGGTGTTCTGCATGAACATGAATTAACTTACAGTGTGATTGTATCAGAAGAACATCCTCATATGCCAAAAACAGTAACCGAGGCATATCGAGTAATTTCAGAAGGCATTTTAAAAGGATTTCATTTTCTAGACTTAGATGCCTATTTTTCTGTTCCGAAAACGGAAGAACAGAAAAATAATTTGAAAAGTCCAAGGTCTGCTGTATGCTTTGATGCTCCTAGCTGGTATGAATTAGTAGTAGAAGGAAGAAAAGTTGCGGGAAGCGCACAGACAAGACAGCAAGGCGTCATCTTGCAGCATGGTTCGATTTTACTAGATTTAGATGAGGACAAGTTATTTCGACTATTTAAGTATCCAAATGACCGGGTTAAAGAAAGAATGCAAAAAGCATTTAAGAGCAAAGCTGTAGCGATTAATGATTTAACTTCAAGAAATATTACGATTGATAGGGCAAAAGAAGCGTTTAAAAAAGGCTTTGAGGAAGGTTTACATATTCAATTAGAAAATTATCAATTAACAAATGAAGAACTAGAATATGTAGAAAAAATAGCGAAAGAAAAATATGAGCGTAATGAGTGGAATTTTAGACGATAAAAATATCGCATTTAAACACGAAATTCTTTTTTAGAATATCGTGTCAGACTGTAAACAAACTTCTGAATTTTAGATATAGAGGATTGTCTATAGTATATTTATTAGTCCCTTTGAATAGGGATGTTGCTTTCCGTTTCAGGGGTTCGCTTTCCGTGGGGCTCGCGCTTAGCCGCTTCGGCTTTCAGCCTGCAGGGTCTAAGCTGTCTCGCTAATCCCACAGGAGTCTCACCCCTTCCACTCCAAGCAACACATGAAAATTCAATGTAAGTTTCTAAAAATCTTTTTGTCGACAAACTGACACGAAATTCTTTTTTAGAATTTCGTGTTTTATTTGTGTGAACAGTACTGTTTAAAAGAAAAAAAGCAAAGAGGCAGTCTCATTTTTGATTGTCGAAAAATTTTTTGAGAGAGCAATTTTTTGGATAAAAAGGCTTATATCAATGGATTATCCCTTCTTTTATTTAGCAAGGACGAAAAAGGACGAAATTTCTTTTTTTATATTAAATAATCGATGTTTCTCTTTCTTTTTCTTTAAAATCTACTTTATTTCGTCATTTGACAAATTGGTAGATATATAAAGAGGGTACAATATATAGGTAAGTGTTTTTATAATAGATACTATATATTGATTTTATGTGTTTGTTGTGATAGTTTAAGGGTATTACTAAAAATGCTAGATATCTAATGATAGATTTATATACGAAGTTTGTTTTCATCAACTATTAGTATCAGCTCTACTTTTATATAAATGAAGGGGTTGTGTGTATGTCAGTAATGTTAAGTCAAAGTTTGCAGGTAGATATTGAAAAGCTGAATAAGGATATCGCGTTATTTCCGGAGGTTCATTCGATTACTCCAGATATGAAACTAACTCATAAAGGCGTTTCTCGACTTGTCATGCTTGACCGTTATACGTATAAAGATACAGAGAAAATTACGTTATCTGCTGGCGATTTCGTTGTTTTAACAATTAAAGAAGATCCTAAGTTTCCAGCAAGGGGATTAGGATTTATTCAAGAAATTGATCATATTCTAAATACAGCAAAAGTATTAGTGGAAGAGGATTATCGTGGAGTTCTAGAAGGAGAAGAGGCACAAACTGGGGTAATCGTTCGTTCATTAGATATTATTGAAAAACCGTTAGAAATATATTACGAGCAAATTGCAAAGCGAAATGCTACTGGACTTGCATCAGTAGAAAAAACGGAAGAAAAAAGACAAGAATGGTTCCAAAAGTTTTACAATGAACTTGTTAACTTAAACTTCATTCCGGCAGGACGTGTACTATATGGTGCAGGAGCAGGTACAGACGTTACTTACTTTAACTGCTATGTAATGCCGTTTGTACAGGATTCAAGAGAAGGTATTTCTGAGCACCGTAAGCAGGTTATGGAAATCATGAGTCGTGGTGGCGGAGTTGGAACAAATGGATCGACATTAAGACCTCGCAACACATTAGCAAAAGGCGTTAATGGTAAATCATCTGGTTCTGTTTCTTGGTTGGATGATATTGCGAAGCTAACGCATTTAGTAGAACAAGGCGGAAGCCGTCGTGGTGCTCAAATGATTATGCTAACTGACTGGCATCCGGACATTATAGAATTCATTATTTCGAAAATGCAAAACCCCCGAATTTTACGTTTCTTGATTGAAAATACACAAGATGAAACGATTAAAAAGCATGCACAAGATAAATTGAAATTTACTCCGTTAACAGAACAAGAGCGTTCTATGTATCAAGGGATTCTAAATTATAAAAATATCCCCGGTCAAGGTGGTTTTAACGAGGGTATTTTCCGTGATGCAGAAGAAAAGCTATCAAGTGGCGGTACTTATACTGTTCATCAATCTGAATTTTTAACAGGGGCAAACATTTCTGTCTGCTTAACAAATGAATTTATGGAAGCGGTGGAAAAAGACGAAGATTATGAATTACGTTTCCCTGATGTAGAAAGTTATGATAAAGAACAAATGCAGCATTACAACGAAGAATGGCATAAAGTTGGCGATGTAAGAGAATGGCTGGCAGCAGGAAATAAAGTCCGTGTTTATCGTAAAATTAAAGCAAAAGAGTTATGGAACTTAATTAATATTTGTGCAACATATTCTGCGGAACCAGGAATTTTCTTTATTGATAATGCGAACGAAATGACAAATGCAACTAGCTATGGTCAAAAAGTTGTGGCGACAAACCCATGTGGAGAGCAGCCGTTAGCACCATTTAGCGTATGTAATTTAGCTGCTGTTAATCTTGCAGAAATGGCAGATAAGGAAAAGAAAACAGTTAACTTTGAAAAACTAAAGAAAACAGTAGAAGTTGGCATAAGAATGCAAGATAACGTAATCGATGCGACACCTTATTTCCTGGAAGAAAATAAGAAACAAGCTCTTGGGGAACGTCGTGTAGGTCTTGGAGTGATGGGGCTTCATGATTTACTAATTTACTGTGAAACAGAATACGGTAGTGAAGAAGGCAATGTTTTAGTAGACAAAGTGTTTGAAACGATTGCAACTACTGCTTATAGAGCATCGATTGAGTTAGCAAAAGAGAAAGGTAGCTTCCCATTCTTGAAGGCTGAGACAAGAGAAGATGAAGCGAAACTACGTAACGCCTTTATCCATACGGGCTACATGAGAAAAATGCCTAAAGACATTAGAGAGGATATTCTTCAATATGGTATCCGCAATTCTCATTTATTAACAGTCGCTCCAACAGGAAGTACAGGAACGATGGTTGGTGTATCAACTGGTCTTGAACCATACTTCTCCTTCTCTTATTTCAGAAGTGGAAGACTAGGAAAATTCATCGAAGTGAAAGCTGATATTGTGCAAGAATATTTAGATGCACACCCAGAAGCAGATCCAAACAATCTTCCCAAGTGGTTCATTGCTGCAATGGATTTAGCTCCAGAAGCACATGCTGATGTTCAATGTATCATTCAAAGATGGATTGATAGTTCGATTAGTAAAACGGTAAATGCACCAAAAGGATACAGTGTAGAACAAGTTCAAAAAGTATATGAAAGATTATATCGTGGTGGAGCTAAAGGCGGTACCGTTTATGTAGATGGCTCACGGGATAGTCAAGTATTAACCTTAAAAGCGGAAGAAAACACATTTGAAGAAGCTCAACCACAAAAACGTGAAGAACCACATGTAGTTCTTGTAGATACAATAAATGAATTGAAATCAACGAATGTAATGATTGGATCAGAAATTGGTGATACATGTCCTGTATGTCGAAAAGGTGTTGTCGAAGAAATCGGTGGTTGTAACACGTGTACGAATTGTAACACGCAGTTAAAGTGTGGTTTGTGATTCGTTAATAGAGATAGAAGTGTTGCTTTAAAATCAAGTTTTATGGAAAAAATCCTCTTTGGTTCCTTTACTAAAGAGGATTTTTTTGTATTTATGGAAAATGGAAAGGTGTTGTTTGCAAGAATGTTAAATGCAAACGTTCATCATCAATAGAAAAAGCTGGAGAATGGTATTGGACTGTATTTACCGATTGACTTTTTTTACAAGTCTCTTTAGAATAAATATCGTACTTTAAAAATATAAGGAGGATTATTAAAAATGATACCTAGACTATGGACCCTAACTTTGAACCAGTAATTGAATACGGTCAAAGACTCTGTTTGTATACACAGAGTAAACGGGATAAGTCTGTCCTTTTTAATAATCTTCTTTTTAATTATATTTATCTTCTTTGAAGAAAGGGATTATTCTGCTTTTCTTCATTTTTGTGTAATTTCCTTCGCTAAGAGAGAAGCTTATATGGTGACATTTACCTTCATGCTTTTACTTTTAATTAAGATGGGCAATTCCCTTTACTCTAAATCACAGACATGGTGTCTGTGATTTTTTGTTTTATCTAAATGAAGATGGAGGGGTTTCGAATGTGTATGTTACTTTTTTATTGATACGAGCTTAGTCCAGAAGCTCGTATCGATTCTTGCTATCGATACGAAATGATAAAATTTCAGGAGGTAGCAAATATGGAAAAAATCTGTTTTGAATTAGAAAATGTTGAATTAGCCTATTTAGATAAGGAAATCTTAAAGATCAACCGTTTAGCTATTCACCAATTTGACCGAATCGGGATTGTTGGTAAGAACGGTGTAGGAAAAAGTACACTATTGAAATTATTGGCAGGTAAGATACAACCCACAAAAGGGAGAGTGTCTCGTCATGTTGAATATGGATATTTTGAGCAGCTTGAAGCACCGACATCTCTTGGAACCGATCCGGTATTACTTGGAAAATTAGATATCCCAAAAGATTCGGTTCAGTTAAGTGGTGGAGAGCAGACAAGGATGAAGCTTGCTCAGTTGTTTACCAATTATTACGAAGGATTGCTAATTGATGAGCCGACCACACATTTGGATCAAGAGGGTATTTCCTTTTTTTTAGAGGAACTTCGATATTATTATGGAGCGCTAGTATTAATTAGTCATGATCGTAGAGTGCTAGACGAATTAGTAACGACAATCTGGGAAATTCATGAAGGCAAGGTCCAGGTTTATTCAGGAAATTATAGTGAATACGTGGTCCAAAAGCAGTTAGAACGTGAGCAACAACAGCAAGCTCATGAACAATTCGTAAAAGAAAAGAGCAGGCTTGAAAAAGCAGCACAAGAAAAAATGAAAAAAGCACAAAAGGTTGCTCAAGCAGGGCGGATTTCAAAAAGGGAAGCGAGTGCCTTACCGAACAAGTCGTTTATGACGAAGTCCAAAGGTACGAGTGCAAAAGCGATGCAGCGTGCAGCTAAAGCTATTGAGAATCGAATGGAAAAACTTCAAGAAGTCGAAGCTGTAAGTGAAAATAGACCAATTGTTTTCCGTCAAACGAAAGCTACAGAATTGCATAACAAGTTCCCGATTATGGCTGACCGCTTTACACTTCAAGTTGAGAATAAAATATTAGTAAAAGATGTTAGCTTTCAGCTGCCGCTTGGGAAAAAAATTGCGATTACAGGTAAAAATGGCAGTGGAAAAAGTACATTGCTAGATCATATTGCGAATAAAGGTAATGACCTGATAATTTCTCCAAAAGCAAAAATAGGATATTTCAAGCAAATGAGTTATCAATTCACTAATAATGAAACAGTTCTGCATTTCGTAAAAAATCGTTCAGGATATGATGAAACATTTTTACGAAGTGTTTTGCACTTAATGCAGTTTGTTGGTACAGATTTACAAAAAAGTGTAAAGTCACTAAGTGGTGGCGAAGCTATTCGCCTTCAACTTTGTCTGCTATTCTTAGGAGAATATAATATTTTATTGTTAGATGAACCAACTAATTTCTTAGATATCAATGCCATTGAAGCATTAGAAACCTTTATTGCGGGATATGAAGGCACCATACTTTTTGTTTCACATGATCAACAATTTATAAAAAATGTAGCAGATTTGCAATGGAATATTCATGAGAAAAAATTGATACAAAAATGAGTGGGAAAATTAGCCGTTAGATTTCGGCGGTTTTTATTCCGCTCTTAACGGACAGTTAGACCCGACCGAAAGTTGCGGAAAATCGATAAAGCTTTCGTAAAGGTCGAGTCAGTGCAACTAAACATCAGTGGGGGATGAAGGAAAATCCCCACTGATGGAAGTTTCCCTTCATTTTTTGGAGAAACGTGGGTTAACGAGGTGATTATAACAAACTTTATTATATAGCTACGATATTTATAAAAAAGATGTGAAGAAACACCTTTTGGATTTGATTATTGCAAACGGGCTCTATTTTTGAAAATAAAAAGAAAATAATAGAAAATAAATTACAGGCTCTAAAATATCCATGTTAGTTAAGATACTGTTGATAAGGCATACTACAAAACAAAGGATTTTTTGAAGTGCTTAGCTATTAGGTTTAATGAAATACCCGCATATAACTTGATAATGGAGTGGAATAAATGAAACAAATTTCAATTTTAATTGCTGATGATGAGGAGGAGATAGCTGATCTAGTCGCAATTCATCTAGAAAAGGAAGGATATAATGTCATTAAAGTACATGATGGCCAAGAAGTTATACATGTTACCCAGGCTCAATCAATTGATTTGCTGATTTTGGATATTATGATGCCGAAAATGGATGGATATGAAGTAACCCGTCAGATTCGAGAACAATATAATATGCCTATTATTTTTTTGAGTGCAAGAACCTCTGATTTCGATAAGGTACATGGACTAGTGATTGGGGCAGATGATTATATGACTAAACCATTTACGCCAATCGAATTGGTTGCACGTGTGAATGCGCAATTGCGGCGCTTTATGAAGTTGAATCAACCCAAAGTAGTGGATAAGAAAACTATTTTGGAATTTGGTGAAATAGTGGTCTCTCCTGATCAACGTACGGTTTTGCTATATGGTGAAACAGTCGAGCTAACGCCGAAAGAGTTTGACATTCTGTATTTATTAGCTAGTCATCCAAAGAAAGTTTATAGTGTAGAAAATATTTTTCAAATAGTATGGGGTGATGCATACTTTGAAGGGGCTAATACGGTAATGGTACATATTCGCACCCTAAGGAAAAAACTTGGAGAAGATAAGCGGAAAAACAAGCTAATCAAAACGGTTTGGGGAGTGGGGTATACATTCAATGGCTAAATTTATACGCAGTTTTCGCGCTAAAATAATCGTATTATTTGGTCTAAGTATGCTTCTCGGTGGTATAATAACTTACTTATTCTTTAAAGGACTACAGCTTTATTATCATGCAACTGTTCGTCGAGGTGACCCGTTAGCTGAACTTCGTCAATTCATAGGTAGTATCGGAGACTTTAACTTCTTTTTCATACTATTTATCTCCCTTTCGTTCCTGTTTTTCTTTTTACTTACTAAGCCCTATTCTACCTATTTTAATGAATTATCAAATGGAATTACTTATCTTGCTCGTGGCAACTTTAAACATCGAGTTCATATCCATTCAAATGATGAATTTGGAGATATTGCCCAAGCAATTAATCAGGCAAGTGAAAAGTTAGAAGAAGCCATACAAAGAGGCGATTTTTCAGAAAACAGTAAAGAGCAATTAGTTGTAAATTTAGCCCATGATTTGCGGACTCCACTAACTTCTGTTTTAGGTTATTTAGATTTAATCCTTAAAGATGAGAAGTTGACTAAAGAACAAGTCAGACATTTTTTAACGATTGCCTTTACTAAATCGCAGCGGTTAGAAAGACTGATTGATGAATTATTTGAAATAACTAGAATGAACTATGGCATGTTACCAGTTGAAAAAAGACAAATTAATGTAAGTGACCTACTTCTCCAATTAAAAGAAGAATTGTATCCTGTTTTTGAGAAAAATGATTTGATCGCTCGAATGAATATTTTACCCCATTTACCTATTTGGGGTGACGGGGAGATGTTAGCTCGTGTGTTTGAAAATCTTTTAACCAATGCCAATCGTTATGGATATGATGGTCAGTTTGTAGATATAAACGGGTTTGTTGATGGAGAAGAAGTGGTTGTTCAAGTTGTAAATTATGGAGATAGTATTCCACCGGATGAGCTTCCATATCTTTTTGATATGTTTTATACCGGTGATAAAGCACGTACTCACCAGGAAGATAGCACAGGTCTTGGTTTATTCATTGCAAAGAATATTGTGGAGCAACATAATGGAACGATTACAGCTGAAAGTAGTTTAATACGGACTGTATTTGAAGTTCGTTTACCGCAAGAAAGTGTTCCAATTGACCAAGTTTAAATATTTCATAAAGGATTTAAGAAAAATTTAAATTTTACCCTACTCTTTATTTAAAAAGTTTTTCCTATTCTAGAAGAGAATAGGAGGAACGTGAAATGAAGAAGTGGGGTTTTTTATTGTTGTTAGTAATATGTCTGAGTTTTGTACTTGTCAATAAAGAATGGTCTATTCAAAATAAAGTAGAAGTTGAAAGAAATGAAAAAAATAACATTGATCCTATAGATAATAGCGAGACTTCTGAAGGTTTCCAAACGATAGCGATTACGAAAGAACAAATCTTTCAAGGAAATTTACTTTTGGTTAATAGTGAAAATCCGGTTCACCAAGAGAGTATAAAATCAGATGTTATAAATTTATTTATGCATAGAGAATTGACAACTGGTTACGGGTTGCTTGATAACGAAATTAAATTGTCAGAGGATGTTGCCCGTAAATTTTCTGTAATGATAGCTGCTGCTGAAAAAGAGGGGGTTCGCCATTTCTTAATTAATAGTGGCTTTCGAGACTTCGATGAGCAAAATGTGCTTTATCAAGAAATGGGCTCTGACTATGCTTTGCCTGCAGGCTATAGCGAACATAATTTAGGTTTATCACTTGATGTGGGGTCAACTCTAACGAAGATGGAGGTAGCACCTGAAGGTCAGTGGTTAGAAGATAATGCTTGGAAATACGGCTTTATTTTACGCTATCCAAAGGATAAAACAGAAGTTACTGGAATTCAATATGAACCTTGGCATATTCGCTATGTTGGATTACCGCATAGTGCGATTATGGAGGAAAAGAATTTTGCTTTGGAAGAATATTTGGATTACTTAAAAGAGGAAAAAAAACTTTCTACGAGTGTAAATGGAGAAAAATATGAGATTTTTTATTATCCTGTTAAAAAAAATACTGATGTTCTAGTGCCGGACAATCTTCGTTATGAGATATCAGGCAACAACGTGGATGGTGTAATTGTCACAGTACTTCCTGAATCCTTAAAAAGGGAAAGGATGGCAGAATGAGAAATTCGAAAATAATGAATAGAATTATAGTACTAGCACTTTTTATCTTTTATATATACGAATTATTTAAAATCATTCTATTTAAGTTCCGCTGGAGAGATACGACCTTCCTCATGTCTCAACTTCAGAGGAATCTTGGGAACCCTGATAATCTCGTGTACCAATTGCAAAGAGGCAATTTCATCCCATTAAAAACAGTATCTATTAATATTCAGAGTCTATCGGGGTGGCATGATTTAAGTAATTTTGTTGGAAATATTGCAGCGTTCATCCCTTTTGGAATATTTCTTGTATTATTGTCTAAAAAAAGGGGGATATCATTCAGAGGTGTATTAGTCCAATCCTTTATTTTAAGTTTATGCTTGGAATGCCTACAGGTCGTTTTTTCACTCGGGATTTTTGATGTGGATGATCTACTATTAAACACCTCTGGGGGATTAATTGGCTTTGGTGCGATCAAGCTTTATCGTAAATTTACAGGAAATACATCAAGCATTGATCAAGATAGAGATATGGTTGAAAAACAGAAGATTTAGAATGATGAGGAAGAAGAACCGTACCGTTATTTAGCAAAATGGGTACTGGATGTGGGTGAAGCAGCGTAATATTGTTAAATCAGCTAATAGGAGCTCCAAAGTAATTCCCAAAGTGGCATTATTAATGAAGTTTTCGCCTGGGGAAATTATCAATTTTTAAATAACTACTAAACAATACTTTACAAAGAAAGATCCAATTTGATCAAATCGAATTAAAAAGGTATGGAAGAAGGCTGTGCAAACTAATCTGCACAGCCTTCTATATATTGAAAATGTTAGTAGCTATTTTCTGAAAGTTGGTCTTAATAATAACCGTAAGGCGGGATGCCATACCCATATCCGTATGGTGGATAACCATATCCTCCATATAATGCTGGACCAAGTAAAGCGCCAGTAGCAAATCCACCGAGTAGACCTAAACCAAGTCCTAATCCAGCACCGCCAAATCCAAAACCTGGTCTTCCAAAACCAAACCCAGGTCTGCCGATTCCAAAGCCCGGACGTATTCTTCTCACATCATTTGTATAAATGAAATGATTCTGCATAAAATCTCCTCCTCTTTTTCTAACTAACTTTTAGCGCTATCACCATTTCAAACTTTATCTTTAGTTAGTGAACAAACAAGGTGCGTGCACTTTCATCTTTCGGGATAGTGTATGTGTCTATTTCCTGTTTTGCTTGATATAAACGCCTATCTCTACTTACAACAATCTTTCTATTGTGTTTTCTGCTGAATGACCGGAAATGTGTGAACATTTAACTTGTCTGTTGTACTATTTTCCCCTTCGAAATACTAAATTTGAGTATAGAGATGGAGAATTCCTTACATTTGTCTTCGATTGTCTTAGTTGGTTGTTAAAAGGAGGGAAAAGTATGTATATTGACGGAGTCTTTTCCGGTGGAGGAATTAAGGGGTTAGCATTAGTAGGGGCATATGAAGTCGTAGAGCAGCGAGGTTTTCATTTTGCTAGATTGGCAGGAACGAGCGCTGGATCCATTGTTGCAGCTTTAATTGCCGCAGGATATAAGAGTAAAGAAATAGCTAATTTATTGGAAGAACTGGATTTAAACACTTTTTTAGATGAAAGAAAATTGCTCATTCCCTTTCCACTAGCGAAATGGTTTTTTCTATATTGGAAGCTGGGATTATATAAAGGAGAGGAATTAGAAAAGTGGATAGCAGATAAATTAGCCGCAAAAGGATTAAGAACATTTGCAGATATACCTCCGCAATCATTACGTTTCATTGCGTCAGATATTACAAATGGAGTATTAATGATTCTGCCAGATGACTTGCCTAAATACGGAATCAACCCTCAAACCTTTTCCATTGCAAAGGCGGTTAGAATGAGCTGTAGTCTTCCTTATTTTTTTGAACCTGTGGTAATTGGGAGTAAGTCAAATAAAAATGTGATTGTGGATGGAGGTGTGCTCAGTAATTTCCCGATGTGGCTATTCGATCAAGAGAACGTTCTGAAAACAAGGCCTGTTTTAGGAATTAAATTAAGCCATAACATCAAAGAGCATCCAAAACATAAAATTCATAATGCGATCGATTTATTTGCAGCGATGTTTGAAACGATGAAAGATGCTCATGATTCTAGATATATTTCCCGAAAACATGAAAAAAATATTATCTTTGTACCAACAGAAGGAGTAGTGGCGACAGAATTTTCCTTAACGAAAGAAAATCAAGAAAAGCTTATTCAATTAGGAAGAGATTGTGCGATAAAGTTTTTTAAAACATGGACGTATTGATAAAGTGAAACTTCCATCGGTGGGGGATTCCTTCATCCCCACTGATGGTTAGTTGAACCAATCGGACCTTTACGGACAGTTGATCTCAACTGATCTTCCTCGAATTCTCATAAGCTAGAGGTGGAGTCTTACTGTGTGGGATAAATGGAGCTTATAGAGGAGTATAGAAAGTATTTCATCCAAGAGAGAATTAATTTATAAAAAAAGAATCGAGCTCTTTATAAAGAGGCTCGATTCTTTCTTTTGCTCTTCTTCCCCTCAATAACAGTCAAATGAGCTGTACTTTTACTTCGTTTATGCTTATTGGCTTTTAAGGAAGAGGATTTGGTTGAGTGCTGTTGTGCTGTTGGTGATTTTTCTCTAGTTTGTAGTCGCTTTTTTGATTGCTTTGCAGCTTTTAGAAAAGCTCTTTGTTCTCTTTTTTGCGGACTAGATGTACTGAAATGGCGATAAATGAACCAGATAATGGCCCCGACAGCAAACATGACAGCAATGTTTAGAAAAAATCCTGTTGGATTTTTAATTAAATTTACAGCTAGGCCAATGAAAGCAAAGAAAATGATACTTCCAAATATAATAATTGAAAATCGGTTCTTCAAAAAAGCCACCTCCCTAAAAGCATGATGAGCATTTTTTCTAACTTTTAAACTATTATTAAGAAAAGTTTATTCAAAAAAGGCTAAATTGTTCACCTGAAAAAGTTTTCAGAAAAAGATTTTTAACAAAAAAATAGTATGTGTAGATCAATCTTGTATTTATATGGAATCTATTTCCCTTTATTATCCATCATACCCTTTTTATTTGCTCATTCAACCATTGCTTTTGATAATTGTGTTTCTGTTTCTTCTTCACGCCTTTTTAATTCATTAAAGGAAAGGATTGCTACTTCTACTTGCTCATTACTCGGTTCTTTTGTTGTTAATAATTGCAGCCAAAGTCCTGGTAATCCAAGGTATTTTAATACAGGAACCTCTCTTAATTTATTGGTAAGCTGAAGTACTTCAAAAGAAATGCCAATAACGAAAGGAATTAAGGCAATTCGGATTAATACTCTTTCAAACAGATTCTCTGGATAGAAGAACAAATAAAGGAATAGTCCGACAATTACCGTAAAAAGAATAAAGCTTGATCCGCAGCGATAATGTAATCTTGATGCTGCTTGGACATTTTCAATCGTTAATTCTTTTCCATTTTCATATGCATTGATTACCTTATGTTCGGCGCCATGATATTGAAATACTCTCTTTATAATAGGTGTCAGTGAAACAAAGTAAATGTATCCAAGTAAAAGGATAAGCTTAAAAAAGCTTTCTAGTAGGATTTGAGCAACATGACCAGAAATAATCGGCATAAACATAGCCGCTAAAAAGGTCGGAATAAGCGTAAAGATAAATTTTCCAAATAGAAAGGAAAGCACTCCTAGAACTGCTACTCCTAAAATCATGGATAGTTTAGAAGGCTCTTGTTCTTCCAATTTATAATCTTCTGAAGGGTCAAGATCAAATCGATCTGTTGAAAAATTTAAATGTTTTGTTCCGTTCCCACTTGATTCGATTATGGCAATAAGACCTCTTAAGAATGGGATTTTCTTAAATTTTGCTAGCTTTGTATTATACTTTCTTGGAAGATGAAAATAATCAACGGACTGATCTTTTCGTCTTATAGCTGTTACATAATGATGTTTACCTCCAAACATAACACCTTCTACAACAGCCTGACCTCCGTATAATGGTTTTTGTTCACTTGACATGTATAATTACACCAACCTCAGGATAAATTAGGTGAACACAACGGGCTTCTATATAATGAAGAATATTTATGGTTGTATTTTCCCCTAATACTATATTACTAAAAAATTCAAAAAACCACTAGCGTGACATCACATCCTATCTTAATCCTTCCTTTTAATTCATCATAAATAAGAATAATGCAAGGAAAGAAAAGGAATGGGACATACTACTAGTCGGAGGTGGATATTATGGAGAACAAACAACAATCACACGATGAAAAAGATAGACCGATGTCTTTTATTGCCTTAGTTATTTGGACAGGGATGTTTGGCGGTATTTTTTGGTCTTTAATTGGTTACGTTGGGTATGTTTTTAATTTTACGGAAATACGTCCTAATATTATTTTAGAACCTTGGGCAATCGGAAGTTGGAAATACGGTTGGCTTGGAACAGTAATCAGTATTATCGCAATTGGTTTTTTCTCCACGGGTGCGGCTTTTGCTTATTATTTAATGCTTAGAAAATTTAAAACCGTTTATATTGGGATGGGGTTTGGAATTGCATTATTTGCTTGCGTATTTATTGTTTTAAATCCAATTTTTCCAAGTATGGCGCCTTTCTTAGAGTTGAAAAGAGATACGATTATCACATCTGTATGTTTATACATTTTATATGGAGTTTTTGTTGGATATACAATTTCCTATGAAGAAAATGAAATTCAAATAAAAAAATGGAAAGAAACTAAGCCCGCTACGACTTTAACAGGTAATGAAGGAGAATAAAAATTTTTCTTCCGTTTAATTACTTGTAGCTAATTAGGGAGTCTAATATCTTTGTTTACATGCTATTTTGTCTGTATTTGAAGCGTATTTATGATAAAATGATTTACATGAGTGTACTTTTTCATCATTCAGATTATTACCTTATCTAGAAGTTGTTAAGGCTTTAAGAAGAACTGTGCCTCTAGGAATGCGTATAAAGTAAGGGAGAGGATTTAAATGGAGAAACTTAAAAGAGTAAGAGAAGCACTAACAGAAGTTGGGGCAGATGGTATTTTAATAACTAGCACTTATAACAGACGCTATGTTAGCAACTTTACAGGGTCTTCAGGAGCTGTCTTAATTAGTGGGGAAAAGGCTTTATTTATAACAGATTTTCGCTATGTAGAGCAGGCGGGAAATCAATGTATTGGATTTGATATCGTTCAGCATAAAGGGGCAATTCTTCAAGAAGTAGCTAATCAAGCAGAGAAACTAGGGATAAAGAACTTAGCATTCGAACAAGATTACACTACATTTACGCAGTATAAGGAGCTAGAAACGGTAGTAAAAGGAGAATTAGTGCCAGTTTCGGGGATAATTGAAAAGTTACGCTTGATTAAGACAAATGAAGAGATTAAGATATTAAAGGAAGCTGCTAAGATTGCTGATGCTGCTTTTACTCATATCCTTGATTTTATCAAGATTGGGAAAACAGAATTGGAAGTTTCGAATGAATTAGAGTTTTTTATGAGAAAATTAGGCGCCACTTCATCTTCTTTTGATACTATTGTTGCATCAGGAAAAAGATCTGCCTTGCCACATGGTGTTGCATCCGATAAAGTGATTGAAGCTGGTGATTTCATTACATTGGATTATGGTGCGTATTATAATGGATATGTATCTGATATTACGAGAACAATTGCGATCGGTAACCCAGATGAGAAATTAAAAGAAATCTATGATATCGTTTTAACTGCTCAACTGAAAGGTATGGAAGGCATTAAACCAGGAATTACTGGCGTCGAAGCAGATGCACTTACTCGTGATTACATAACTGAAAAAGGGTATGGAGAGTATTTTGGACATACAACAGGCCACGGAATAGGATTAGAAGTCCATGAAGGACCAAATTTATCCTTCCGTAATAATGCTCCGCTAGAACCAGGTATGGTAGTAACAGTAGAACCAGGTATTTATATTCCAGGTCTTGGTGGAGTGCGTATTGAAGATGATACAATAATAACAAAAGATCATAATGAAGCTTTAACCCATTCAACGAAAGAACTGATTATTTTATAGGAGGATTACTGCATGATTTCAGTAAACGATTTTAAGACAGGTTTAACAATTGAGGTAGACGGCGGAATCTGGCGCGTGCTCGATTTCCAACACGTTAAACCTGGTAAAGGTGCAGCGTTTGTTCGTTCAAAATTAAAAAATTTACGTACAGGTGCTGTTCAAGAAAAAACTTTCAGAGCTGGGGAAAAAGTTGCGAAAGCACAAATTGATAATCGCAAAATGCAATATTTATATGCAAACGGCGACCAGCACGTATTTATGGATGTAGAATCTTATGATCAAATTGAGCTTTCTGATTCTGTAATCGAATACGAATTAAAATTCCTAAAAGAGAATATGGAAGTCCATATAATGATGTATCAATCAGAAACACTAGGTGTAGAACTTCCAAACACAGTTGTATTAGAAGTGGCTGAAACAGAACCTGGTATTAAAGGAGACACTGCTTCAGGTGGTACAAAACCTGCAGTAATGGAAACAGGTCTAACTGTTCAAGTTCCTTTCTTCGTTAACCAAGGGGACCGTTTAATTATTAACACAACAGAAGCTAGCTATGTTTCTCGTGCGTAATGTCTAAAATGTAGATAATATACTAATTTTACCATTTGCTTTCCGGTGAAAATTCATGTATGATAAAATCATAGAAGCTGCGTTGTACGTTATCGTATGAAGTTTCAACCTTTATCGATATTTAGGGAGTTCTATATTAAAGAAGGATCAGCAGGCCTAATGCCATTCGTCATTAGGACATATGATGAGAGCTTTTGCGAACACCCACCTGGTGGAGCAGGTTTTGAAACTCCATACACCTAAGCGGCAAATGCGGCTGAAAAAGGAGGTAATCATTTGATTACCTCCTTTTTCCATGGAAATATAACGGCTCCTATTTTCTGGATTTTCTCTGAAAAATACTTGTGTTGAAAATATAAACGCTGTAATAATGGCGTTATCGTTTCTTATTAGCAGGAAATAAAAATACTTAGTGAAAGGAAAAGGGCTTTAGTTATAGACTAAAGAAAAAAGAATAAAAATTTTCCAAAAGAGTAGATTACGAATTTATCCTACTCTTAGTTTTTGTCCTGGGTATATTTTGTTAACATCCCTCAATTGATTCCATTCCTGCACTTTACCAACACTTGTATGAAACATCTTCGCAATTTGGCTGACAGTATCTCCTTTTTTCACGACATAATAGATAGCTTGTGTGGATGGTATTTTGATTTTTTGTCCGACTTTCAGTAGATTTGGGTTTTCTATTTGGTTGTAAGCTGCAAGTACTTTGATTGTTGTATTATATTTCCTGCTAATTTTATACAGTGTATCGCCTGCTTTAACAGTGTATTCTTTATTATTAGAGGTAATTGCTTTAGTGTCTGTCTCAAAATATGGAAGTGGATCAACTGCATTAGATTTATTGATATTCCAGCGGCCAACATGTAATTCAAAATGCAAATGCTGACCTGTTGAATCTCCTGTACTGCCCATATTGCCGATAACTTGTCCTTTTTTGACATAATCTCCAACCTTTACTTTTCGAGAACCACTTTTTAAATGGGCGTATACTGTTTCATATTCTTGTCCAGAAATTTGATGAAGAATCATAATACATTCTCCGTAACTTGCTGAATAATAGGATCTAGTAACAGTTCCATCAGCACTTGCTCTAATTGCATTGATTCCATTTTCGGCAAAGTCCACACCGAAATGCTTGTCTTTACCTGTTGAGTGGAATCCATTTGATATATATGTTACCGAAGTTGGTTTTGAAAACATGTAATATCACCTCATGATAGCATATGATGAAGTGATTATTTTTGGTTGGACTACCTTTTTATTTTGGGAAATCATACCCCATAATTGCGGCGATTTTTTTCGGAATATCGGTGTTATCTAGCACACCATGAAATTCTTCCGCACCTGTTCCAACTGCGAAAACAACAATCATATTACTTGTATGTCCACCTGTATCACTAAGCTGTTGTATTTGCGGTTGTACAATGCCGGCGTGATAATGGTTGGCGATTATATTGCCGATTTTCCAGTCAATTTGTTGCTCAAGATAAACTTGTCCCTTTTTTCGCATTGTATTTGTTTGGAATTGCTTAAGCTCTTCTTTACTTAAATCAATAGCTGCATAGTTTTTAAAAACCTTCCGGATACTTTTTGTCGTATAACCATTGCCTGTTTTTTTCTTGCTTAATTGTTGTGCCATGTAATGTGGAGAGGCAGAAATGTCTTTAAGCCCATTTATATCCATTGCTTCTGTGGCAGATACCCCCATTGTCTCATGGTCGGCAGCAACAACAACTAATGTATCCTTTCGTTTATTAGCCCATTCTACACAATATTTCACGACATCATCGAAAGCAATTGTTTCTTTCCATATTCCTGTAATATCTGATGAATGGGAGGCATGGTCGATTCGGCCTCCTTCTATCATTGCAAAAAAACCTTTTTCCTCATCTGCTAAAACATCTAAAGCCTTTTCTGTCATTTTCTGTAAAGATGGTTCCGTTGTTTTGATATGATTTCTGTCTAGTTGGAAATTTAAATGAGCATCCCCGAATAAACCGAGAATTTTTTTCGCATCTGTTTTTTCTAATTGATCAGCCGTTGTTAAAAAATCATATCCAGCCTTTTTATAGGCATCGATAAGATCAATTCCTCTTTTATCATTGTGAGTGAAGTATTTTTTACCGCCACCCATAATAATATCGACTTTATTGCTTAATTGTTGCTTTGCAATTTCCTCTTGGTCTGCCCATCTATTATTAACGCTTGCTGTAAAGCTTGCAGGCGTTGCATCTGTTACAGAATTTGTCGTAATAATCGCCGTTTTCTTGCCAGCTTTTTTAAAGCTATCTAAAATACTGTCTTCGTTTTTCCCCTCAGGTGTCATGCCGATCATTCCATTATCTGTTTTCCTACCAAGTGCGAGTGCTGTCCCTCCAGCAGCAGAGTCTGTTACACGATTATTGTTGGATGATGTATGAACGATAGCGGTATGGGGAAGTGTTTCGATAAAAAGTCTTCCTTTTGTTCCATGCTCAAATAATCGAGCAATCTCCATTTGCCCTATGCCCATGCCATCGCCAATTAATAAGATAACGTTTTTAGGTGTTCTTTTTTGTTCCTTGCTTAAAGCAGGTTTATGTCCCGCTGTTTGAACAGAAAGAAAGAGCCCTAAACTGATGGAAAGAAAGACGAGAAGTAATTTTTTCATGTCCTTTTCCTCCTATATTTTTTAGCTTTTAATCTTATATAGCTTTTGAAAAAAAGCTAATTTTTAACCATTTTTTACACTTGATGCCATCCTTCTCTATAAAGGCTGATTTCATATACTTGGCGAAGCCTAAATACAGCAGATACCTTTTCGATGTCCTTTATGGTATCTAAGTGTTTTCAAGCTGCTCAGCTTAGTTAAATAATGATCTTTCCTATGAAAAAACAATAATTTATAAAAATAGAAGAATTAAATCCGAAGTGACATAAAAGAAGAAGACAAGCATACATTTTAATAAGTCATCCTATGTATGTCATAACAAATCTAGTCTAAATATTGTAGAAGCCTTTTTAACGAAGGAGGAATTTCATTGTGAATACCATCTATTCTTTTTTGCCAAAATCTATTGAAAATCATATTCTCACAATCCCTCCAGCAGAAAGATTAGGAATGGAAGAGATTCGAGTTCGAATAGGCAGGCCATTAGAAGTTTTTATTAATGGGCGTTCTATCTTTTTCCCATTTATCGTTTCCAAAGAGGATGGGAATCAATTGTTAAATAAAATAAGTCAATATTCGGTTTATACAATGGAAGAAGAATTAAAAAGAGGATATATCACTGTTCAGGGGGGACATCGAATTGGACTAGCTGGCAGAGTGATTTTACAAGATAGCAAAGTCAAGGCTATACGAGATGTAGCTTCTTTCAATATTCGGATAGCAAAAGAGCAAATTGGAATAGCTAATCCATTTATTCCCTACTTATATGATAGGGGGAAATGGCGTCATACGATGATTATTGGACCTCCTCAGACAGGGAAAACAACCTTGTTAAGAGATATTGCTAGACTAATTTCTTCGGAGGAGGAGAATTCTTTATTAAAACCAGCAAAAGTTGGAATTGTAGATGAGCGATCTGAAATTGCTGGATGTTTAGATGGGATTCCTCAAATGACATTTGGACCACGAATTGATGTACTGGATGCATGTCCAAAAGCCGAAGGAATGATGATGATGATTCGCTCCATGAGTCCAGATGTTCTAATTGTAGATGAAGTTGGTCGGAAAGAAGATGAAGAAGCCATTCTAGAAGCAGTAAATGCGGGCATCCAATTAATAATGACTACACATGGATCAAATTTAGATGAAGTGAAAAAACGGCCTATGCTCTCTAGAATGATAAAAATGGGCATATTTGAACGATATATTGAATTAAATAGAAAGAAAGGTCCTGGTACAGTGACAGCAATAAGAAATGGACAAGGCCAATTATTGATGGATGAAATGAAGGTGAAGTAAATGATGAAAATAATTGGTGCAATCTTAATTCTTGCTTCCACAAGCTGGGGTGGAATGGAATTTTCAAAGCTATTAAGCCAAAGACCAAAGCAAATTCGCGCATTAAAATCTGCACTACAATCTTTAGAGGCAGAGATTATGTATGGACATACCCCTTTGCATGAAGCAAGTAGAAGATTAGCAGAACAATTAAATGAGCCATTAAGTTCCTTTTTTGCGAGCTTTGCAGATCGCTTAATTAAAGAGGACACAACCGTGAAAGAAGCATGGGCAGTTTCTTTAAATGATATTTGGAAAAAAACGGCGATGAAGGGTACCGAATTAGAAATTATGAAGCAGTTTGGAGAGACATTGGGGCGGCATGATCGTCTATCGCAACAAAAGCAAATTATGCTAACACTTACTCATCTGGAAAGAGAAGAAGCAGAAGCAAGGGAAACGCAAGGAAAATACGAGAAAATGATAAGAAGTCTCGGGTTTTTGTCTGGCCTGCTGATTGTCATTTTATTGATGTAGTTTTAGGAGGAGACTTTTATGGGCTTAGAGGTCGATATTATATTCAAAATCGCTGGGGTTGGAATCGTTGTAGCTTTTTTACATACAATCCTCGACCAAGTCGGCAAAAAAGAATATGCGCAATGGGTTACGTTGTTTGGATTTATTTACATTTTGTTTATGGTAGCAAATATCGTGAATGATTTGTTCCAGAAAATTAAAGCAGTATTTCTATTCCAAGGGTAAAGGAGGATATCATCATTGAAATTCTTCAAATAGTTGGAATTGCACTCATTTCCACATTTTTAGCACTCGTGGTAAAAGAACAGAAGCCTAATATCGCTTTTTTACTAGTAGTTTTTGTTGGTTGTGCCATTTTTCTTTTTCTTGTTGATCAAATTGCCGCAATTATACAAATGGTTGAAAGAATAGCCTTAAATGCAAGGGTAAATACCGTTTATGTCGAGACGATTCTAAAGATTATTGGAATCGCCTATATCGCTGAATTTGCTGTGCAAATTACAAAGGATGCAGGGCAAGGATCGATTGCCTCCAAAATTGAACTTGCGGGGAAGATATTAATTTTAGCCATGGCAGTCCCGATATTAACTGTTTTAGTTGAAACCATTTTAAATATGATTCCCAATTAACTAGGAAACCGTTTTTCGAGGTGAAAAAATTGAAAACAAAGCTGAAAATCGTACTACTAATAATGGCAGCTATCTTTTTTCTCTATCAACCTATTGTACAAGCCTCACCTCACGAATCACCAAAAACAGAAGATGCGGAGACAGCAGAGGAAATAAAGGAAGAAGGAATGGATCCAACAAAAATTGTTGAATCACAATTGGAGTCTTTAGATCTCAATGAATTAACGGAATTTTGGGATTCTATCAAAACAGAGTATGGTGGTTTTTTACCAGAAAGTCAAAAGGGCAGTCTCTATGACTTTATGGTTGGGAATAAAAACTTTGATTTACAAGGCTTTTTCCACGGAATGCTTCAATTTGCGTTCCATGAAATAATCGTAAATGGAAAATTATTAGGCTCCTTAATCCTACTTACTATATTTAGTGTCATGCTGCAGATGCTTCAAAATTCATTTGAGAAAAGCTCAATCAGTAAAGTAGCATATGCGATTGTGTTTATGGTGTTAATTATACTTGCATTAAATAGTTTTCATGTAGCTATTACATATGCGAGTGATGCTATTTCGAACATGACAAATTTTATATTAGCGCTGGTGCCGTTATTACTGGCCCTTATGGCAGCATCAGGTGGTGCTATATCTGCTGCATTCTTTCATCCCGTCATTTTATTTTTAATGAATACAAGCGGCATGTTAATCGAGTATATTGTGCTTCCTCTGTTATTTTTATCCACATTACTCCATGTCGTAAGTAGTCTATCAGAACAATACAAAGTTACCCAGTTAGCAAATTTGTTAAGAAATATTAGCATAGGGATTCTTGGGATTTTTTTAACGATATTTCTAGGCGTTATTTCTGTACAAGGGGCATCTTCTGCTATAACTGACGGGATTACGATAAAAACAGCTAAGTTTGTAACAGGGAATTTCATTCCTGTTATCGGACGAATGTTTACAGATGCAACAGATACTGTTATAAATGCCTCCTTATTATTAAAAAACACGGTAGGAATAGCAGGCGTAGTAATCCTACTTCTTCTTGTAGCCTTTCCGGCAATCAAGATTTTAATGATTTCCTTTATATATAAATTTGCAGCAGCAATCTTGCAGCCAATCGGCGGCGGTCCAGTCATCAAATGTTTAGATGTTATTAGTAAAAGCATCATTTATGTCTTTGCAGCATTAGCGATCGTGTCCCTGATGTTTTTCTTAAGTATTACAGTGATCATTGTTGCTAGTAACTTAACGATGATGGTCAGGTAGAAGGGGGGAGAAAGAATGAATTTTATTACAGAATGGGTCACTAATATTATTCTGTTTATTTTGTTAGCAACCGTTGTGGATATGCTTTTGCCGAATTCTACCTTTCAGAAATACGCCAAAATGGTTGCAGGATTATTGTTGATAACAGTCATATTGACACCTGTGTTTAAGCTGATATCTAGTGATTTTGAAGACGTTTTTACTGCTAGTGCAATGGGACAGCCAGAACAAAAAAATATGAATAATTCGATCGAATTGAAAAAAAGAGAAATACAAGCCTCACTTGATGAATATACATTAAATAAAATGGCTGTCCAATTAAAAGAGGATGCAAATGAGGAGTTGATAGCAAATTACGGAATGGAGATCAATTCGATTCAATTATCGATAGACAAAGAAAAGGATGTTGGGTTTCCCGCAAACTTAACAGAAATGGTTATCCATATGAAAGATAGCAAGGATCAAAATAATGTTGTGGAAGCTGTAAGCCCTGTTCGAATTGATACACAGCAACCTCTTCTTGACAAAGATGAATCGAAACAAATGGATACGGAAAGTATTATTTCCTTTCTTTCCGAAAAGTGGGAAGTACGAGATGATGCAATTGTAATTATGTACGAAGGAGGGGAGGAGGAGAAAAATGGATAATAAGGACAAAGGGCCATTAAGCTGGTTGAAAAATTTTCTGTCAAACGATGGGAATGAAAAAAAACAGGGGAAAACCACCTACATTGTCATCGTTGTATTGTTTGGAGTCGCCATCATGCTGTTGAGCAATATGTTTTTTAAGGATGATAAAAATGCCCAAGAAGTTGCAGTTTATAGTAATGATGCTTCCTCTCAAGATGCTGAAGAAACATTTGGACAAAAAGCCTCTAGTAGCAACTTAACTATTGCTGATTATGAAGAACAATACAAAAAAGAAATTAAGGAAGCAATAACGGCAATAGCGGGAGTTAAGGATGCAATTGTTTATGTAAATATAGAAGGTTCAGAAAAGAAAGTATATGAAAAAAACCAATCCCAAACAATCCAGAAAACAGAAGAAAAGGATACACAGGGAGGAAATAGGAATGTAGAAGAAACATCAAATGAGGAAACTGTAGTATTAGTGCCAAATGGCGATAAACAAGTTCCGATTGTAGTGGAAACGATGAAACCTAAAATTGTTGGGGTTCTAGTTGTTGCAAAAGGAGCTGAAGATATAAAAGTAAAAACAATGATAGTAGAGGCAGTTACTCGGGCACTGGATGTTCCAAGCCATAGAGTTTCTGTACAACCTAAACAAAACTAAGGGGGAATAATAGATGTTATTAAAAAAGCAAACAGTGTGGTTGTTAACAATGTTAAGTTTGGTTGTGGTGTTATCTGTTTACTATATTACATCACCAGAGTCTCGTTTAAATGAATTTGCAACAACAGAAGAAGAGAATGCAAAGACAAATGATGCCAAAGAAACAGCTACAGACAGTAAAGGAGAAAGCACTGTTACAACTACTGATTCTGAAGCGGTATTTGAGCAAATGCGCCTTGACTTAATGGAACAACGAGACAAAATGAAAGAAGAGCTAGTAACAATACAGGGATCTAAAGATAAAACAGCCGAAGAGAAAAATGAAGCTACTGAAAAAATTAAAGAGCTTCAATCTATTACAGATAATGAAAAGATAATGGAAAGTCTAATTAAAGCAGAAAACTATGAAGACGTCCTTGTGCAAACCTCTGATGATGGGACGGTAAAAGTAACGGTGAAAGCAGAAGAATTATCTGCAGAAGCGGCAAATGAAATCGTTCAGCTTGTCCGCAAGAACATGGATTCACCAAATGCTAACGTTGCTGTAAAAATCGATCCGAAATAATAGAGACAACGAGGAAGCAACAAGTACAAATATGGGGAAAAAACGAATAGCTAGCCCAAAACTGTAGATCACTGTTATTGAGTGTCTACAGTTTTTTTAGGTGGAGTGGAAGATCAATCTATTAGTAAAATTGCGTTATTAATAATAATCAATTTTTGCTCTTTTTAACATCAATCATAAAGGTAAGCGTTTTCTATAAATCGGTCAGCTTTGATTAGTTATTTTAAAAAGATAGTGGTATGATAAGTAGGTAGAAAGAGAGATGAGTTCCCGCGGATTTAAAAATTATGATGAAAATATAATAAAAGAATTAGTAGCAAAAAAGTAATGTTTTAAAGATGATTGTTGAATTATAATAAGGTCTTATCGTATGATATTAGTATCTAGTACTAAAAGAATGACTTAAGGGGTGCAATTATATGTTGAAAATTTCAGAAGTGAAAGAACTAATTAAATTAATAGATGATTCGACTATTAGCAATTTTTTATATGAACAAGATGGCGTGAAAGTTGAAATCAAAAAGAATGTTGGAGAGGCAGTAGTAGCAGCACCAGTTGTTACAAAAACAATCCAACAAGAAGAAGCGAAAACAACAAAAGAGGTTGCGGTTGAAAGTGTAGTTACAGAAGCACCTGAAAAATCAATCGATGAAAACTTACATAAGATTACCTCTCCGATGGTAGGTACATTCTATCAATCAGCTTCACCAGATGCTCCTGCATTTATAAAAGTAGGAGATAAGGTTACAAAAGATTCTGTTGTTTGTATCGTAGAAGCGATGAAGTTATTTAACGAAATTACAGCAGAAGTAGATGGCGAAATTGTAGAAATTCTCGTTAAAGATGGAGAACTTGTAGAGTACGGGGAACCATTATTTCTAGTAAAGGCGTAACTAAGAGGGGTTTAATCGATGATAAAAAAACTATTAATCGCAAATAGAGGAGAAATAGCTGTTCGTATTATAAGAGCTTGTCGTGAATTAGATATCCAAACGGTGGCTATTTATTCAGAAGCAGATCGTGAGGCTTTGCATGTACAAATCGCTGATGAAGCGTATTGTATAGGACCAAAAGCTTCAAAGGATAGTTATTTAAACTTTACAAACATAATAAGTGTAGCAACGTTAACAGGGTGCGATGCTATTCATCCTGGATACGGATTTTTGGCGGAAAATGCTGATTTTGCTGAATTGTGCAGAGATTGCAAAATCACGTTTGTGGGACCTAGTCCAGAGGCTATTAATAAAATGGGGACAAAAGATGTTGCGAGAGAAACAATGCGTCAAGCTGGCGTGCCAATCGTGCCTGGTTCCCAAGGGATTATTAAAGACCTAGAAGATGGCATTCAATTAGCAAAAGAAATAGGATATCCTGTTATTATTAAAGCTACTGCAGGTGGCGGCGGTAAGGGAATCCGCGTAGCAAGAACAGAAGAAGAATTAATTAAAGGAATAAACATTACGCAGCAAGAAGCATTAACAGCTTTTGGGAATGCAGGAGTGTATTTAGAAAAATATATCGAGGATTTCCGCCATGTAGAATTGCAAGTACTTGCTGATAATTATGGGAATGTCATTCATTTAGGAGAAAGAGATTGCTCTATACAGCGTCGCTTGCAAAAGTTGCTCGAAGAATCTCCGTCTCCTGTATTATCAGAAGAAATGCGAGAAAAAATGGGAGATGCTGCTGTTAAAGCGGCAGCTGCAGTAAATTATACAGGTGCAGGAACGATTGAATTCATTTTTGATTATCAAAATCAAGCATTCTATTTCATGGAAATGAATACGCGCATCCAAGTTGAGCATCCAGTAACGGAAATGGTAACTGGTATTGATTTAATTAAAGAACAAATACTAGTTGCATCAGGCAAACCTTTGGAATATAAACAAAAGGATGTTACTTTTACTGGTTGGTCAATAGAATGCCGTATCAACGCAGAAAATCCTGCGAAAAATTTCATGCCTTCACCAGGGAAAATCGATATGTATTTACCGCCAGGCGGATTAGGGGTACGTGTTGATTCAGCTGCTTATCCAGGTTATAAGATCCCACCATACTATGATAGTATGATTGCTAAGGTAATTACCTATGGATCAACTAGACAAGAAGCTATTTCCCGCATGAAACGGGCGCTGAGTGAATTTGTAATCGAGGGTGTACACACTACGATTCCGTTTCACTTAAATCTCCTTAATCATGAAAAGTTTGTGGAAGGCAACTTCAACACAAAGTTTTTAGAGATGTATGATTTAATGAAATCAGAAGATTAAAAGGAGGAAAAAGTAATGAGCGAAACAACAAGTTTAGAAATGAACCAAGAGTATAATGGACTAGGCAAAGTAGAAATTGCTCCTGAAGTAATTGAGGTTATTGCTAGTATTGCTGCTTCTGAAGTAGAAGGTGTAGCCCAAATGAGAAGCAATTTTGCAACTGGAGTTGTGGAGAAATTTGGAAAAAAGATGCACAACAAAGGGATAAAAGTTGACCTTAGTGAAGATGGTATTAAAGTCGAAGTATATTGCGTGATGAATTTTGGTGTGTCTATCCCACAAGTTGCACAACAAATTCAAGACAATATTCGTCAGACTTTAATCAATATGACTGGACTAGTAACAGAGGAAGTTAATATTCACATTGTTGGTGTTCAGTTTGAATCGGCAAAACAAGAATCTGAATTACAGCAAGAAATGTAACGAATCCTATCTAATAGTAACTAGAATATAATAATTTTTAATAGCAAAGGCTGAACAGGAGAGAACAAATATCTAATAAATGGGCTACCCCTTTATTAGATAACGAGTTTTTATCTTGGACAGCCTTTGTTTTTGTGAGAATTTATGAAGCAGTACAAACATAATTCTAGGTTTTTTTCACGTAAGATAGAGTTTTGTTTTTATTTATGCTATTATTCATGTAGCATAGATAAATAGGTTGATTTAAACCTATGGAAGGATTTTAAAGGAGCTTAAATAATGAAAAGAAGAACTGCCAGAGAAAAGGCCTTACAGGCACTATTTCAAATTGATATTAGTGATATAGACAAGGAAATAGCAATAGAACATGTTTTAGAAGGAGAGAAATCCGATTCCTATCTTACTAAATTAGTGGATGGGGTTCTTAGCCACCAAGTTTCTATTGATGAAACAATCAAACAATATCTAGAAAATTGGTCATTGGAAAGAATAGCTAATGTAGACCGGAACATTTTACGTCTTGCAGCGTATGAAATGATGTATGGTCAAGCAGATGATGTACCTGTAAATGTAGCAATAGATGAGGCTGTTGAAATTGCTAAACTTTATGGAGATGATCAATCTGGTAGATTCGTCAACGGAGTATTATCTAAAATTAAAGAAAATCAGCAATAATAAGAGAAACGATAGTTTGATCAAAAGTGCTAATATTTGAATGATACCTTGTTTGCATCACAAGGCAGATAAGACTTGTTATCATCCTACATTGTTTCCTTCTATAACCTATAAACATGAATGAAAAAGGGATGTGGTGGATGGATGCTACACCCCTTTTTCCATCCTGTATAAGGAGTTTTATAAATGGAATCACGTTATTTAACCGTACATGCTTTGACGAAATACATAAAAAGAAAATTTGACGCCGATCCTCATCTGCACGAAGTCATGGTAAAAGGGGAAATATCCAACTTTAAGCAGCATTCAAGTGGTCACATGTATTTTACCTTAAAAGATGAGAAAGCCAGAATTTTAGCCGTTATGTTTGCGCGTCATAACCAGCAAATGAAATTCACGCCAGAAAATGGGATGAAAGTACTTGTTAAAGCAAGTATTACTGTTTATGAATCAAGCGGACAGTATCAAATGTATGTGAATGAAATGCAGCCAGACGGTATTGGACAACTGTATCTTGCTTATGAGCAGTTGAGAGCGAAACTAGAGCAAGAAGGCTTGTTTCTGCCAGAACATAAGAAAATAATTCCGCGGTACCCAAAAACAATTGGTGTAATTACCTCGCCTACTGGTGCGGCTATTAGAGATATTATTACGACAATTAAAAGACGATACCCAATCGCTAAAATTATGATTTATCCGGCGTTAGTTCAAGGAGAAACTGCGGCTCCTTCCATTGTAAAGGCTATTCAACAAGCAAATGAGCAGGAGTCACCGATAATTGATGTTCTCATTGTAGGAAGAGGTGGCGGTTCCATTGAGGAATTATGGGCTTTTAACGAAGAAATCGTTGCCAGAGCTATTCACACTTCAACTATTCCAGTTATATCTGCTGTCGGTCATGAAACAGATTTTACTATTGCTGATTTTGTTGCAGACATGCGGGCGCCGACTCCAACTGGTGCAGCTGAATTAGCCGTACCCCATATTGGTGAACTCGTTGAACGGATTTTGACAAGACAAAGTCGGTTAATTAGGGGCATAAAAGAAAAGATGGAATTACAGAAACTACGCTTAAACAGAATTCAACGTTCCTATGCCTTTCGTTATCCTAAGGTTTTATATGATCAGAAATTGGAGCAGTTAGATAAACAGACAGAGTTGCTAATCCGTAATGTACAAAGAGTTTTTGATCAGAAGAACAATCAACATCAATCAATCCAAAAGCAATTACTAAGAAATCATCCGGATCAATATATAAAGAAAGCGCAGCACGATTTAGCTAACTTACAAAAAAATATGATCCGCAATACTGAGCTAATACTTCAGGCAAAAAGGCAGTCTTTTCTTTCGATAATAGGTAAGATGGATGCATTAAGTCCGTTAAAGATAATGGAAAGAGGTTATAATGTAGCATATGATAGTAATGGAAAGTTAATAACCACCATTAAACAAGTGCAACCAAAAGATCAGATTGAATTGAATTTAGCTGATGGTACAATAGAGGCGGAAATTATTGCGGTAAAGGAGAGGTAGAATTTGGCAACCAATTCGGAAAAAAAGCCATCTTTTGAAGAAGCGATGGAAGAATTAGAAAGAATCGTTGAAAAATTAGAAGAAGGAGATGTTCCATTAGAAGAAGCGATCAATACGTATAAAAAAGGAATGGAACTTTCTAAATACTGCCATGAAAAATTGAAAAATGTCGAAGAACAATTAGCTGAAGTTGTTCTAGAAAATGGAAAAAAACAACCTTTTTCTATTGCTGAGGAGGACTAACGCTTGAATAATATCTCTTTGTCAGCTTTTACAAAAAAGTATAAAGATCTTTTAGAAAAAGAATTAAAGCAAAATGTAGAAAAACTTGTTGCTCCTTCTAACCTAAAAGATTCCATGCTGTACTCACTGAATGCAGGTGGAAAAAGAATTCGCCCATTGCTTTTATTTGCAACTATCCAATCGTATGGAAAAGATCCATTTAAAGGGTTATTACCTGCTACTGCAATTGAAATGATCCATACATACTCCTTAATTCATGATGATTTACCAAGTATGGATGACGATGATTTACGGAGAGGATTACCGACAAATCATAAAGTATATGGAGAGGCGAGAGCAATCCTAGCAGGAGATGCACTTCTTACCTATAGTTTTCAAATTATGACACGGATGACACAGGAAAATATTCCTTCTGATCTTATTCTTACTACTATTAACCTGTTAGCAAAAGCAGCAGGAGCTGAAGGAATGGTAGGTGGACAGGTTGCTGATATAGAAGGAGAAAATAAAGCGCTAAATCAGCGAGAACTTGAACAGATTCATCTACATAAGACAGGAAAGCTATTAGAGGTAAGTATCATAATTGGTGCAATATTAGCAGGTGCTACAAGCAAGGAAATAGAGACATTAAAGCAATTTGCCTATCATTTAGGGTTAGCCTTCCAAATTAGAGATGATATTCTAGATTTAGAGGGTGATGAAGCTGTCATTGGAAAACCGATTGGCAGTGATATGGATAATCACAAAAGTACTTATCCGAAAATCCTGACAATGGGTGGAGCAAAAAAAGAATTAGATCTACATATTAAACGAGCAAAAGATCTACTTAGGAGCTTAAATTTAGATAGCGCAATCTTAGAAGAGATTACAGATCTAATTGCATATAGAAATAATTAATAATAACTTTATTTAACCGTTTAAAAGCTTTTTAATGATGGTATATAATAGTATTAAGTTCCTTTAGGAAGCAATAAAGTGAAACTTCCATCAGTGGGGGGGTTCCTTCATCCCCGACTGATGGTTAGTTGAACCAATCGGACCTTTACGGACAGTTGATCTCCCACCTATCTTCCTCGTATTCTCATAAGCTTGAGGTGGGAGTCTTACTGTCCGTTAAGAGTGGGATAAAATATAGAAGAACATATCAGGGTGTCTCAATCATATTTGACAGCACTCGTGCATTTTATAAAACAAAGCATTTATAAAAATGTATGAGTGTTGTTCCACTTTGAGGCATCCTTCTTTTGAGCACTAAAAGCCCTACTGTTCTTACTATGTAGAATTACTACTATTATCTGTGAAGGAATGGTATAATACATATTTAAATACAAGTATAAATTAGGTTTTTTATTAAAAATAAGGTATTCTAATATAAAATACAATCTTAGTTGAAAAGAAATAGTTAAACGGAAGGAAGATATACCAATCTAGTCGCACATTCATCGCTATTTTTGGTTATACACTGAATGAAAGTGAGTTGTTACCTTATGGATTTAATGTCAATTGAAAATCCAGCATTTTTAAAGGGGTTGTCTGATGAGGAACTAAAGAGCCTCAGTGAAGAAATCCGTCACTTTTTAATTAATAAGCTTTCTCTAACTGGCGGTCATATTGGTCCTAACTTAGGGGTAGTGGAATTAACGCTTGCCCTTCATAAAAGCTTTGACAGCCCAAAGGATAAATTTATTTGGGATGTAGGTCATCAATCCTATGTACACAAAATTTTGACTGGTCGTGCAAAAGATTTTGATACCCTTAGACAATACAAAGGATTAAGTGGGTTTCCAAAAATGAATGAAAGTGAGCATGATGTCTGGGAAACCGGTCATAGTTCTACTTCCTTATCTGCTGCAATGGGTATGGCCGTAGCTCGGGATATCAAAAAAGAAGATTCCTATATTGTTCCAATAATCGGAGATGGGGCATTAACAGGTGGAATGGCTCTTGAAGCATTAAACCATATCGGTGATGAAAAGAAAAATATGATCGTTATCCTCAATGATAATGAAATGTCGATTGCACCGAATGTGGGAGCTCTTCATCAAGTATTAGGCAGATTAAGAACGGCTGGAAAATACCAATGGGTAAAAGACGAATTGGAAATGCTTTTAAAGAAAATTCCAGCAGTCGGTGGAAAGATGGCTTCAACTGCGGAAAGAATTAAAGATAGCCTAAAATATTTATTGGTATCCGGTGTGTTTTTTGAAGAGTTAGGTTTTACTTATCTAGGTCCAGTAGATGGACATGATTTTGATGACTTATTCGAACAAATAAACTATGCAAAGAAAACTTCCGGCCCAGTTTTATTGCACGTCATTACGAAAAAAGGAAAAGGATTTTCTCCTGCAGAAAAAGATAAAATTGGAACATGGCACGGAACTGGTCCATATAAGATTGAAACAGGTGATTTTGTCAAACCAACGATTACTGCACCTGCGTGGAGTAAACTCGTAAGTGATACCGTTTTAAAATTGGCTCGATCAGATGAACGGATTGTTGCTGTTACTCCTGCAATGCCAGTTGGTTCAAAATTAGAAGCATTTGCAAAAGAATTACCAGATCGAATGTTAGATGTTGGTATAGCTGAACAGCATGCAGTTACATTAGCAGCAGGACTTGCTACACAAAAGATGAAGCCATTTTTAGCAATCTATTCTACTTTTTTGCAAAGAGCGTATGATCAGGTACTTCATGATGTGTGCCGTCAAAGATTAAATGTTTTTATTGGGATTGATCGAGCAGGCTTAGTAGGAGCAGACGGGGAAACGCATCAAGGAATTTATGATATTGCGTTTTTACGACATATGCCAAACCTAGTATTGATGATGCCAAAGGACGAAAACGAAGGACAGCATATGGTCAATACAGCAATAGAGTATAATGATGGACCGATTGCTATGCGTTTTCCTCGTGGCAATGGGATAGGAGTTAAGCTTGATCCTACTTTAAAAACGATCCCAATTGGTACATGGGAAGTACTAAGAGAGGGAACAGATGCAGCAATCCTTACGTTTGGAACGACAATTGAAATGGCGATGGAAGCAGCAAATCAACTGGAATCACAGGGAATACATGTAAAAGTAGTTAATGCAAGATTTATTAAACCGCTAGATGAAAAAATGCTTACAGACTTATTGCAAAAACAAATACCAATTTTGACAATTGAAGAAGCTGTGCTGCAAGGTGGTTTTGGAAGTTATTGTTTAGAATATGCACATGATCATGGGTTTGGTGCAAATGTGATTGATCGCATGGGAATCCCAGATGAATTTATTGAGCATGGAGATGTGAACTCTTTATTAAGTGAAATTAAATTAACTAAAGAGGAAGTTGTAAATAGAATTTTAGCCATTGCCAGAAAAAAACAAAAGAGGGCTTAGATTATTCATGAAGAAAGAAAGAATTGATGTATTATTAGTAGAACAAGGCTTATTCGACACAAGGGAGAAGGCAAAACGGGCTGTTATGGCTGGAATTGTCTACTGTGAGGAGAATAGACTAGATAAACCAGGTGAAAAAATTAGCGCAGATTCAAAGCTGTCTGTAAAAGGAAAAACGCTACAGTATGTATCAAGAGGCGGACTGAAGCTTGAAAAGGCGCTGAAAGTATTTGATGTCGATATGAAAGAAAAAGTATTACTAGATATTGGATCCTCTACTGGTGGATTTACTGATTGTGCGCTCCAAAATGGAGCAAAACAATCCTATGCGCTAGATGTGGGCTATAATCAGTTGGCTTGGAAACTTAGACAAGATGAGCGCGTCATTGTAATGGAAAGAACCAATTTTCGTTACGTAACTCCCGCGGATTTAAAAGGGGAAATGCCTACCATAGCGTCTATAGATGTTTCTTTTATATCATTAAAACTGATACTACCAGTATTAAAAACACTGTTAGTATCAGGCAGTGATATCATTGCACTAGTAAAACCTCAATTTGAAGCAGGCAGAGAACAGGTTGGGAAAAAAGGAATTGTCAGAGACCGAAAAGTCCATGAATCTGTATTAGAAATGATTATCGATTTTTCTATTAAAGAGGGATATATCGTTAAAAATCTGTCTTTTTCTCCCATAACAGGTGGGGATGGAAATATTGAATTTTTACTACATCTTCATTGGGATGAACGTGGAGAGCAATCAACACATTTTTATCAAATAAAAGAGACTGTAGAAGCTGCACATTCCGAATTGAAAGCAAAAAAAGAAACGGAAGAATAAAGCTAATGGTAAAGGGTTTGACTGCATCAAGGGATCTATTAGTCAATGTGCTAGTAGGACTTCTATGCTGGCTGACCCTTTTTGGTATGTCCAAAATAGAGCGAGTTTAGTTTAGAAGTAATTTGTTTTCTTTGTTCTTGTAAAAAGGCGAACAAACACGGTAAAATAAAATAGAAGGAAAATGTCTAAAAAAATCGAATGAACGATTAAAAGGAAACAAATACTTTGGATAAAAAGTTGTACATATTGAATAAAAATGATAACCACTATAAAGGATGGAATATATGAATAAGGGTCAAAGGCATATAAAAATAAGAGAAATCATTACCAATAATGATATAGAAACACAAGACGAATTAGTCGATGAGTTGAAAAGTGCCGGATACAATGTAACACAAGCTACTGTATCTAGAGATATTAAAGAATTGCATTTAGTTAAAGTGCCGCTTCAAGATGGTAGATACAAATATAGCTTACCAGCTGATCAACGCTTTAATCCGTTACAAAAATTAAAAAGAATGTTAATGGACTCATTTGTAAAAATCGATTCAGCTGAAAATTTACTTGTCCTAAAATCTTTGCCAGGAAATGCTCAAGCGATCGGGGCATTAATAGATAATCTAGACTGGGATGAAATATTAGGAACTATTTGTGGAGATGATACATGTTTAATTATTTGTCGCTCCGCAGATGACGGCAAGAAAATTAGTGATCGCTTTCTTGATATGCTGTAATATGGGGGGACAATAATTGCTAAGTGAATTATCGATTAAAAATTTCGCAATCATAGATAGTCTATCCATTTCTTATAAAAAGGGGCTTACTGTACTAACAGGTGAAACCGGTGCGGGAAAGTCAATTATTATTGATGCTATAAATTTATTAGTTGGTGGTCGTGGTTCAGCTGAATTTGTTCGTCATGGCGAAGAAAAGGCGGAAATTGAGGGGCTATTTTATATTGAAGATGGTCATCCATGCTTTCGGAAAATGGATGAATTTGGCATAGATATAGACGAAGGCACCATTGTGTTAAGAAGAGATATTGCTTTGTCTGGCAAAAGTGTTTGTCGGATTAATGGGAAGCTTATCACAATAGCTGTCCTACGTGAAATAGGTTCAACCTTAATAGATATTCATGGACAGCATGAACATCAGGAATTAATGGATGAAACGAAACACCTACACTTGCTGGATACTTTTGCAATGGGAGAATTAGCCCCTGTTCTGGAAGAATACGGAGAAATCTACCGTTCCTATAACCAAACGCAAAAAAAATTAATGAATTTAACGGAAAATGAGCAACAAATGGCTCAAAGACTAGATTTATTGCAATTTCAGTTTAATGAAATCGAAAGCGCTCATTTAAAAATAAACGAAGATGAAGAGCTAATGGAAGAAAGAAAAAAATTAAGTAATTTTGAGAAAATTTATGATAGCATCCAGACAGGTTATAACGCTCTTAGAGGAGAGCAAAGGGGCTTGGATTGGCTTGGTGAGGTAATGGGTAATATAGAAGAAGCTGCAAGCCTTGATACCGAGTACAAAGATATGGCTGAATCTGTTTCAAATAGTTATTATATTTTAGAGGATATTGCAAGACAGCTGCGAAGTGCCTTAGATTACTTGGAATACGATCCTAAAAGATTGAATGAGATTGAAACAAGGCTCAATGAAATCAATACATTAAAGCGGAAATATGGAACAACCGTAGCAGATATTTTAGAGTATGCAGCTAAAATAGAAGAAGAATTAGAAACAATACAAAATAAAGAAACCCATATTGATTTATTGGAGCGCGAGTTAGCTTCTCTGAAAAAAGATCTTTTAGTGGAAGCGAAGGAATTGAATACCTTAAGGAGAAAAGCTGCTGTCCGTTTAACAGATAGTATTCATCAAGAATTAAAAGAACTTTACATGGAAAAGACCATTTTTGAAGTTAGAATCCATGCGGATGAGAACAATGTCACCAAAAAAGGAATTGATGTAGTCGAATTTTATATTTCCACTAACCCAGGAGAACCGCTAAAACCACTATCGAAAATCGTTTCTGGTGGTGAATTATCGAGAATGATGCTTGCATTAAAAAGCATTTTCTCTAAACATCAAGGCGTTACATCCATTATATTTGATGAGGTAGATACTGGGGTAAGTGGAAGAGTTGCTCAAGCTATTGCTGAAAAAATTCATCATGTTTCCGTTGATTCTCAAGTGCTTTGCATATCTCACTTACCGCAAGTGGCTGCAATGGCTGATACGCATTTATTTATTGCGAAAAAAATTGAGGATGGAAGAACCTCTACCTCGGTAACACCATTAGCACAACAAGAAAAGATAAAAGAGATTGGACGAATGATCTCTGGAACAGAAATAACGGAATTAACAAAAAAACATGCAAAAGAGCTGTTAAAATTAGCGCAAAAAGCCAAGAATAAAATATAGACACGTAAAACCTCTGTATATGTGCAGAGGTTTATTTTATTCTTTTGAATAATTGTCTAGATACACCTAACACGATAGAGATAAATTACAAGGTTTATCCAATATGGGTAGGTATTTAAAATTTTTAACAGTTATAAATGAGGCCGTAACAGGCAAACTTATAAATGTAGCCGGAGAAGTAGTGGTGAAAAGAAGCGAGGAGAGTGAAGTGAATTGAAAAGTGATATCCTTAGAAAAATAATTGGTGGGATTCTCCTTGTTTCATTAATATCGTTAGTATGTAATCAATCATTTCAAGAATATCTTCATATCCCAAAGAGCATTACATTGTTTGAAGGACAATCAGTGGCAATCAACAATAGTGAGGCGATTTCTGTGACAGCAAATGTAGCAGACGAAGATTCGGTTGTTGCATTAAGTCAGGAAAAAGGAAAACTCTCTTTGCAGGGAAAAGTTAGTGGGAAAGACGAGATGATGCTCGAGCTTGCAGGTTTTCCGATAAAAAAAGTGGATGTGAATGTTTTAAAGGATTTTAAAGTAATTCCTGGTGGGCAATCCATCGGGGTAAAACTAAATACAGTTGGCGTATTGGTGGTAGGGCACCATCAGGTTAACACCGAAGAAGGCAAGCAATCACCTGGTGAAAAAGCAGGGATTAAAGTTGGCGATATGATTGTAGAAATAAATGGAAAGAAAATCGAGAAAATGGCAGATGTAGCACCATTTGTTCAAAAAGCAGGCGAAGAAAATAAACCATTAGATTTAAAAATAAAAAGAGAGAAAGAAGAGTTTAAAACAAAGTTAATGCCGCTAAAAGAAAAAGGGGATAACGCGTTTAAATTAGGATTATATATAAGGGATTCAGCAGCAGGGATTGGAACGATGACTTTTTATCACCCAGATTCGATGAAATATGGTGCATTAGGACACGTAATATCAGATATGGATACAAAAAAACCAATAGTTGTGGATGATGGAGAAGTATTACGATCAACGGTCACAAGTATCGAAAAAGGAAGCAATGGGAATCCAGGTGAAAAATTAGCAAGATTCTCAGAAGATAAAGAAGTAATCGGGGATATTAAAACAAATAGTCCTTTTGGAATATTTGGTGAATTAAATAAAGAAATTAAAAATGGAATAATGGATAAGCCGATGCCAATTACATTATCAGACCAAGTAAAAGAAGGACCAGCACAAATATTGACGGTTGTAGATAATGATCAGGTGAAGCTATTTGATATAGAAGTGGTAAGCTCTGTTCCGCAAAAGTATCCTGCTACAAAAGGATTAGTCATTAAAGTGACAGATAAAGAATTATTAAGCAAAACAGGCGGGATTGTACAAGGAATGAGTGGCAGTCCAATCATTCAAGATGGAAAGGTTATAGGTGCAGTGACACATGTATTTGTAAATGATCCGACAAGCGGATACGGAGTGCATATTGAATGGATGTTAAATGAGGCAGGAATTGATATTTACGAAAAAGGACAAAAAGCGTCATAAATAAAAACGTAGCATGTAAAAGGATTAATCGACAATCCTTTTACATGCTACATTTTAAAATTACCTACTTTTTACATATTTTGCATGATGAAATCTAACAAGTAGCCAACTGTAATAAATAATCCGAACATAGTATTTGTCAATCCGGTATTTTTCATGGCAATCGGTGTTTGGCTTCGATCCCCTCTAAAGCCTTTGATTGCTTCAAGAGGCTTCTTGAAACTTAGCAATACAATTAAGAGCCATGGACTGAATATGCCAAGAGCTACGAAGATAACGATCCAAAGATAAGATAATATAAATAATGCCGCAAGGAGGCTGACTGCTTTGTTAAATCCGATTAGAATAGCAATCGTTTTTCTGCCACCCAATGTATCCTCTTCAATGTCTCTAATATTATTTGATAAGTTAATGGCGCCAATAAGAATCGCGATTGGTACAGAAATAAGGATACTTTCTTGACTGATGACACCAGTTTGAATGTAGAAAGAGATAAGGATAAAAATACATCCCATACAGATGCCAGAAAATACTTCTCCAAATGGTGTATAAGCTATCGGTAGCGGTCCGCCTGTATATAAATATCCAATAGCCATACCCAGTAAGCCGACTAACGCAATCCACCAAGAAGTATTAGAACAAATATATATACCTAAAAGCAGTGCAATTACATATAAGGAAATGGCCATATTTAAAACTAATTTTGGTTTCATTCCATGATGAACAATAGCTCCACCTATTCCTACAGAATCTGCCGTATCTATGCCCCTTATATAATCATAGTACTCATTAAATAAGTTGGTTGCTATTTGAATAATCAAACAAGCAAACATCATGGCAAAAAATAAACCCCATTTTGTTGAGGCATGAGGGAAAGATAATACCGTACCAATTGAAACGGGTACAAAAGAAGCTGTTAGCGTATGAGGCCTTGTTAGCTTCCACAGTATTTTATAAGTTGGTTTTTCTTCGTTTGTGACGTTCTCCATAAAAATATCCTTTCTATCTCTGGGAAAATGATAAAAGCACGACTACTTTATAGCTTAAGTAAAAAATGTGCTTAATGTTTAATCTGTTCTAGACAGATTTATTGGAATCAAAAATAAGTGCATCTTTTGCCCAACTTTAATAATACCGTATAAAGTAATCTTCCAACAAGAAAATATTCATAAAAAAGTCATAATTTTTTCTTCCAGAAAAAGAAGTGTTTAGGTAAATGGAAGTTAATTTTCCTATGTTCTTTTTCTTCTCTACTAGGTAATGTATAATAATAATATAAAGATTTTTCGACAAATGAGTGAAATATATCGAAATCGGTCGAAAACATGAGAAAATGAGAGAAATAATAGGGTTTTTCCTATTTTTTAAGTTTTTTTTATAAAATCAAAGGATTTTTGGTTGCTTTGTCGAAAATGTCCTTTAGAATAAAAATATAGATAAAATAGAGACATTTGGATTGAGGGAGGAAACAATCGTTGAAAAAGATAAAAGTTTGTATTGTGGATGACAATCGAGAACTAGTTGGATTATTGGAAGAGTATATAGATGCTCAAGCTGACATGGAAGTAATTGGAGTTGCACATAATGGACAAGAGTGTCTGGAATTAATGGAACAGTTAGAACCAGATGTTATGGTTCTCGATATTATTATGCCTCATTTAGACGGTCTAGCTGTACTAGAAAGAATGCGCCAGATGAATAAACCTATGCCTAACGTGATAATGTTAACAGCTTTTGGCCAAGAGGATGTTACGAAAAAAGCCGTTGAATTAGGGGCCTCTTATTTTATTTTAAAACCGTTTGATATGGATTATTTAGCAAGCCATATTCGCCAAGTAAGCGGTAAAACAACTGGATTTGTGAGAAAGTCTTCTACTTCTTTCAAAACACACCAAGAACCAAAAACGAAGAATTTGGATGCAAGCATTACGAGTATAATTCATGAGATTGGTGTACCTGCTCATATTAAAGGCTACCTTTATTTACGCGAAGCTATTTCTATGGTTTATAATGATATTGAATTATTAGGATCGATCACAAAAGTATTGTATCCTGATATCGCCAAAAAATTTAATACAACGGCAAGCCGTGTGGAACGTGCAATTCGTCATGCAATTGAAGTAGCGTGGAGCAGAGGAAATATCGATTCCATTTCTTCCTTATTTGGTTACACAGTCAGCATGTCTAAAGCAAAACCAACAAACTCAGAATTTATTGCGATTGTGGCAGATAAATTAAGGTTGGAACATAAGGCTTCTTGAGAGGGTTAGGAAAGTTTTCAAACATACCAAAATGACGTTTGCTGTATTGGTATGTTTGAAATGATATCAAGAAAGCCTTTATTTACTCTTAAAAGGCAAATCTTTGAAGCGTAATTAATTGTGATAAATCCAAAATAAGGAATTTATTTTAAAAAATTGAAAAATTTATTCTTAAAGGTTTGCTTTCTGTAGATGAACCTGTTAATATTAAGGAGACTTATTTTTGTTCTTTAGAAAATAGTTGAGATTTACATATTTCTTTATTTTTTACTACGAGCAAGGATAGTAATACATTTGTGCATTAAGCACATAGGAGGAAACAAGAAATGGCTACAGGTAAAGTAAAATGGTTTAACGCAGAAAAAGGTTTTGGATTCATCGAAACAGCAGAAGGACAAGATGTATTCGTACATTTCAGCGCTATTCAAACTGAAGGTTTCAAAACTTTAGATGAAGGTCAAGAAGTAAGCTTTGACATTGAAGAAGGTCAACGCGGACCTCAAGCTGCTAACGTAGTAAAAAACTAATTTAACAAAAACGATACAGGCTCTGACATATGTTGGAGCCTGTTTTTTTATCATTTATTCCACTCTTAACGGACAGTAAGACTCCACCCCTCAAGCTTATGAGAATACAAGGAAGCTAGGTGAGAGATCAACTGTCCGTAAAGATTCGAATAGTTCAACTAACGATCAGTGGGGAGGAAGGAAAAACCCACTGATGGAAGTTTCACTTTATTTTCATACAAATGAATATTTTATTGCTAATAGAAGGAAGTTCTACATAAGGATGTGAATTCATATGACGAAAATATTTGCACATAGAGGTTTTTCGGCAAATTATCCTGAGAATACAATGATAGCTTTTATAGAAGCAGAAAAGGCAAAGGCTGATGGAATAGAGATAGATATTCAAATGACTAAGGATGGAGAAATTGTTATCATCCATGACGAAAAAGTTGATCGAACAACTAACGGCTCAGGCTTTGTGCAACAATTAAGTTATAAAGAATTAAGAGCGTTAAATGCCGGACATCGATTTAAGTATAGTAATAAAGAACCTATTCCAACGTTAAGCGAGTTGTTTGAATGGATGCAGGGGAATTCAATAATCTGTAATATTGAAATGAAGAATAATAAGATTTCCTATGAGGGAATGGAAGAAAAAACAATTAATCTCATCAGACAATATGGATTTGAAAAA
>Ga0268252_1000111_pt1 | contig 53774 bp, 42 predicted proteins | sample AgamicMgSfrz_FD_200244 | JGI IMG/M metagenome (GOLD analysis project Ga0268252, IMG submission 200244) | Agave microbial communities from Guanajuato, Mexico - Mg.Sf.rz (v2) (version 3) | ecosystem: Host-associated > Plants > Phyllosphere > Phylloplane/Leaf | place: Guanajuato, Mexico | collected... | reverse complement strand
TCCGGGCAGTGCTCGCTCCCTCACGTACTCAATGTACGCTCGGTCGCTGCGCGCTGGCCGAATGGCAAATCACTGCGCCACCGACGGCCGTCTGACTACGGAGTAAGCGGCCTGGTTTACTTGTTATTTGCCTTCCGGGCAGTGCTCGCTCCCTCACGTACTCAATGTACGCTCGGTCGCTGCGCGCTGGCCGAATGGCAAATCACTGCGCCACCGACGGCCGTCTGACTACGGAGTAAGCGGCCTGGTTTACTTGTTATGCGCCTTCCTGGCAGTACTCGCTTCCTCACGTATTATATACGCCCGGATCGCTGCGTGCTGGCCGTGAGCGAACAGGTACGGCCTGGTTTACTTGCCATTTGCTGACCGGGCAGTACTCGCTTCCTCACGTATTATTATACGCTCAGTCGCTGCGTGCTGGCCGTCCAGCAACTGGCTGCGACACCGACGGCCTCTCATCGAAGAGTAAGGGAACAGGGAAGCGGCAGGCACTGAAGCCAGGGAAGCAGCAAGCACCGAAGTCAGGGAAGCGACAAGCACTGAAGCCAGGGAAGCGGCAAACACTGAAGCCAGGGAAGCGGGGGAAGGCAGCGGAGTAAAGCCTCCGCGTCATGGATGACGCGGCGGAGCCTCCAGGGATGGATTTACGGCGTCTTTACGTAGCCGCCTTCCCCCGCTGAGCGGAAGGAGATTACTGAACCCTTTGCCGCTGAGCGGAAGGAGATTACTGCACCTTCTGCCGCGAACCGGAAGGAGATTACTGAACCCTCTGCCGCTGAGCGGGAGAAGAACACTGAACCCTCTGCCGCTGAGCGAAACCAGCCCATCGAACTCTTTTGCCGCTGCCCGCAACCAGAATACCGTCCAGCCGCTCCAAAATTTTCCTACGCCATCCGCCTTGCCGAAGCCAACAGCGCGCCAACGGCAACAAACAGCCCGCCAAACACGCGGTTCAACAGCTTCATCTGATGCGGGCCTTTAATCCAGATGCCTGGCCGCCGCGCCAGCACGGCATAACCGATCATCACGATAATATCGACCACCACCGTTGTCACGCCCAGCACCAGATACTGCACCGCCTGGGGATGATGCGGAATAATAAACTGCGGAGACAGCGCGGCGAGAAAACGCCAATACTGGTACTCATGGTATTTATCGCCCCGGAACCGGGCGACAGGCTAAGAATCACGGTGGTTAACAGATAAAGTCAGCCACCATTCGATAGTCATGGGTAACGCTCCCTGATTGCGCAGAATTGTGCCACAATACGCCATTGCCAGCGGCTGCGCTATGGCCGTATTTTGCCGGGCGTATAAAGGGAGTCGAGCCATGACCAGTCATAAAAAAAACTGGCCAACACGCGAACAGGCCTTTGCTGCTTTTGCTACCGGGCCGCTACTTGCTTTCTGGCGACAGCGCGAAGAACGAGAATTTATCGGTGTGGAAAACGTGCCGATCCGCTATGTTCGCTTCACTTCCCCGCAACACGATAAAGTCATACTGATCGTGCCGGGACGCATTGAAAGCTATGTTAAATATCCCGAACTGGCTTACGACCTCTGGCACTGCGGCTATGACGTCATCATCGTTGACCATCGCGGCCAGGGACGTTCCGGGCGGCTGTTAAAAGATGCCCATCGCGGCCACGTTGTCCACTTCGATCACTATGTCGATGATTTAGAAACGCTCTGCCTGAAGGAACTGATTGCCGGTCACTACCAAAGGCGCTATGCGCTGGCGCACTCCATGGGCGGCGCCATTCTGACGCTGCTGCTGGCGCGCAATCCTGCCGCGTTTAACGCTGCCGTACTGGCTTCACCGATGTTCGGCATCTATCTGCCGATGCCCGCCTGGATGGCGCATCGCATTCTCGACTGGGCGGAAAAACGTCCGGCGATACGCGATAGTTATGCGTTGGGAACCGGCAGGTGGCGGGCGCGTCCGTTCAGCCTGAATGCGCTAACGCACAGCCGCGAACGCTATAAGCGCAACCTGCGTTTTTATGCAGACGATCCGGCGATACGGGTCGGCGGGCCGACCTATCATTGGGTGCGAGAAGGCATTCAGGCAGGCCAAAATATAGTGGGCAAGGCGGCGGACATCACCACGCCGCTGCTGCTGCTCCAGGCCGGTGACGACAAAGTGGTGGATAACCGCGCGCAGGATCTTTTCTGTGCTGCGATGCAGGCCGCGGGTCATCCATGTGATGGCGGCAAGCCCCGAATAATTACAGGCGCGCGTCACGAGATCCTGTTTGAAAAAGACGCCATGCGCGCCGAAGCGTTACATGCCATCGTCGATTTTTATGCGCGGCATGAATAAATTGCCCTATTCAGAACCTTACAACTCTCTTCGAAACCAGAGGTTTTCATGTATCACGTTGTTGCTTCCGATCTGGATGGCACCCTGCTTTCTCCGGATCATCGTTTAACGCCTTACACCAAAGAAACGCTTCGACTGCTGACCGCGCGCGGCGTACATTTTGTTTTCGCTACCGGTCGTCATCATGTTGATGTGTCGCAGATGCGTGATAGCCTGGAAATCGAAGCTTATATGATCACCTCTAACGGCGCGCGTGTGCATAACACCTCCGGCGAGCTGATCTTCAGCCATAACCTCGATGAAGATATTGCCTACGATCTCTACGCGTTAAAGTATGACGATGCTGACATCCTGACGCATGTCTACCGTGACGACGAATGGTTTCTTAACCGCCATCGCCCGGAAGAAGCGCGTTACTTCCAGGAGTCCGTTTTTAATTACCAGGTTTATGAGCCGGGTATGCTGCCTGGTGACGGCATCAGCAAAGTCTTTTTTACCTGCGACAAGCCGGAAAAACTGGTGCCGCTGGAAGAAGCGATCCTGGCGCGCTGGGGCGATCGGGTTAACGTGTGTTTCTCTTTACCCACCTGCCTGGAAGTGATGGCGGGCGGCGTCTCTAAAGGCCATGCGCTGGAAGAGGTTTCGAAACTGCTCGGCTACTCGCTGGAAACCTCAATTGCCTTTGGCGACGGTATGAACGATGTGGAAATGCTGACGCTGGCCGGGAAAGGCTACATTATGCAAAATGCGCATCAGCGCCTGAAAGATCTGCTGCCGGAACTGGACGTGATTGGCTCAAACGCGGAAGATGCGGTCTCCCGCAAGCTACGCGAGCTGTTCCTTGCCTGAGCGCTAACGCAGGCGGCTCCTCAGCCGCCTGCTTCTCTTCTTCTGCCCGCTTTTTTAGATCTGCCTCGTCGCTCAATTAATCCAGCGACAACCTTATTTTCCCTGTGAGAAAACGCGCATTTTTCACCAAATCAAGATTGCTACGCTGTATAAAAAATAGTTAATATCGAGCCGCTTGTACGGGACGTACAGTTTTTTATTAATGCATTAAATGACAGGGAACGTCATGAAAATCTTTTCTTTTTTGCCGCGGCAATGGCGGCAATGGCTGCCAATGGCAGTCATCTTTATCGCTTTTCCAACGGCAGCGGCCATGTCGGACCAGCAGTTTATCCACCAGCAGCAGCGCCAGCAGGTGCTGGAAGAGCAACTTACTCCGCCTGTTCCCGATATACGTTTATCCCCTCCGGTAGCAACTAACGGGCAGATGACTTTTCCGACCGAAAGCCCCTGCTTCACCATTCACGACGTGACGCTGGAAGGACAGGATGCGCTGCCGCACTGGTTGCCTTTGCAAAAACTGGCGAATCAGGCCGCAGGACAATGCCTCGGTAGCCGGGGAATTAACCTGCTAATGAGTACCCTGCAAAACCGGATCATCTCCCACGGCTGGACTACTACCCGCGTCCTGGCGCCCGCGCAGGATTTAAAAAGCGGCCATCTGCGGCTGACCGTTCTGCCTGGTAAAATTCGCCACGTGGTGATGACGCCAGACAGCAGCCGCTGGTTTTGGCCCTACAGCGCGTTTCCCGCCCACGACGGCAATCTGCTTGATTTACGTGATATTGAGCAGGGGCTGGAAAACCTGCAACGCCTGCCGACCGTGCAGGCGGAGATGGAAATCGTCCCGGCTGAGCAGCCGGGCGAGAGCGATATTATTATTTCCCGCCAACAGCGAAAATTCTGGCGGCTTGGCCTGTCACTGGATGATTCCGGCACCGCCGCCACCGGACGCTACCAGGGCGGGCTGACGCTCTCGCTGGATAACCCGCTGGCGCTCAGCGATCTGTTCTGGTTTTCGCTAACGCACGATTTACAGCCCGGGCGAGAGAAAAGCAACCAGAACCTCAGCGCCTCCTGGTCCGTGCCGGTTGGCTGGTGGTCATTCTCGTTGACCGGCAGCGATTATCACTATCATCAGACGGTAGCGGGCCTGACAGAAGATTACCGCTATAGCGGTAAAAGCCAGAATCTGAGCGCCCAGCTCAGCCGGGTGCTGCACCGCAGCAGCGCGCAAAAAACCACGCTGACGTATGACGTGCAAACCCGTATAACCCGCAACTATATCAACGATACCGAAGTGGAAGTGCAGCGTCGCCACGTCTCCTCCTGGAAGGCGGGCCTTCAGCATCGCCACTATATCGGCCCGGCGACGCTGGATGCGGGGATCAGCTATCAGCGCGGTACCCGCTGGTTTGGCGCGCAGCCCGCGCCGGAAGAGCCGTTTGATGAAGGCACGGCCCTGAGCCGCATTCTGCGTACCGATGCCCGCCTGAGCCTGCCTTTTGCCCTGGTCGGGGAAAATTTCCGCTATGACGTGGCCTGGCAACGCCAGACCAGTAAGACACCGTTAACCACGCAGGATCAGTTTTCTATCGGTGGCCGCTGGACGGTGCGGGGCTTCGACGGTGAGCGCACGCTCAATGCCGATCGCGGCTGGACAGTACGCAACGATTTCTCCTGGCAGCTACCACGTACGGGCAGCGAATTTTACCTGGCTATCGATTACGGCGAAGTGGCCGGTAAGGGCACGGAAGATCTGGCTGGCAACCATCTGGCTGGCGGTGCGGCAGGCGTGCGCGGCAGCTTCTGGAAGGCCAGTTATGATCTGTTCGCCGGGGTGCCGTTCTCGCGCCCGGAAGGATTTAAAACCAGCCCGGCAACCTTTGGTTTCAGCCTGAATATGGATATCTGACCATGCGTTATAACGGATTTACGGTGCATGCGCCGCTGATACTCGGCGGGCAGGAGAGCGAGGCTGAAATGCTGGGCGCAGCCGTCTGGCTTTGGATGCATTCTGAGATGCACCGCGATGCGCCGCTGCATGTTCTGCCGGTGGTACTGCTGCCGGTGATCAAGCGTTGTCAGTATGTACTGGTTCAGGAAGGCGATCGCCCGGTGTTTTTTCTGAGCTGGGCGTGGATGGACGAAAGCGCGGAGCAGCGTTATCTGCACGAGCAGGTCATTACCCTGCCGGAATCGGACTGGTGTTGCGGCGATCGGATGTGGTTTCGCGACTTTATCGCCCCGTTTGGCCATGCATCGCAGGTATTCCGCCTGGTGCGCGAAGAGATCTTCCCTCACCATATCGCCCGCTATCTCTGGCACCGGGGCGGGGAGAAAGGCAGGCGTATAAAAACATTTTATGGCAGCCGGGTTACCAGCGATGACATCCGTCAGTGGAAACGGGCGCATCCGTTAAGCGTAACTATCCCGCAATGCTAATCCTTATGCGTTTTGTAATATCCGGCTGATTAAAAAAGAAAAGATAAAAGGAATTTATCTATGAACAGGCTTCTGTACCGCATTGTATTTAATAAAGCCCGTGGCATGTTGATGGTGGTGGCCGATATCGCGCGCGCCTGTTCGGGCGGCTCTGCCTCTTCCGGCATCGGACATAACCATCGCCGTCTAATCTGCCGTCTCAGCACGATTAGCCTTAGCCTCTGGCTGGCAAGCGGAGCGGTTCAGACGGCGCAGGCCACCATTGTGGCCGATAAATCCGCACCGGGTAAGCAGCAACCCACAGTGATCGCCAGCGCCAACGGTACACCGCAGGTCAATATCCAGACCCCATCCGCTGGCGGCGTCTCACGCAATACCTACAGCCGCTTTGACGTCGATAAAAAGGGCGTCATCCTCAATAACTCCCGTAAGAACACCGCTACCCAGCTGGGTGGGATGGTCAGCGCCAACCCGTGGTTAGCGAAGGGCGAGGCCAAAATCATTCTCAACGAGGTGAACGCCCGCGATCCAAGTCGCCTGAATGGCTATATCGAGGTTGCCGGACAGAAGGCGCAGGTGGTTATCGCCAGCCCGTCCGGCATTACCTGTAACGGCTGCGGCTTTATTAACGCCGGTCGCGCGACGCTGACCACCGGTACGGCGCAGATGCAGAACGGCAATCTGACCGGCTATCAGGTGAATCGCGGTGAGGTGGTGATTGAGGGCAAAGGGCTGGACAGCTCGCGCCAGGATTACACCGATATCATTGCCCGGACGATAAAGGTTAATGCGGCGATCTATGCCGGGGATTTGAAAGTGACTACCGGGCGCAACCGGGTAGATGCGGCGCATGAGACGACGACGACGCAGACGGATGACGGTTCGTTAAAACCGCAGTTTGCGCTGGATGTCTCTCAGGTTGGCGGCATGTATGCCGGGAAAATTCGCCTGCGTGCCACAGAACAAGGCGTCGGGGTGCGCAATGCAGGCGCCATCGGCAGCGAGGCGGGGCTGGTGACGATCACGGCCGACGGGCGCATTGAGAACAGCGGCGAGCTTAGCAGCCAGCAAAGCCTGCAAGTGAGTTCAGCCACCGGCGTCGCCAACAGCGGCAAAATGCTCAGCCAGCAAGGGTTGTCAGTTAATACCACCGGTGGGATCAGCAACAGCGGCACCGTCTGGTCATCGGCTGACGCCACGCTGGCGGCCTCCGGCGCGGTGCAGAACAGCGGCTCGGTTGCCGCCCGCAATAACGTGGCGCTTGCCGGCTCGTCGCTCACCAGCAGCAGTAAAAGTACCCTGGCGGCGGGCGTGCAGGCCGACGGTCATACCGGCAGCAGCGGCGATCTGACGCTGAGCGCCTCAGGCAAACTTGAGATGAACGGCCTGAACCTGGCAGGGGGTAGTATTCGCGCTGCGGGCCAGGGACTGGACGCTTCAGGCAGCCAGACGCAGGCGAAAAATATCACTCTGAATGCAAAGCAGGGAGATCTCACTACCGCCTCCGCACAGGTCATTGCCTCCGGTACGCTAACCGCCATGACTGCCGGAACATTAAATAACGCAGCCGGACAGGTCGCTGCCGATAAGCTCTCCCTTACCGCCAGGCGGCTGGAGAACCAGCAGGGACAGCTTATTCAGAGCGGCACGCAGTCGCTGACGCTAAGCCATCAGGATGGCATCAACAATCACGGCGGGCTGATACAGTCCGGCGGCGATATGCGCCTGGATGCGCAGCAGAATGTCCTTATTAACCGCGACACGCAGGACAGCGGCGGCATTATCAGTTTCGGCAGGCTAAACGTGACCGCCGGGAAGATTAGCAATCAGAACGGCATGCTGGCCGGAGCGGGCGAAACCGCCGTTCAGGCGACAGAGGTAGATAACAGCGAGGGCACGCTGGCATCTGAATCCGGTCTGCAACTGAACGCGCAGGATGTCAATAACCGTAACGGCGCGCTAAGCGCCGGGATGGAGATGGCGCTGAAGCTTACCGGAACGCTTGATAACGGTGCGGGAAAAGTCAGCTCCGGCGGCGATCTGAACATAGACGCTGGACAACTGGGTAACCAGCAGGGCGTAGCGGTGGCTGGCGGCGGCGCGCGGTTAAACATCGGACAGACCGATAACCGCCAGGGCCAGCTGGCCGCGCAGGACAATCTCATTCTGGATGGTGAGACACTCAATAACGACGCGGGACTGATACAGAGCGGCAACGCGCTGACCCTTACCGCCGGGCAGATCAGCAATCGTGACAGCGGTGAAACTGGCGGCATCACCAGCCAGGGCGATATGCAAATTAATGCCTCAGCACTGAACAATGACAGGGGCCTGCTGCTTACAGGAAAACAGGCCGGGCTTGATGCCGGTGCCTTCAGCAATATTGCCGGTACGCTGGTGGCGCTGGACACCCTGAAACTTACCGTCCAGAGCGACATGGATAACCGTCAGGGGCTGCTTCAGGGCGGCGGCATGGTGCTGAATACCAACGGTCATCTGCTGGATAACCGGGAAGGCACGCTTAACAGTCTGGCCGCCATGCAGCTGGCGACTGCCGGGCTGAACAACCAGCACGGCACCCTGGGGGCGAAGGGCGATTTCACGTTACAGGCGGACTGGCTGGATAACGGCAACGGCGGGCGCGTGGTGGGTGAGAGCAGCACGACCCTGACGCTGGCGCAGCTGCTGAACAGCGGCGGACAGATACAGACCGTCGGCAACCTGCTGATAGATGCTGTTCAGGGTGTGATTGATAACACGCAGGGGCTGATACGCAGCGGGGCAACGGCGACGCTGAATGCTGCGACGCTCACTAACCGCGACACCCTGAAAGCCGAAAAAGGCATAGAAGGCCAGAGTATCGTTATCAACAGCGGCGAGCTGGATAACGCTGTCGGCAGTGTGCTGGCCGGACAGAACCTTTCCGTCACTAATAGCGGAACGCTTGATAACAGCAGAGGCGAACTGGCTGCGAGCCGTGCGCTGATGCTGGGCGGTTCGTCCCTGAACCTGATAAACAGCGCCGGAGTCGTGAAGGCCGGGCAACAGGTAACCGTGCAGGCCGAGCGCCTGGGCGGGGACGGCCAGTTACTCTCGCTCGGCGATATGGCGCTAAGCAGCCGCAACGACATCAATAACAGCAGTGAAATGATCGCCAACGGTAGCTTCACCCTGACCACGCCGGGATCGGTAACTAATAGCGGTAAGCTGCTGGCGGGCGCGAAGCTCGACCTCTCTTCGGGCAACCTCCTCAATGCAGCTACGGGCGAAATCTCAGCCGGTTCTGCCTGGCTGACGGTGGCAGACACGTTAACTAACTATGGCCTGATTGACGGAACCGGGACGCGGTTGCAGGCTGATACGCTGACCAACAGCGGCACCGGTCGGATTTACGGGGATTATCTGGGTATTCAGACCGGTACGCTGAATAACCTGGCGGCAGACGGCGTGGCGGCGACGATTGCCGGCCGTGAGCGCGTGGACATTGGCGCGGGAACCCTTAACAACCTCGACCATGCGCTGATCTACAGCGGCGGTGCGCTGGCGCTGGGCGGCCAGCTTAACGCGAACGGCATGGCGACCGGCCAGGCGGGCGAACTCAATAACCACAGCGCGACGATAGAATCCGCCGGGAATATGGCGCTGTCGGTCGGGCAGCTCAACAACATCAACGACCGCTTCACCACCGAAGTGGTGCAGGTTTCCACGGAGCAGATAACCGAATATCAGCACAAAGGCTCCTCCATCCGCTGGTCGGCGGATGCGGAGGGCGTGTTTATCGACCGCAACTCGGCGGATAAGCTGCTGAACCTGAACACGCCGGAGAACACCGGGCATAACAACGACAACTTCTATCAGTACGACTACATCCGCACCACGGAAGAAGAGGTCATCAGGGAGAGCGATCCGGGGAAAATCCTTTCCGGCGGCAGCCTCTCCATCAGTGCAGACCGGGTACTGAACGACAAGAGCCAGATTGTGGCGGGCGGCACGCTGGGGATCGCAGCGGACAGCGTGGATAACGTGATGCCGGAAGGCAGCCGCCGGATAACCGATGAGGGTTCTGTTACCCACTACTCGCGCAAGAAGCACCACGGCGGAGACGAGCAGAAAAAAAGCACCTCGGCGTATGTTCCTCCGACGGTGATCCAGTCCATCACCCTGAAGCCGGGCAAACTGGAGGGTAACAGCCTGCCGGAGGGCAGCGGCCTGCAGCCAGCGGTGGCGCAGCCGCAGGGAACGAACGCCACCATTGGCCACACCGGCAGCCTGTCGGCGGCGGTGACGGAGAGTGATATTCGTCCCGGGCTGCAGGACGTGCCGGTGGACGGCGAGAACGGACAGGCAATGGTGGTGCGCGTCACCTGGCCGGACACGCGCCTGCCGGATACCAGCCTGTTTACCACGCACCCGGCGCCGGAGGCGGGCTACCTGGTGGAGACCGACCCGCGCTTTACCAGCAACAAACAGTGGTCCGGCAGCGATTATATGCAGGATGCGTTTTCCCTGAGCGGCGATAACCTGCATAAACGCCTCGGGGACGGCTATTACGAGCAGCGGCTGGTGCGTGAGCAAATCATTGCCCTGACCGGCGGCCGCTATCTGGGCGACTGGCGCGACGATGAGGCGCAGTTTAAAGGGCTGATGGACGCGGGTATCGCCTTCGGCCGGAAATATAACCTGATACCGGGCGTCGCGCTGACCGCAGAGCAGATGAGCCTGCTGACGGAAGATATGGTGTGGCTGGTGAATACGGAGGTGGTACTGGCGGACGGCACCCGGCAGACGGTGAGGGTGCCGCAGGTTTATGCGCGGGTGAAAGAGGGCGATATGGACGGTTCGGGCGCGCTGCTGGGCGGGCAACAGGTGGTGATGAACCTGAACAGCGACCTGCTGAACAGCGGCACGATAAGGGGCCGGGAGGCGGTGCAGCTCAGCGCGGAGAATATCACCAACAGGGCGGGCACGGTTCAGGGGGCGGATGTCAGCCTGCAGGCGCGCACGGATATCAGCAATATCGCCGGGGTGATAGCGGGCAATAACTCGGTGCTGGCGAACGCCGGGCGCGACATCACTGTTCTGTCCACCACGCGCAGCGCACAAAGCATCGCCGGGGAGAACCGTTTTACGCGCACGACGCCGGACCGGGTTGCCGGGGTCTACGTGCAGGGTGCGGATGGCAGACTCTCGCTCAGCGCCGGGCGGGATATCAGCCTGACCGGCGGGCAGGTGAGCAGCAGCGGCAGCCAGAGCCGGACGGTGCTGAACGCCGGGCGCGACCTGAACCTGAACGCGCTGGAGACCTCTGCCGGCGATAACCTGACGTGGGATAAAGACAACTGGCTGAAACAGTCCGTGACGCAGCATACCGGCAGTGACGTCACCGGGGCGGGCTCCGTGCTGCTGATGGCCGGGCAGGATGTGAACGCGCAGGCGGCGACGGTTTCCGCAGGCAGCAGCCTCGGCGTGGCGGCGGGACGGGATATCAGTCTTACCACCGCCACGAACAGCAGCGATTTTGAATCGCACCATAAATCCACCGGCAGCAACGGAGCGTTCTCAAAAACCACCGTCACCACCCACGATGTGGTCAACGGCGAAACGGCGCAGGGAACGCAGTTCAGCGGCGACAGCGTGACGATGCAGGCGGGCAATAACCTGCGGGTGCAGGGCAGCAGCGTGGCGGGTGATAACGACGTGCGGCTGAGCGCCGGTAATCATCTTACCGTCACCACAGCGGAGGAGCGCGGCAGAGAAAGCCATCAGCGCCGGGAGAAAAAATCGGGCCTGTCGGGCACGGGCGGCATCGGGATAAGCTACGGGACGCAGGCGCTGAAGGTGACGGACACGCTGACGGAGACGACGCAGCGGGGCAGCACCGTGGGTTCGGTGAAGGGTAACGTCACGCTGAGCGCGGGTAACAGGCTGACCGTGAAGGGCTCAGCGCTGGTGGCGGGTCAGGATATGGCGCTGAGCGGGAAGCAGGTGGATATTCTGGCGGCGGAAAACAACAGTACGCAAATGCATAAGGTGGAGCAGAAGAGCAGCGGGCTGACGCTGGCGCTGTCGGGCGCGGCAGGCAGCGCGGTCAACCAGGCGGTGACGCAGGCCAGTTCGGCGAAGGAAGAAGGAAGCGGACGGCTGGCGGCGCTGAAGGGTATTCAGGCGGCGCTGAGCGGCGTGCAGGCGGGTCAGGCGGTGGCGCTGGATTCAGCCCGGGGCGGCAACCCGGATAACGCCAACACCATCGGCCTTACGCTCTCTTACGGCAGCCAGTCGTCGACATCGACGCAAACGCAGACTGCCCGTCAGAGCGAAGGCAGCCAGCTTACGGCGGGAAATAATCTCATCCTCCGGGCGACGGAGAGCGATATTAACGTACAGGGTAGCGGGCTTAGGGCGGGTAACGATATGACGCTGAGCGCCGCCCGGGACGTGAACCTGCTTTCGTCGGAAAACACGCAGCAGCTTGAGGGTAAAAGCGAGCGTCACGGCGGTTCGGCAGGCGTGGGGGTAAACTTCGGCCAGGGGGCGAACGGGATTTCGCTGAATGCCGGCGTGAACAAAGGGAAGGGCCACGAGGCGGGCAACGGCACCACGCACACGGAAACCACCGCTGATGCGGGCAACCGTCTGAGCATTATCAGCGGACGCGACACGACGCTTAAGGGGGCGCAGGCGGGAGCAAATCAGGTAACGCTGGATGTGGGCCGCAACCTGTGGCTTGCCAGCGAGCAGGATACGGATAATTACGATTCGAAGCAGACGAACGCCGGTGCGGGCGTCAGCGTCAGCCCGGGCGGCGGGTCGGGCAGCCTGAGCCTGAGCCGGGATAAGATGCACTCGAAGTATGCGTCGGTGCAGGAACAGACGGGTATTTTTGCGGGCAGGGGCGGCTTTGATATCACGGCGGGCAACCACACGCAGCTGGACGGTTCGGTTATCGCCTCGACGGCGACGGCGGATAAAAACAAACTCAGTACCGGCACGCTGGGCTGGCGCGATATCCGTAACGAAGCGGAATATCAGGTGGAACACCAGAGCGCGGGCATCAGCTCGGGCGGCAATATCGGCGGGCAGTTCGTGGGGAATATGGCGAACGGGCTGCTGAGCGGGCTGAACGACAGCGGCCGCGACAGTTCAGCGGCTCGTGCAGCGGTGAGCGAGGGCAGCATCACCCTCCGGGACAAAGAGAACCAGCAGCAGGACGTGGCGAACCTGAGCCGTGACGCGGAACATGCAAACCAGACGCTGAGCCCGATATTTGATAAAGAGAAGGAGCAGAACCGTATCCGCGAGGCGCAGCTGATAGGGGAAATCGGCAGCCAGGCGGGGGATATAGCCAGGACGCAGGGGCAGATAATGGCGACAAATACTGCAAATGAAAAAATGGCCGACGTCACGCAGCGGGATCGTGACCAGGCCAGAGCCGACTGGCTGAAAGCGAATCCGGGTAAAACACCATCCGACAGTGATATTACCGGACAGGTTTACCAGAACTTCTATAATCAGGCGTTCACTGAAAGCGGGTTCGGCACCGGCGGCAAAGTGCAGCAGGCTGTTCAGGCGGCGACGGCGGCAGTACAGGGCCTGGCGGGTGGATACCTGGCGCAGGCGGTAAGCGGCGCGGCAGCGCCGTATCTGGCGGAGCAGATTCACAAACTGACGGAAGGCAACCCGGAAGCGAAAGCGATGGCGCATGCGGTGGTGGGTGCGGTCACCTCGTATGCGTCGGGTAACGGTGCGCTGGCCGGTGCAGCGGGCGCAGTCAGCGGTGAGCTGATGGCGGAGCTGGTGATGAAGCAGCTGTATCCGGGCAAGGAAGTCAGCGAGCTGACGGAGACGGAAAAGCAGACCCTCAGCACGCTGGGCACGCTGGCGGCGGGTCTTGCGGGCGGCGTGACCGGAGGCAGCACGGCGGACGTGGCTGCGGGCGCGCAGGCGGGTAAGAATGCGGTTGAGAATAACTATCTGAGCAGCAAGCAGGTAGATAACTGGTCTGCTGAAATGAAGTCCTGTCAGGCCAGCGGCGGTGACTGCGGCGGTATCGTTAAGAAGTACGAAGAATTAAGTACCGCCCAACAGAAACAGCTCATCAGTGACTGCGCTGCCAGTCCGGCAAGCTGTCAGCAGAAATATGGTGATGTACTGACCGGCAGTCTGGCAGTGAAGCAGGCAATAGACAGGGCACTGGGCGAAGATATACCCATCAAGATGGTCTACGATCTGACGGCAACCTTTGCGCAGCAGATACAGGCGGAAGGTGTTGTTGCAACAAACAAAGTCTCAGAGGCTCTTCAGAAAGAATACGGTCTGGATGAGGTTCAGGCGGGGATTGTAGCCAGTGCAGCGGCGTCGGCGTTTGGGGGAATTAGTAAGGCTAAGGGAAGCTCCCAACCTAAAATTGAACAAACGCTTAAACCTGAAAAAAACTGGGAAAGCGCCCGAAATAAGGCATTAAATCTTACAGGTAATTTAGGTGCAGACTCTAAGCCAGTTATTGGGCGTTTGGAGGTCAGTGCTGGGAATGGGAAAGTTATTGGGCGGCAATCTAGCGACGGAAAAATAGGTTGGCGTGTTGATTATGATCCTGAAAAGGGCACTCACATCAACATATGGGATTACTCCCAAGGTAAAGGACCGGGAAAAGCAGTGAAGCAAGTCATACCTTTTGAAGGCAATGAGAAGACTTTTGAAACGATATTGAAGCAGCTAAATAGGTAGAGAAAATGACCTTGTTTGATGAGTGTCGAGAAGCACTGAGTGCTGATTTTAATATAGTTGAGGGACAGGCTCAGCAGGATGCTCTTGATATTTTAAATAAATATCTTCTTGCTAAAGGATGTATTACTTGGTCAGCAATCAGATATTCAGATTATGAGAGTATTGATGAGCTATTAAGTGCAAACTCTGTAAAAAATGATGAAGTATTTGTTTTTGCAGACGATGCGAGCATTCCACTTTTTAGGTCGAAGCTAAGCTTAATTGCTGAAAATATTTATGACGTAACAGCTTTATCACCAAAATTATTCATTTTTAATGATGAGGTGATAATACAGCCTCTATTCCCGACAGATATGTTCCGTCTGGGGATAAACGAATAATTGAATGAGTTAAAATTCCCGGCTATGTCGCCGGGATTTATTTAACTGCCGCTTACCTCTTAATCCCCAGCCAGCCGGATGATCAACTCTCCCGGCCCGGTGATCACCTCGATCTTCTGGCCGGTGCTGAACCCCAGCGCCGCCATCCAGCGGCCCTTCAGGGTAATGGACGGGGATGGCTCAAACTTCCGCTGATCCCGGATATAACCCACAGTATAACGGCGGGTTGTGGGCGTGACGGGTTCTGACTTATGATGTTGCTCAGCCATAATAACTACCTCGCTTAGTTGTTGTGGTCAGCGGGGTTCAGGTGCTCCAACACCTCAGCCCCGCGCTAATAAATTATCCCTTCTCTTTAGCTGCCGTTTTACCGACCCGCTCCACGGCCTGCGTGACCTGACTCTTTACAATCATCGCATCCAGCACGGCTTTAGCCACTTCCCGATCTTCTGCTGACATGGCAGCCACGGCTTCAAAACGTAGCTTCATATCATCTTCCGGTTCACGTTCACCGGGTTCAAAGAGTAAAAAATCAGATGTGACGTGGAGCACAATCGCCAGCTTTTTGAGCGCATCAGCAGTAGGTAAAGAGCTACCGGCTTCGTAGCGCTTAATCTGTTGCACATGAATGCCGGTTGCATCGGAAAGCCCCTGCTGGGTCAGTCCGCGCTGTTTACGCAGGGCAACAATACGTTGAGAAAAGCTCATGGATGTAAACCAGTAATGAATGTTACCCATGATACTAACCTCCCCGATTAAGCTGACTTGACTAAAGTATAATATAGTGTACTTTAAAAGTACATAAAATAAGTCTTGACGTGTTTTTGCAGGAGGCAGAAATGGGCAACGGACGAATGACCCCGGCAGAGCTGGAATGGCTGAAGCGTGAGGTGTCGCTGGTTGCGGTGGCGCAGTCGCAGGGCCGGAAGCTGACGAAACAGGGTAAAGACCTTGTGACGCTGTGCCCGTTCCATCGCGAAAAAACGCCTTCCTGTGTTATCAGTCCTGCTAAAAACCTGTATCACTGCTTCGGCTGCAACGCTGCCGGTTCGGTGCTGGACTGGCTTCAGCAGACTGAAAAGCTGACCTATCCGCAAACCCTTATCCGGCTGCGTGAGCTGGCCGGGGCTTCCTCTTCGCTGCCTTCTTCTTCTTCAGCCGCCGCCGTTCCCGCGCCTTCTTCGCCGCCTGCCCGGCAGACGCTGACCGACCTGGGCGATGACGGCCAGGCGCTGCTGCATCAGGTGGTGAACTGGTATCACAATAACCTTCTTCAGTCGCCCGAAACCCTGACCTGGCTGGAAAAGCGCGGGCTGGCTCATCCTGAGCTGGTCAGCCACTTCCGGCTGGGGTTCGCCGGGCCGCACGGCGTGGCCGGGGCGCTGCCGTCGCCGAATGCGAAGGAAGGAAAGGCGCTGCGTTCCCGCTTAACGGAGCTGGGCGTGCTGCGTGACACCACGCGCCAGGATCACTTCCGGGGCTGCCTGGTGGTGCCGGTGGTGGGCTGGTCAGAGAGCGCCGATCCGGCCAGTCGTGGCCGGGTGTTGCAGTTGTACGGGCGGCGGACCATGCCGGATCATCAGATCAAAAAGGGATCGGCGAAACATCTTTACCTGCCGTCGCCGCTGGCGGGGATCTGGAACGAAGAAGCGCTGAAAGCCTGTTCAGAGGTGATCCTGTGCGAGGCGCTGATCGACGCCATGACCTTCTGGTGCGCCGGGTTCCGCAACGTTATCGCGGCGTTCGGGGTGAACGGCTTCACCGCCGGGCACCTGGCGGCGTTGCATTATCACGGCGTGAAGCGGGTGCTGATCGCCTTCGACCGGGACGACGCCGGGGATCGGGGCGCGGAGGCGGTGGCTGAACAACTGGCCGGTTGTGGTATCGATGCGTGGCGGGTGCGGTTCCCGGCCGGGCTGGATGCGAACGCCTACGCGGTGAAAAGCGGCAATCCTGAAGGTGCGCTGAGCCTGGCGCTGGAGCAGTCGGTGCGGATGGGCAGCGGCGTCGGTGTTGCAGCGGAGCCGGTGACGGCCAGCGGTGAAACCGCTTCTTCCTTAGCTGCCCTGCCGGGCGTTCAGGCATCTGTGGTGTCGGCTGAAACCGGTGAAGTGACCGCAGCCGGTGTGCTGCTGCTGCGTTCCGGGCCGCGTGTCTGGCGGGTGCGCGGCTGGCAGAAGAACCAACTGGCTGAAGTGATGAAGGTCAACGTGCAAGTGCTGGACGAATCGACCGGCGCGTTCCACGTGGACCAGCTGGACATGTATCACGCGAAGCAGCGTCAGGGCTATGTTGCCACGGCAGCAAACGAGCTGGCCTGTGAGCTGAGCGTGATAAAGCGCGAGTGCGGCCGGGTACTGCTGGCGCTGGAGCAGAAACAGGATGAGCAGCGGCGGGCGGCGGAGCAGGAAAGCGCCGCCGTTGCGGTGGCCCTGAGCGCGGACGAGGAAGCCGAAGCGCTGGCGTTGCTGAAAGACCCGCAGCTTGCGGAGCGCATCGTTAACGACCTGGCATCGTGCGGCGTGGTGGGTGAGAGCACTAATCTGCTGACCGGCTATCTGGCGGCAACGTCGCGCAAACTGGATAAGCCGCTGGCCGTTCTGATACAGAGCAGCTCGGCGGCGGGTAAATCATCGCTGATGGATGCGGTGCTGGGGCTGATGCCGGAAGAAGAGCGGGTGCAGTACAGCGCCATGACCGGGCAGAGCCTCTACTACCTGGGGGAAACCTCGCTACAGCATAAAATCCTGGCGATAGCGGAAGAGGAAGGGGTGAGGCAGGCGGCCTATGCGCTGAAGCTGTTGCAGTCGGACGGGGAGCTGAAAATCGCCTCAACCGGCAAGGACGAGCAGAGCGGCGAGCTGGTCACCAGAGAGTACAGCGTGAAGGGACCGGTGATGCTGATGCTGACCACCACGGCCTCAGATGTGGATGAAGAGCTGCTGAACCGCTGCCTGGTGCTGACGGTGAACGAGTCCAGGGAGCAGACCGAGGCGATACACGCCATGCAGCGCCACAACCAGACGCTGGAAGGGCTGCTTCAGGCCAGTGAGAAACAGTATCTGACGCGCTTACACCAGAACGCGCAGCGGCTGCTGCGGCCGCTGAAGGTGGTCAATCCTTACGCGGAGCGGCTGACGTTCCTCTCTGACAAGACCCGTACCCGGCGCGACCATATGAAGTACCTGACCTTAATCCAGGCGGTGGCGCTGCTGCACCAGTACCAGCGGGAAGTGAAGCGGGCGGCGCATCGCGGCAGCGTTATCGAGTATATCGAGGTGACCCGAGAGGACATCCGGCTGGCGAACCGGCTGGCGCATGAGGTGCTGGGCCGGACGCTGGATGAGATGCCGCCGCAGACGCGGAAACTCCTGGTACTGCTGAAGGGCTGGGTGCAGGAAACGGCCGGTAAGCAGGCGGTGAAGCCGGAAGAGCTGCACTTCACGCGGCGCGATGTGCGGGCGGCGCTGGGCTGGGGCGACACGCAGCTGAAAATCCACCTGGCGCGGCTGCTGGAGATGGAATATCTGGTGCTGTACCGGCGCGGGCTGGCGCATGAGTACACGCTGCTGTGGGACGGTGACGTGAGCGGCCAGGCGCACCTGTGCGGGCTGCTTGATGTGACAGAAGAAGAGGGCGGCGCGTTCCGGTCGGGGTCTGAGGCTGACCGGTCGGATAAACAAGACCAGCGGTCGGCCCCCGGTCGGGGTAAGGTCGGCGGGCAGTCGGGCAGTGTAAAAGCGGCTTCAGGCCAGGCAGGAGAAGGCCCGGCAGCAAAACCGGTCGGGGCTGAGCAAAATGCGGTAATCAGGAGCAGAAAAGAGAAGGCGCTGCCGCCTTCATTAACCATCCCTTCTTAGCTGCCGGTTCTGACACAGGAGCGTCAATATGGCCAACCGCAAACCTTCCCCAAACCGTCTTCTCAGCGTTGATGACATCTACCGCCGGCCGGTCGGTCCGGCCAGTGACCCGAAAAGCCTGTATAACCTGCTGCTGCGGTTCGTGCGGTGGCGGCGGGAGCGGAACTGGTCGGAGACGACGCTGAAAACGCAGACGCATCACAGCTACCGCTTCATCCTGTGGGCGGCAGAGCGTGGTGTGAACGTCGCCGCAGAGGTGACGCTGCCGCTGCTGGAAAGTTACCAGCGTTACCTGTACGGCTACCGCAAAACGAACGGCGAGCCGCTGAGCAGCCGGACGCAGCGCACCACACTTCAGCCGCTTCAGGTGTGGTTCTCCTGGATGGCGAAGCAGGGGCTGATACTGGCAAACCCGGCGGCCGACCTCGAGCTGCCGAGGCTGGAGAGGCGGCTGCCGCGCACCATCCTGAGCGTGGAGCAGGTAGAGGACATCCTCAGCCTGTGCGACCTGACGACGCCTCAGGGCGTGCGGGACAGGGCGCTGATGGAACTGCTGTGGTCAACGGGCATCCGGCGCGGCGAGGTGGCGCGGCTGAATATCTACAGCGCGGACGTCAGCCGTAAAATCCTGACCATCGTGCAGGGCAAGGGGCATGAAGACCGGGTGGTGCCGGTGGGAGAGCGGGCGCTGTGGTGGCTTGAACGTTACCTGCATCATGTACGCCCGGCGGTGCTGGTTGCTCCCGACTGCAGGGCGCTGTTCCTGGCGATGGATGGCGTGGCGGGCCTGACGGCGAACGGTATCACTATGGCGGTGGTGCCGTACCTGAGAGCGTCGGGCATCGATAAAGGGAGCTGCCATCTGTTCCGTCATGCGATGGCGACGCAGATGCTGGAGAACGGGGCGGATCTGCGGTGGATACAGGCGATGCTGGGGCACCGCAGCGTGGAGAGTACGCAGGTCTACACGCAGGTGAGCATCCGGGCGTTGCAGGCGGTGCATGCGAGTACGCATCCGGCGGAACAGAGGGACAGTCATAAACCGGAGGGGATGGAGTAAAGATAATGATAAGGTATATACTTAGTCAGTACTTAAGCAGAGTGGGGGAAAAAATAATGCCGAAAGAAGCGGTGTTCACGATGAAGCTGGAAAGTTCCCTGCGGGAAGACTTTATCGCCGCAGCCAGAGCCAGTGACAGACCGGCCTCTCAGGTGATACGTGAGCTGATGCGGGAGTATATCCGGCGTCAGAATGAGAACCGGGCTTACGATGCTTACCTGGCGCAGAAAGTGGAAAGGGGACGTCAGTCCATCCGGTCAGGCGAGGGAGTGGATAACGAAGAGGTTGAAAGGCTGTTCGCAGAGCGGCGGGCCAGAGTGGCAGGTAAGGCATGAAGGTGCGCTGGGCGCCGGAAGCGCTTGATGACCGTACAGCGATATGGGATTACCTGGCAGAACGAAATCCGCTGGCGGCGGCGGAGATGGATGAGCGGTTCAGCGAATCGGCGGCCCTGCTGGCAGAGCAGCCGCTAATGGGAGCGCCGGGAAAGATATCCGGCACGCGGGAGCTGATACCGCATGAACATTACCGGCTTGTATACGAACTGGATGAAGAAGCCGGTATCGCCTGGATAGTGACGCTGATCCATACTGCCCGGTGCTGGCCGCCGGTCTCGCCGGACAGCCTGTAAGCCCTCTGTAGGCCGGGTTGTTCGCTGTGCGGCAGAGCGCCGCCTCCCTGCGGCGATCTGCCTTCATGGTGTTCCGTGCCGCGCGGGGTAAATGGCCGGTCAGCGGCGTTACCCTCGCGGAATATAGCTGTTCAGGCGTGGCCGCGGTCCGGCCATTAACCATAATGCGGGAGATTATACGCAGCCGCCCCGTGAGGAAACGAAGCCCGGCCCGCCCGTGAAGCGCGGGCCGTCTTCGTATAATCTGCATTATGGCGTGCGCCCCGCGTCGGGCATCGGGTGAGGCCGCCATCCCTGGCGGCTTCGTCTTCCTCAGTCGTCTGTAAGCCAACCCCAAAGCTGTTGTCGGCCTGCGGCCTCCGCTTAAAGCGTTCATGCCCGCCCGGCGTCGTCTGGCTGCGGCGGCTCGCAGTCGTACCTCCTGGCTCGTTCCCGCCTCGCCAGCTTCCGCAGCCCGCCCCGGTCCGGTGCGGTCATGCAAACCGGATGTTCCCTTCAGCCTGTGCGCCTCAGGGCGCCGTTCCGTCACCAGCGGGCCTCGCCGGCCCGCGCCCGGCAGACGCTGAGCCGTGCCGCAGACAAGCTGCGGCGCGGCTCAGCGCCGCAAATAAAACCGGTAATGACAGCGGGGCGGTTGTTGTTAAAATGCGCGAACGGATAACGCAGGGAAAGCGGATGAAAAGGTTAAGGAAAGCGCTGTGCTGGCTGCTGTGCCTGGTGATGCTCACCGGGGCTTGTGCGTGTACGGGCGGGAAAAGCGCGTCGGGGCAAAAAGTTGGCGGAACGGAAACGCGACAGGAAAAATCCCCTCTAAGGGACGGAAAGCACAGGGAAAAAGTGGTTCCAGTCGGGGAGGGCGCACCGGAAGAAGTTGTTGTGGAGAATAACTTCCTGGGGGCCACATCTTCAGACCGTCTTGACAAAGCCGTTGAAAAAATAAAACAGGGTGATAAATCTCTGGCTGCGGCTAATGAACTGCTGACGCTGGAAAACGCCGACAAACGCAGTGACGTCCTGGTGGATAAATTCACCAAAGATCCTTCGCAAATGAGCAGCACGGAGCGGGCAGAACTGGCGGGTTATCTGCGGGTTTACGCGGCTGAAATGGAGAAGGAATACGGTTCCGCCGTCTCGCAGGAGCTGGTTAAGGGACTGCTGTCCGGGCAGGACTATATGAAACGGAGTCCTGACTCAGAGGCGATGGCGAAGGCGCAAAATATCATGAACACCTGGGGCTATCATAAATCGAATGCCAGTATCGGGGATGCGCCACTGATATTTGGCGGTAGTGTGCTGGGTCTTACGGTGAAAGGAATGGCAACGAATGCGGCAATCGGTGTGGGAGTTAATACTGGAGTTCAGCTTGCCGGACAAGATCCGTTCAGCTATGTAGATGCAATTATGGCCGGGGTGACAGCAGCCGCGACGACAGGGAAAGGCATTATAGCGTCCACTCCGATCAATATGGGAGGTGCTGCAATAGGAAGCAGTATTAAAGGGGAAGATCCTACTAACTCAACTATTGGGGCAGGGGTTGGTTCTATGTTCGGTGGTGGTATTGGTAAAGTGGCCACTGAGCAGCTAAAACCTGTCATAAAGGAAGGTAGTGCTGAAATAATTGGAACAGTTACGGGTTCAACGGTAGGAGAGGTTACCGGTAATAAAGTTAAAGACCAACTTGATAATGCAGGTAAGAAAAATGGAGAAAATTAACATTAAGGATTTGGTTAAACTGGTTTGTGTGTGTGTGAGTATATTATATGTTGCTATAGTAATTGCCTATCTAATGGCGTCAATAATTGTATATTTAAAAATTAATGTATTTGATTTTGATTGGAAAGAAGCTTTCGTTGACGCTTTCAGAAAAGGTATTGTTGGCGGTTTAATACTTGCCTTCGGAATCTGGGTTAAAGCCAAATTACAAGAACGGAAAAATAAAAAAGAAGCAGATAAATAAGTCAACAATAATCTCAACCAGTATATTGGGATTGTTGTTGAGAATAACTCGCTGGGTAGTGTGCTGGCAGCGGCGGAGATGGATGAGCGGTTTAGCGCATCGGCGATCCTGCTGGCAGAGCAGCCGCTGATGGGAGCGTCGGGAAAGATAGCCGGCACGCGGGAACTGATACCACATGAGCATTACCGGCTTGTGTACGAGTTAGATGAAGAAGCCGGAGTTGGAAGAGCCTGTTAAGACAATTTCCCTGTAGAAACCCGTCTGGATAGGTATGGTGAGCCTGGAGGTTCATCCCTGGCGCCCAAAGGAACTCCCTGTGAAAAGAAAGTCCTTAGCGCCTGGGGTACAAGCTGAAAAATATTAAGAATATAAATTAATTAAACCATTGCCCGTTATACAGGGAAAAATCGCACCTGCTTTTAGTGAGTCTGGGAAAATTCAGGTCTTACCTGACAGGCAAGAACAGGTGAACGTGGATTGGCGTTTAAAGAATGGATGTATCAGTAAGGTTCGTTGTTATGTTACCTGGAATTGTTAAAATACAAAAGAAAGCGGGTGAAATGGTTTTGCGGGCTGGCCTTCCGGGACATTCAGTTAATTTTTGTTCCGCTTCTGTTTGAGAATGACTTCTTAATTTTAAAATAACGCATATAATTATATATTCGGAAAGAGATCATGAATTATGCAGAAGGGTTACCAACTCATTAAGTGAGTTACTTTATTGGATCATGCGGGAATTTGCTTACAAGAAAGAATTTCAATATGGTTTATAAAAAAGAATAAAGGTAGGGATGAGCGGTATATTGCTTTCCCATGCATTTATAAATATGAAATTCATTTGCATGCACATAACTAACTAACTAACTAACTAACTAACTAACTAACTAACTAACTAACTAACTAACTAACTAACTAACTAACTAACTAACTAACTAACTAACTAACTAACTAACTAACTAACTAACTAAGACTGGCCAGGTGATATAACATTAATTTATTAATGATAAAACCTCTATAAATATATTCTCGTAAATAAAGTTGTTAATTATATGGCGTTTATTAAAATGATAGCAAGCTTATGCTTTAAATTTTTTAACTTTATTAAATATGCCGCTCGCGCTAATTTATTCAGGTAGCGGCTAGCCCGCTAATAAATCCCTTCTTGTAACTTATTCAAAACAGTCATGGAAGAAAAGATGAAAAAAACGGCTCTCTCTCTTTTTATCCTGTTTTTAATGCCTGCTGCCAGCCAGGCGAATATGCAAACCGTCTCCCTGGGCTGGGCCCATTCGAATATGAGTTCGCTTGATAGCCTTAACGGTGTCAATCTAAAATATCGTTATGAAACAGACTCTCCGCTAAGCCTGATCGGATCATTCACCTGGCTAAGCGGCGATCAGAAATTTGTTAGTTATGCAAGCAGGGACCGTATAGAAAATAAAGCTGAGGTCAAATCTTACAGCCTGATGGCGGGCCCTGCATGGCGCTGAGGGATCCCCATAAATCAGCGCTAATAAACCAACACCATATTCTGGTAGGTTCTGGCGAGGTGATTAAGAACGGTGCTGAGCACCGTTCGTTTTAAAATTAGCGGGGAGTGTCGTAAGACATTCTCCGCTAACGTCAGATACGAGATTACCCGCCGCGTTTTTATGCTGTTGGCCTGGTATCTAAGATGTAACCCTTTATTTTCAGCGTGATAGCCAATGAGCCACAGCACTATTGTGCTCAGTGTCGCCAGCAGGCTCAGTACCAGCATTCTCCCTGCCGAACGGCTGTAACTGGCACGCAGGCCGAACCCAAAGCGCTCACTTTTTTCATCCCTAAAGTTCTGCTCAATCTGCATTCGGCGGCTGTATAACTTCATGATTTCTCGCGGCTTAAAGTCATTTGTGCTACTGAATATTAACCACGGTTCTTTTGCCGCCGAGCTGGCATCTTTTATCTGTGATGGTCTGGCGATACCACAACGCGAGCGCTTATTTTTTCGTCCTTTCGGCTCTTTTTTATGCAAATAAAAATGACCATCGCACCGCGCATATTCTGATCGGGCAAGCGTTCCCGGCCCCAGATATTCCGGTTTACTACTGGCCTGCAATTCCTGACGCCTGAACCAGTATTCGCCTTTGCTCTCAAGCCGCATCTGGATATTTCCCCTGATGCGTCCGATAAAATCCCAGCCGAGTGATTTTATGTGCTGGAACCAGGCATTCTGGAACCCTGCATCCGTGACGATGATCACTCTTGCTTTTGGGTTTACCGCTTCGGAAAGAGTATTAAGAAAGGCTTGCTGTACCTTTGCGTTTTGCTGTTTTTCCGAAGGAACTATCCAGCTTAGCAAGGGTATCGAACGTCCATCGCAAATCAGGCTGGCGCGGAGTACGTGATAGTCCTGAGATGGATACCCACTCCAGTCGACGGCGATGACGCACAGTGATAGCCGGTTCGTCAGCATGGAAATAATATTGCTGAAAATTAGTGGGATATCGTGATGAAGAGACTCGTTACCGAGCAGACGATCAACACGTTTTATTTTGTTTTTGACCTGAGCAGTACCGGGTAAATATCGTCCGATGCTGGTCAACGTCAAGGATGCGCCATTTATCAACGCAATGGTGGCATCCAGCAAAGCATTTTGTCGGTATTTGTGAAACGGTGCTAAAGCATCGCGGAAAAAAGTCTGACATACTTGGCGAGCAGGCATAGAGGTGATCTCATTGAATTGGTTGCACAAATCAGTAGATCACAAAACTCTATGCCTGTCTTTTTTTACCCGCCCATTACTGGGGATTCCTCAGCTGCATGGCGGGTAAATAAATATATCAGCTTCTATGGGCTGCTTGGGTTGAATTACGTTAAAGCAGATGTTCGCTCTCACTGGTTTAACTGGGAAGGCCAGTTTGTCGAGCGAGGCTACCTGACGGAAAATCATAAAAAAACAGCCTTCGCTTACGGCGCCGGGATTCAGCTGAACCCGCTAGAAAATGTGGCGGTGGATATAGGTTACGAAGGCTCCACCTTTGAAATGGCAGGAAAAGATTATCATCTTAACGGGTTTAATATTGCTGTAGGCTATCGCTTTTAAAGCAGCTTAGTTGAATCAATATCTCTTTATGTGGCCAGGACGGTTTTAAATACCGTCCTGGCTTTTTATTGCCAACTGAAAACTCTGTCCTGTGGGCATGGTCATCAGCAGGGTTTGGCTCTGCCTTATTGTCTCTGGATTTACATCTCACAGATCTGGCAGAGCATTCTTTTTAAGAGTTTTTAGTACGCCTTTCCTGGGCGCTATAAATGCCACCTCCTCTGGAGTAATGCTGGTCACTTAAGGAAATGAGGCCCGAGGATCCGGGTCTGTAATGAAAGAAAACAGGGCTGAAACCCTTATTCTTTCGTTTTTCCTCCAGGCACAAGAGTGAATTTGTATTCATTAAAATGCTTAACTGACAGGCATTACCTCCTCTGGAGGTGGTTTTTTACTAATGACGTTCTAAAAAGTGAACCGCTTTATCAGGAAAATCGGTAAACAAACCTTCCACCTGCGCTTTATTATATAACGCATCAAAAAGCTGGTTGATATCCATTGCATAAGGCGGCAATTGGTCAGCACGCACCGTATAAGGATGAATTTGCAAATGACTGGCATGCGCTTCCTGAGCTAAAGGCGTCAGGCGAATATCGCCGGGCTTTGAGTCAGCGCTGAAAAGCGCATGGTAATCCGGGCCGATGCCATCGACATACTTCGCCAGCTCCTGCATCGCACCTGGCTTAAACATCCAGTCGTAACGGTAATTTACCCATTTTCCCTGCTGTAGCTCCTGAGTTTCATGGGAGTCAGTCTCGGTAATAAGCTGCACCAGCCGCAAATCCATCCCCATTTTCGGTTCCAGTTCCGTTTTAATGCGCTTCAGTTCGTTAAAATCGAAACATTGCAGCCAGACATTATCCTGCTTGCCGCTGTAACCGTACTGCTTCAGCACCTGCAACACCTTACTGGCGATGTCTTTGCCTTCCTGATGATGAAACCAGGGAGCCTTAATTTCGGTATAAATCCCGATGTTTTTACCGGTTGAGTGATTTAATCCCTGAATAAACTCGATTTCTTCCTCAAAAGTATGAATACGGAAAGTGGATTTTCCGCCAGGGAAGCGATCGGGCCAGGTTTGTACCTTCTTGCCATCCCTGAGCGTAAAACCTTCCGTAAAGTTCAGGCTGCGAATTTCATCCAGCGTAAAATCAATCGCATAAAAGCGCCCATCTTTACGGGCGCGCTGAGGAAAGCGTTCGGCGACGTCGGTCACACGATCGAGATAGTGATCGTGTAAAACCACCAGCCGATCGTCCTTCGTCATCACCAAATCTTGTTCGAGAAAATCGGCGCCCTGAGCATAAGCCATCGCTTTGGCGGGCAGCGTATGTTCAGGAAGGTAGCCGCTGGCTCCGCGATGGGCGATGACCAGTTTGTCATGAGTCTGCGCACTAACGCCGCAGGCGCCGCTCAGCAGCAGCGCTGCCAGTAACAGTTTTAGGTTCATTTTGCGTCCTCTCGCTGCATCTGCTGTTTATGTTTGTTTTCGCTCAACATGGTCAGCAGCAGCAGGATCACCGCCAATACGCAGCCGCCAATCATAATCATGAAACCGCCATCCCAGCCGAAAAAGTCAACGGTATAGCCGACAATCGCGCTGGCCGCCACCGAGCCGCCGAGGTAACCAAACAGGCCGGTAAAGCCCGCCGCGGTTCCGGCTGCTTTTTTCGGCGCCAGCTCCAGCGCATGCAGCCCAATCAACATAACCGGTCCGTAAATCAGGAAGCCAATTACGATCATGCAGGCCATATCCACGCCAGGATTGCCTACCGGATTAAGCCAGTAAATGACGGTGGCGATAGTAACCAGCACCATAAAAAACACGCCGGTTGCGCCACGGTTGCCTTTAAATACTTTATCTGACATCCAGCCGCACAGCAGAGTGCCGGGAATGCCCGCGTACTCATACAGGAAGTAAGTCCAGGATGATTTATCCAGCGCGAAATGTTTCACCTCTTTCAGGTAGGTAGGCGACCAGTCCAGAATGCCGTAGCGCAGCAGATAAACGAAAACGTTGGCCAGCGCGATATACCACAACAGTTTGTTGGGCAGGATGTACTGCATAAAAATCTGTTTGGCCGTCAGCTCTTGCTCATGTTGGGCGTTGTAATCGGCCGGGTAGTCATTTTTGTACTCTTCGATCGGCGGCAGGCCGCATGATTGCGGTGTATCGCGCATGAGCGCGAAGGCAATCAGCGCAACGATAATGGCGCCGAAGGCGGGCATATAAAGCGCCGCTTTCCAGTCATTAAACCAGGCCATACCGAGCAAAAAGAGCAGGGGGGGAATGCCGCCGCCAACGTTATGCGCACAGTTCCAGACGGAAACAATGCCGCCGCGCTCCTTCTGCGACCACCAGTGAACCATCGTTCGTCCGCACGGCGGCCAGCCCATTCCCTGAAACCAGCCGCAAAGGAACAGCAGCGCAAACATCACCATAATGCTGGAGGTTGCCCAGGGAACGAAGCCCATAAACAGCATGACAGCGGCGGCCAGAATCAACCCGGCAGGCAGGAAAAACCGCGGGTTAGAGCGATCGGATACCGAGCCCATAATAAATTTAGAAAAGCCGTAGGCGATGGAAATGCCGGACAGCGCAAAACCGAGATCGCCGCGTGAAAAGCCCTGTTCCACCAGATAAGGCATCGCCAGCGCAAAGTTTTTGCGCACCAGATAGTAGGCGGCATAGCCAAAAAAGATGCCGAAAAAAATCTGCCAGCGTAGACGACGGTAAAGAGGATCGGTGCGATCCGCCGCGACGCGCGGTTGATGAGGTGCTGGCTTAAAAATGCTAAGCATAAAAAATCTCCAAAGGCGCAGAATGGGTTTAAACACCCGAAAAATGAGCGAAATAGAACTTCTTTCATGAAAATGTTCTATTTCGCGCAAAGGATAGGGGCAGAAGGCGATGACGACTGTGAGGAAGGGCGCAAATGTTACAGTTTTATGACAAGATGTTGTAAAGCAGGTCACAAAAATGGCTTTCAGGAAAACGCATATCGCTAAAAACCGTTCATTTCTCACGAAAAACAAGCCTTTTCGCTTTCGCGCACAGAGATGTTAATCACCGGGATAAGTTGGGTGTAAAATGAACAGATGTAAACCAGAAAGTCGCTAAGCTTTCCGCGCATTCCGCTACAATAGCGCCCTGTTTAACTATCGGATGCGTAATGTGACGCTACTCATTATTACTACCATTCTCTGGGCTTTTTCATTCAGCCTGATTGGTGTTTATCTGGCGGGGCAGGTGGATAGCGTCTTTTCGGTGCTGGTGCGTCTGGCGCTGGCGGCGTTGGTGTTCCTGCCTTTCCTGCGTTGGCGCGGCTATCGTGCCTCGACCCTGCTGCTTTACATGCTGGTCGGCATGATGCAGCTGGGCATAATGTATCTGCTGAGCTTTGAGGCTTATCTCTATCTGAGTGTACCGGAGTTTTTACTGTTTACCGTTATGACGCCGCTGTACGTCACGCTGATCTACGATTTGCTGAGCCGGCGCGGCGTGCGTATCGGCTATCTGTTCAGTGCGCTGCTGGCGGTATTAGGTGCCGCTATTATCCGTTACGACCAGCTGAGCGATCATTTCTGGATTGGGCTGATCCTTGTGCAGCTGGCTAATATCTGTTTCGCTATCGGTATGGTGGGCTACAAGCGCCTGCAGGAAACGCGTCCGATGCCGCAGCACACCGCTTTTTCCTGGTTTTATATCGGGGCGGTATTGATTGCCATCATTGCCTGGTTCCTTTGGGGGAATCCGCAAAAATTACCGACAACCCATCTGCAATGGGGAATTTTAATGTGGCTCGGAATTGTTGCTTCCGGCCTGGGATATTTTATGTGGAATTATGGCGCAACGCAGGTCGATGCCGGTACGTTGGGTATTATGAATAATATGCATGTTCCGGCGGGGCTGTTAGTTAATTTAGCGATTTGGCAAGAACAACCGGACTGGCCGCCTTTTATTATTGGCGGCGGATTAATTATTGCCTCGTTGTGGATTCATCGCCGCTGGGTTCGCTAATAAAAAAGCACCGCTATCAATAATGATCGCGGTACTCATCATTTTAATTAGCCGACAACGTTAGTGCGAATGGCGTCAAGAAGATTAGAGAAAGTTGTTTCAATAGCCTGGCCCAGACGGCTACCAAAATCCTGACCTACCTGCTGTGCGGTTTCTGCTTCGTAGCCAAGATTAAAGACTTTATTCAGGGCGGTAACGGTATTAGAAAACAGGTAGCCGTAAGATTGAGATAAAAAATCCTGCACTTTACCGGCACCGCTTACTGCCTGAATTTCAGTAGTTGATAATACTTTCATAATTAATCCTTCACGATTGATATTTCCATAGGGGGGAAATATTTCCCCCAAGAGAATTATGCTTTTTAGCGATGTAGGGTCAATTAATTAATAATCAGGGTTTAATTAATTATTCCGTTAATGGAAAAGCGCCTGGCACATTATTTTTTGCAAAATTCCACGCCAAAAAATAATAGTTTATAGGGCGATATTTATTTTCACCCAGAATACTTATTAGCTTACCGGTAATACGCTGTGTGATGCATCACGCACCAAGGGTAAATGCTGGCAGGCGTGCTGACGCGCAGAATGGATAAAGGCGTCAATAACTGGCTGCCGCTGCTCGCCATCCTTGACCGCCGCGTACAGGCGGCTCCATAAACCGGTTCCCAGCGTTTTAGTGGTAATCAAACCCTGACGCTCGAAGTTCTCCACCACCCAGTGCGGCAGCGCGGCGATACCCATGTGCGCCGCGACCATCTGTACCAGCAGCAGCGTGTTATCCACGCTTTTCAGGGCCGGGCTCACGCCCGCAGGCTGTAAAAAGTGACGCCAGATATCCAGACGCTGCCGTTGTACCGGATAGATCATCAGCACCTCCTGCGCTAAATCCTCCGGCGCGATATGGGCGATTTTCGCCAGCGGATGATCCGGTGCCAGCACCAGACGAACTTCAAAATCGAACATTGGCGAATAGTGCAGCCCGCTGCGCGGCAAAATATCTGATGTCAGCACTACATCCAGCTCGCCCTGCTGTAGCGCGGGCTGCGGATCGAAGGTCACGCCTGATTTGAAATCCATCATGACCTGCGGCCAGCTTTGGCGGAAGGTGTCCAGCGCTGGCGTCAGCCACTGAATACAGCTGTGGCATTCAATGGCGATGCGCAGCGTAGCCTGATGCGGCTCATGGCAGGCCTGAAGCGCCTGCTGAATTTGCGGCAATACCTGCTCCGCCAGCTGTAACAGAATTTCTCCCTGCGGCGTAAAGCGCAGCGGTTGACTCTTGCGTACAAACAGGCGGAAACCGAGCCGTTGCTCCAGATCGCTAAATTGATGGGATAACGCTGACTGGGTTTGATGAAGCTGTGCCGCCGCTGCAGCAAGGGAGCCGGTATTCCTGAGAGCCTGTAGCGTTCGCAGGTGCCTGATTTCGATCATGAGAGTCCTTCACATCGACAATGAACAAATTGCGCTTGAGGAATATACAGTACCTGCAGATTATAGCGGTGTAAACATCTGGACGGCTAAACATCCTGATCGGCCCGTCATTTTACGTTTGGGCAGGATTCGCAAGCCATCCGACTGCGCTGCGTACCGGTTGCATTGCGCTGGCCGCACCTAAACTGACTGCGCCGATATCGCCAAATTAATACGTTTTTATGGAGAAACAGCATGACCATTTTGAATCATACGCTCGGCTTCCCTCGTGTCGGTCTGCGTCGCGAATTGAAAAAAGCGCAGGAAAGCTACTGGGCTGGCAACAGCAGCCAGCAGGATCTGCTGGAAGTCGGTCGCGAGCTGCGTGCGCGTCACTGGCAGCAGCAAAAAGAGGCGGGCGTGGATATTGTGCCGGTCGGCGACTTTGCCTGGTACGATCATGTGCTGACCACCAGCCTGCTGCTGGGTAACGTGCCGGCGCGTCATCAGAATGTGGATGGTTCCGTCGATCTGGATACGCTGTTCCGTATCGGCCGTGGTCGTGCGCCAACCGGCGAGCCTGCCGCCGCCGCCGAGATGACCAAATGGTTTAACACTAACTATCACTACATGGTGCCGGAATTCACTAAAGGTCAGCAGTTTCGCCTGAGCTGGACGCAACTACTGGATGAAGTGGACGAGGCGCTGGCGCTGGGCCATAAAGTGAAGCCGGTACTGCTGGGACCGGTAACTTATTTGTGGTTAGGAAAAGTGAAGGGCGAACCGTTCGATCGTCTGTCGCTGCTGCAGGATATTCTGCCGGTTTATCAGCAGGTGCTGGCCGAGCTGGCGAAGCGCGACATCGAATGGGTGCAAATTGATGAGCCGGCGCTGGTGCTGGAACTGCCGCAGGCGTGGCTGGATGCGTACAAACCCGCTTATGAAACGCTTCAGGGCCACAGCAAACTGCTGCTGACCACCTATTTCGACAGCATCAGCCAGAATATTGATGTTATTCGGGCGCTGCCGGTACAGGGCCTGCATGTCGATCTGGTTCATGGTAAAGATGACATCGCCAGCCTGAACGCGAAAGTACCCGCCGCCTGGCTGCTTTCTCTCGGCGTAATTAATGGTCGTAATGTCTGGCGCGCTGACCTCAGCAGCTGGTTTGAACGCCTGCAGCCGCTGGTCAGCCAGCGTCAGCAGCTATGGATCGGCTCTTCCTGTTCGCTGCTGCACAGCCCGATCGATCTCAACAGCGAAACCCGCCTGGATGAAGAAGTAAAAAGCTGGTTCTCCTTTGCGTTGCAAAAATGCGGCGAGCTGGCGCTGCTCAGCAAGGCGCTGAATAACAATGACGCGGCCTCGCTGGAAGCCTGGAGCGCGCCGATCCGCGCGCGTCGCCACTCTTCTCGCGTGCATAACGCGGCGGTAGCGCAGCGTCTGGCCGCCATTGCTGCCACAGATACCGAACGTCAGAGCCGCTATGCCGAACGCGCTAAAGCGCAGCGTCAGCGTTTTCAGCTGCCCGCCTGGCCGACAACCACCATCGGCTCGTTCCCGCAAACCACTGAAATTCGCGGCCTGCGCCTTGATTTCAAACAGGGGCGTCTGGATGGTAATCATTACCGCACCGGCATCGCAGAACATATCAGGCAGGCGATTGCCGAGCAGGAACGTTTAGGTCTGGATGTGCTGGTGCATGGCGAAGCCGAGCGTAACGACATGGTGGAATACTTTGGCGAACATCTCGACGGCTTTGTCTTTACGCAAAATGGCTGGGTACAGAGCTACGGCTCCCGCTGCGTGAAGCCGCCGGTCATTATTGGCGACGTCAGCCGCCCGGAGCCGATTACCGTTGAATGGGCGAAATATGCCCAGTCGCTGACCAGCAAGCCGGTAAAAGGCATGCTGACCGGCCCGGTCACCATTCTCTGCTGGTCGTTCCCGCGTGAAGACGTTTCCCGCGAAACCATCGCCAGACAGATTGCGCTGGCGCTGCGTGACGAGGTGGAAGATTTGGAGAAAGCGGGCATCGGCATTATTCAGATTGATGAGCCGGCGTTGCGCGAAGGCTTGCCGTTGCGTAAGTCCGACTGGGCGGCTTATCTGACCTGGGCGGTGGATGCTTTCCGTCTTAACGCGGCGGTGGCGCAGGATGATACGCAGATCCACACCCATATGTGTTACTGCGAGTTTAACGACATTATGGATTCCATTGCTGCGCTGGACGCCGATGTGATTACTATCGAAACCTCGCGCTCCGATATGGAACTGCTGGAATCCTTTGAGGAGTTTGAGTATCCAAACGAAATCGGTCCAGGCGTGTATGACATTCACTCGCCGAACGTGCCTGACGTTGAATGGATGGAAGCGCTGCTGCGCAAAGCGGCACAGCGTATTCCGGTTGAGCGCCTGTGGGTTAACCCGGACTGCGGCCTGAAAACGCGCGGCTGGACGGAAACGCGCCTGGCGCTGGCGAACATGGTGCAGGCCGCGCAGAAGCTGCGTGCGGAAAGCCGCTAATTTACCCTCTGTGCGTGGTGTTATATTGGGGCGCCTGGCGCCCCTTTTCTGTCTCAGCTGGCTGGTTTGACGCCGTATTGATGAAACCAGGCCAGCATACGCTGCCAGCCATCTTTGGCTGATGCTTCGTGATAGCTCGGACGATAATCGGCATTAAAGGCGTGGCCAGCCTCTGGATAAACGATAATTTCCGCCGTGGCGTTTGCGGCATGTAACGCCTGGCGCATCGTCTCCACGCTCTCCAGCGGAATACCATCATCTTTCGCGCCGTACAGACCCAGCACCGGCGCATTCAGATCGACCGCAATATCAACCGGATGCTTCGGCTGCTTCATGGTTTTTTCGCCGACCAGTTTGCCATACCAGGCGACGCCCGCTTTCAGCTGCGGATTGTGTGCGGCATACAGCCAGACGATCCGGCCGCCCCAGCAAAAACCGGTAATCGCCATATTGCGCATATCGCCGCCGTGTTTTGCCGCCCAGTTGGCGACGTGGTCGAGATCCGCCAGCACCTGCGCATCGGGCACCTTGCTGACCAGCCCGGAAAACAGTTGTTTAATATCGCTGTATTCACTCGGATCGCCCTGACGGAAATAGAGTTCCGGCGCGACCGCCAGATAGCCTTCCGCCGCCAGCCGACGACAAATATCGCGAATATGTTCGTGAACGCCAAAAATTTCCTGCACGACCAGCACCACCGGCAGCGGACCGTCGGCCTCTTTTGGGCGCGCAAACCAGGCGGGCATATTTTCGCCCTGGGTATTGATAGTGGTTTCGCCGCCCTGAATCGCGTCATTGTGCGTAATAATGGTGGTTGAAGCCGTGGGCGATACCGCAGTAGCGAAGCCGCGATTACGCTCTTTCTGAGCCAGATTGTCTTCGGTTTTCATTGTTTTCTCCGTGCTGCTATTAGCGCAATCCGGTAACTATAGCCAAAATCAGCCAGAGGCTCCGGCCTGCATGTCCGCCTTCTCTTTAACATTCTGCTGGATAAATACGCACCGCAAGTTGTAGCAAATAAGTAAGGCAGAGTGATTTAATGTGATATTTATCACGTTGTTATTTCTAAAAAATGTAAGTTTCATTTTCATGAGTGATTAATTTCACATATTTGTGGCGGCGTTTGCCGTAGAGTGGTGTCATTCAGCGAATTTTCTCAGGAGGGGTTATGGCCCAGTCAGATGTGTTTCATTTAGGACTTACCAAAGCGGATCTACAGGGTGCCACGCTGGCGATCGTGCCGGGCGACCCGGAACGCGTAAAAAAAATCGCGGCGCTGATGGATAACCCGCAGCATCTTGCTTCACATCGTGAATTCACCAGCTGGCGCGCCGAGCTGGATGGCAAAGCGGTGATCGTGTGTTCTACCGGCATCGGCGGCCCGTCAACTTCGATCGCGGTTGAAGAGCTGGCGCAGCTGGGCATTCGCACCTTCCTGCGCGTTGGCACGACCGGCGCGATTCAGCCGAATATTCATGTTGGTGATGTGCTGGTCACGACTGCGGCGGTACGTCTGGACGGCGCCAGCCTGCACTTTGCGCCGATGGAATTCCCTGCCGTTGCCGATTTCGCCTGTACCACCGCGCTGGTGGAAGCAGCGAAAGCCTCCGGCAATACGCCGCATGTCGGCGTTACCGCCTCTTCTGATACCTTCTATCCGGGCCAGGAACGCTACGACACCTTCTCTGGCCGTGTCGTCAGCCGCTTCCAGGGATCGATGAAAGAGTGGCAGCAGATGGGCGTGCTGAACTATGAAATGGAATCCGCCACGCTGCTGACCATGTGCGCCAGTCAGGGACTGCGCGCCGGTATGGTGGCTGGCGTTATCGTCAACCGTACCCAGAAAGAGATCCCGGACGCGGCCACCATGAAACAGACCGAAAGTAATGCGGTCGCCATTGTGGTGGATGCAGCGCGCCGCCTGCTGGCGTAATGTTCAGAGCCGGGCCGTCCTGCGTTCCGGCGCAGGACGCTGGCATCCTGATCGGGGCTGGCCTGCGCCAGCCTCTTTTTTTGTCTGGACATTCATACAGTGCGCCTCTACCTTTGCTCTGTTTGCAGTGGTAAGGAGAGGAAGCGGTGGATAATCAGCTGATTATTGGCGTCAGTTTTGCGCTGGCTGGTGGCCTGGTGGGTTGGCTGTTTGCCCATTTTCGCGCGCTACAGCAGCAGGCCGCGCAGGAAACGGAGCGACGCCTGCTGGAACAGGCGCTGGCGCTGGCGCAACAGCAGGAAGCTCATCTGCAACAGCAACGGCAGGCTGAACAGCAGCAGCTGCAGCTGCGGGAAAAAGAGCTGCGTCAGCTGCACGGCGCGCTGACCGCCGCGCAGGAAAAACTCCAGCATTTCGACTACTGGCGTAACGAGTGTGAACAGCTCAGCCGCGAACTGCGTAATCAGCTGGAAGTGAACAGCGCGCAGGAAGCGGAGCTGCGCGAGGTAACTATCCGCCTTGAAGAAACCCGTCTGGCCGCCGAAGAGAAACAGCGTCTGCTGACCAACAGCGAACAGCGCCTCAGCGCGCAGTTTGAAAACCTCGCCAACCGTATTTTTGAACAGAGCGGCCGCCGCGTCGATGAGCAGAACCGTCAAAGCCTGAACGGGCTGATTGCGCCGTTGCGCGAGCAGCTGGACGGCTTTCGTCGTCAGGTGCAGGAAAGCTTTGGCCAGGAAGCGCGCGAGCGCCATACGCTGGCCCACGAAATCCGCAATCTGCAACAGCTGAATGCGCAAATGGCGCAGGAGGCAATTAACCTCACTAAAGCGCTGAAGGGCGACAATAAAACCCAGGGCAACTGGGGAGAAGTGGTGCTGACCCGCGTGCTGGAAGCCTCTGGCCTGCGCGAAGGCCACGAGTATGAAACCCAGGTCAATATTCAGGTTGATGCGCAAAGCCGTATGCAGCCCGATGTTATTGTGCGTCTGCCGCAGGGCAAGGATGTGGTGATCGACGCCAAAATGACGCTGGTGGCCTATGAACGCTACTTCAACGCCGACGATCAAGTGCTGCGCGAGCAGGCGATCGGCGAACATATTTCCGCTATTCGCGGCCATATTCGTCTGCTGAGCCGTAAAGATTATCAACAATTACCCGGTTTACGTTCGCTCGACTATGTGTTGATGTTTATCCCGATCGAACCGGCCTTTCTGCTGGCGATCGATCGCCAGCCGGAGCTGATTAGCGAGGCGCTTCAGCACAATATTATGCTGGTCAGCCCGACAACGCTGCTGGTGGCGCTGCGTACCATCAATAATCTCTGGCGCTATGAACATCAGAGCCGCAACGCGCAGCGGATTGCCGATCGCGCGGCGCGGCTGTACGACAAAATGCGGCTGTTTGTCGATGATATGTCCTGCATCGGCCAGCATCTCGATCGTGCGCAGGAAAGCTATAATCAGGCGATGAAAAAACTGGCGGAAGGGCGGGGCAACCTGATCGCCCAGAGCGAAAGCTTCCGCCATTTAGGAGTAGAAGTTAAGCGCAGTATTAATCCACGGCTGGTGGAACAGGCGATGCCGGAAGCCCATCCTCTGGAAGAGGATGATCCAGAAAATGACCAGGCGGAAAGCGCGCCGGAACAGGGCGCCGTGGCCTGGCACGACAGTATTCGGCAGCGATGAATAACGCCGGGCTAACGTGCCTGACTACGGGTACTCTGTTACACTGCAAAGATATTTGATTGTGGAGCAGGTGAAGCAGATGGCAGATGAATCCAGGGAAACGACACACTTCGGCTTTCGTACCGTAGCCAAAGATGAAAAAGCGGACATGGTAGCGGGCGTATTTCATTCCGTTGCCGCCAAATACGATCTGATGAACGATTTGATGTCGATGGGCATCCATCGCATCTGGAAGCGTTTTACCATCGATTGCAGCGGCGTGCGCCGTGGCCAGCGCGTATTGGATCTGGCGGGCGGAACCGGCGATCTGACGGCGAAATTTTCGCGTCTGGTAGGTGAAACCGGCCAGGTTGTGCTGGCAGACATCAATAGCTCCATGCTGAAAATGGGCCGCGAAAAGCTGCGCAACAGCGGCGTTATCGGCAACGTTAACTATGTACAGGCGAATGCCGAAGCGCTGCCTTTCCCTGATAACTATTTCGACTGCATCACCATCTCTTTCGGCCTGCGTAACGTGACGGAAAAAGAGAAGGCGCTGGCCTCGATGTTCCGCGTGCTGAAGCCGGGCGGTCGTCTGCTGGTGCTGGAATTTTCCAAACCGGTACTGGAACCCCTGAGCAAAGTGTACGACGCTTATTCATTCCATGTGTTGCCGCGTATCGGCGAGCTGGTGGCGAAAGATGCCGAAAGCTATCGTTATCTGGCTGAATCGATCCGTATGCACCCCGATCAGGAGACGTTAAAGTCGATGATGATGGATGCCGGTTTCGAAAACACTTCGTATCACAACCTGACGGGCGGAATTGTCGCTCTGCACCGTGGGTTCAAGTTTTAAGCAGGAAAGCGAATGACGTTAACCCCGCTGTTAACTGCCGGTCTGGAGACCGCACTGAATCGAATTCTTTATCGCGATCGCGGCCTGAAAGCGGCCCGTCAGCGACTGAACGGCAAGGTTTTACAGCTCCGCTTACAGGAACTGTCTCAGCCGGTCACGCTGGTATTCAGCGAACATCAGGTGGATGTGCTGGGCGAATGGCAGGATCGCTGCGACTGTACGGTGATTACACGTCTGTCGCTGCTGCCGAAGCTGCGCAATCGCCAACAGCTGACCGGCATGATCCGCAGCGGTGAGCTGGAAGTTGAAGGCGATCTGCAGGTAGTGCAGCAGTTTTCCGCGCTGATCGATATGGCGGAACTCGATCCGGCTGAATATCTGGCGCCCTGGACAGGCGATATCGTGGCGCAGGCCATCAGCAACGTTGCCCGGCGCGGGCTGCAATTTTTGCGCGGCGATTTTCAGCGCAAACAGCGCTACCTGAGCGAAACGCTGACCGAAGAGTGGCGCGTGGCGCCCGGCGCGCTGGAGATGGCCTGGTACGGCGAAGAAATTGAGGCGCTGGAGCGCCAGGTCAGCCAACTGGAACAACGTCTGCAACAGCTGGAGGCGAAATGACGCCTGGAGAAATTCGCCGCCTCTGGTTCATTATCAAAGTCTTTTTAAGCTACGGACTCGATGAACTGATCCCGCGCCTGCGTATTACGTTACCGATTCGCCTGTGGCGTCGCGGCATCTTCTGGCTGCCGAATCGCCATAAAGATCTGGAACTGGGCGTGCGCTTGCGTATGGCGCTGGAAGAGCTGGGGCCGGTCTGGATCAAATTTGGCCAGATGATGTCTACCCGCCGCGATCTCTTTCCGCCGCCGATCGCCGATCAGCTGACGGTCCTGCAAGATCGCGTGGCGCCTTTTGACGGCAAGCTGGCTAAAGCGCAGATTGAGAAGTCTCTGGGCGGCCCGCTGGAGGCCTGGTTTGATGAGTTTGATATTACGCCGCTGGCTTCCGCCTCTATCGCGCAGGTGCATACCGCCACGCTGAAGGAAAACGGCAAAGCGGTGGTTATCAAGGTGATTCGCCCGGATATCCTGCCGGTTATTAAAGCGGATATGCGCCTGATTTACCGTTTTGCCCGCTGGCTGCCGCGCCTGGTGCCGGAAAGCCGTCGGCTGCGCCCGGTTGAAGTGGTGGCGGATTACGAAAAGTCGCTGATTGATGAGCTAAATTTGCTGCGCGAGGCGGCAAACTCCATTCAGCTGCGCCGTAATTTTGATAACAGCAATATGCTCTACGTGCCGGAAGTCTATTCCGATTACTGTAGCGAATCGATGCTGGTAATGGAGCGCATCTACGGTATTCCCATTAATGACGTGGTGGCGCTGGAGCAGCACGGCGTCAATATGCGGCTGCTGGCCGAGCGCGGCGTGCAGGTCTTTTTCACCCAGGTGTTCCGCGACAGCTTTTTCCATGCTGATATGCATCCCGGTAACATTTTCGTCAGCTACGAACATCCGCACGATCCGCTCTATATCGGCATCGACTGCGGGATTGTCGGCTCGCTGAATAAAGCCGATAAGCGCTATCTGGCGGAAAACTTTATCGCTTTCTTTAACCGTGACTACCGCAAAGTGGCCGAGCTGCATGTGGATTCCGGTTGGGTTCCCGCGAATACCAATGTGGAAGATTTCGAATTCGCTATTCGAACTGTCTGCGAGCCGATTTTTGAGAAGCCGCTGGCGGAGATCTCATTTGGTCACGTGCTGCTGAACCTGTTCAATACCGCGCGCCGCTTCAATATGGAAGTGCAGCCGCAGCTGGTGCTGCTGCAAAAAACGCTGCTCTATGTGGAAGGCGTCGGGCGTCAGCTCTATCCGCAGCTGGATCTGTGGAAAACGGCGAAACCCTTCCTGGAAGACTGGATTAAGGACCAGGTCGGCATTCCGGCCATTATCCGTTCGGTTAAAGAGAAAGCGCCATTCTGGGCCGAGCGTCTGCCGGAACTGCCCGATCTCTTTTATGACAGTATGCGTCAGCACAAGCGCCTGCAATACAGCGTTGACCGCCTGGCGAATGAACTCAGCGTACAACGTGAGAAACAGCATCAGTCGCGTTATCTGTTTGGCATCGGAGTAACGTTGCTGTCAGGCGGCATCGCGCTGTTGATCGCCCGGCCAGCAATGGAGGTGTTGCCGACGGTAATGATTGTCGCCGGCGTACTGGCCTGGCTTATCGGCTGGCGTCGTTCGGGCTAATTGTCAGGAAAGGTAAAATCCCGCTTTGTGGCCGGGGCGGCGGGCTTACGCATCGTCACCGGCCCATAAGCTGGGGTATACTGGCTCTCCACCGTTTCTTACACTTTTTATCAGAGGCATACTCATGGGCGGTATCAGCATTGGGCAGTTACTTATCATTGCCGTGATCGTGGTTCTTCTCTTCGGCACCAATAAATTACGTAACCTTGGCTCCGATTTAGGCTCATCAATCAAAGGCTTTAAGAAAGCGATGAGCGATGATGATAAGGAGGCAAACAAACAGCAGGACGCCGAATTCGACGCGCGCCCGCTGACGGATAAGCAGGCGAACACGGCCAGCAACGAAGAGACTAAAAAAGATAAAGAGCAGGTGTAAAGCGTGTTCGATATAGGTTTTAGCGAACTGGTTTTAGTGTTTGTAATCGGGCTGGTGGTGCTGGGTCCACAGCGTTTGCCTGTTGCCGTGAAAACGGTGGTCGGCTGGATCCGCGCTATGCGCTCACTGGCGGCAAACGTGCAAAACGAGCTGGCGCAGGAGTTAAAGCTACAGGAGCTGCAGGAAAGCCTGAAAAAAGTGGAGCAGGCCAGTAAAGATTCACTTACCCCGGAACTGAAAGAGTCGATGGAAGAGCTGCGTAAATCCGCAGAATCGATGCGCCGTTCTTATTTGGGTGAGAATGAGCAGGCCGATGATGAAGCGCATACCATTCATAATCCGCTGATTAAAGATCCGCACGATGAGCATACCGGCGCAACGCCAGCCAGCGCCGACCATCAGGCCAGCGCGCCGGCGCAGAAACCGCAGGCTGAGAATAACTCCACTCCGGTTCAGCCGCCTGCTGTTGATAATGCCGCTGGCGCGCCGGTACAAAAAACGGTCGTTGATAATGTTGCTGACGTTTCGGTACAAAAACCGGTCGTTGATAATGCCGCTGGCGCTTCGGTACAAAAACCGGTTGTTGATAACGTCGCTGACGTGCCGCTACAAAAAGCAGCCGTTGACGCGGACGCTTCAATCGAGCCGGTGAACAAACCGGCGGCTGCATCAGCCGAACGGCCTGCCGCTTCAGCGCCTGCCGTACCGTCTGGCCAGGCCTCCGCTTCTGCCGCTGCGCCTTCAAAGGCCGTGGCAGATGACGTATCCGCTGTTTCTCCCTCTCAACCAACGATGAATGATAAACATGGCCGTTGAAGATACCCAACCGCTGATCAGCCATCTGATCGAGCTACGCAAGCGGCTGCTTAACTGTATTATCGCCGTGCTGGTCATTTTTCTGGCGCTGGCTTACTTCTCAAATGATATTTATCAGCTGGTCGCCGAGCCGCTAATCAAACAGCTGCCGACCGGCTCCAGTATGATCGCGACCGATGTGGCGTCGCCGTTTCTGACGCCGATTAAGCTCACTATTATTGTTTCGGTTTTCCTGGCGGTTCCGGTCATCCTCTACCAGATCTGGGCTTTTGTGGCGCCCGCGCTGTATCGCCACGAACGCCGTCTGGTTATGCCACTGCTTTTCTCCAGTACGCTGCTGTTTTATATCGGCGTCGCCTTTGCTTACTTTGTGGTTTTCCCGATGGCGTTTGGCTTTTTCGCCAAAACCGCGCCGCAGGGCGTCACCATGGCGACCGACATCGCCAGCTATCTTGATTTCGTGATGACGTTGTTTATGGCTTTCGGCGTCGCCTTCGAAGTGCCGGTAGCTATCGTGCTGCTGTGCTGGACCGGCATTACCACGCCAGAGATGCTGCGCCAGAAACGTCCTTATATGCTGGTTGGCGCCTTTGTGGTCGGTATGCTGTTAACCCCGCCTGATGTTTTTTCGCAAACTTTGCTCGCTATTCCGATGTACTGCCTGTTTGAGGTTGGCGTATTCTGTTCGCGCTTCTATGTTGGCAAAGGGCGTCAGGATCGTGAAGAAGAGCAAGAAGCTGACTCCTGACGTTTAGCGCAGGGCCCGCTACAGCGGGGAAAATTCATCGCTAACCGCCCGTCAGGGCGGTTAATTTTTTCAGGACATACCATGTTTGATATCGGTGTAAACCTGACCAGTACGCAGTTTGCGAAAGATCGTGAACAGGTGGTAAGGCGCGCGCGCGCGGCCGGCCTCACCGGCATGCTGATTACCGGCACTAACGCGCTGGAAAGCCAGCAGGCGCAAAGCCTGGCGCAGCGTCATCCCGATTTCTGCTGGTCAACGGCAGGCATCCATCCTCATCATGCCAGCGAGTGGTCAGCGGATACCGCCGCGACGCTGCGTCGGCTGGCGGAAAGCCCGCAGGTCGTAGCCATCGGCGAATGCGGCCTTGATTTTAACCGTAACTTCTCCGCGCATAATCAGCAGGAATACGCCTTCGATGCGCAGCTGGCGCTGGCCGCCGAACTGCAAATGCCGGTCTTTCTGCACTGCCGGGACGCCCATGAACATTTTATTGCCGTACTGAAACCCTGGATTGACCAGCTGCCGGGCGCGGTGGTGCATTGTTTTACCGGTACGGCGGAAGAGCTGGCGGAATGTCTGGCGCTGGGATTATCGGTGGGTATTACCGGCTGGGTCTGCGATGAGCGACGCGGGATGGCGTTACGTGAGCTGTTGCCGCAGATTCCAGCGGAGCGGCTGTTGCTGGAAACGGATGCGCCTTATCTGTTGCCGCGCGATATGCGTCCGCGTCCTACATCGCGCCGCAATGAACCCTGTTTCCTGCCGCATATTGTGCAGCAGGTCGCGCTGTGGCGCGGAGAGGAAGTTGGCCAGCTGGCGCAGCAAACCGATGCCAACAGCCGACGCCTGTTTCGTCTGTAAACCGTGAGACCGCTGCGTTGACGCGTCAGGCTTTGCGAAACGCGCTGTTTTCTACGCTTTGCTTAACCTGCTTATTGAGCAGGTTAAGCAGCAGCATGGAACGGGCTTCGCCGTCCGGCTCGGTGAAAATCGCTTCCAGACCTTCCAGCGCGCCTTTGGTGATCACGACTTTATCGCCCGGGCAGGGCGTATCAGGAGCGACCATTTTCTCTGGCGTATTGGTGCGTAACGCATCAATCACATCCGGCGGCACATTTGCCGGCTGGGCGCCGAAGCGGACAAAGTGACTGACGCCGCGCGTGGCACCAATGGTGGTGGTATGAATCGCTTCGGGATCGAACTCAATAAACAGATAGTTGGGGAACAGCGGCTCTTCTACCGTGGTTCGTTTACCGCGCACAATTTTTTCCATAGCAATCATCGGGCTAAGGCAATTTACCGCCTGCCGCTCCAGATGCTCTTTAGCGCGTAATAACTGACCACGTTTACAGTAAAGAAGATACCAGGATTCCATAATGTCACTTTCCAATTATTGAAGGCTAAGAATAGCAAAACTGCTATCAGAGAGATAGCGACATCACGCCGCGTCAGGGCCATTCTGAAGCAGGTTTTGTCGGGGCGATTTGCCCGCCCGGAAAGTAAAAATAGTCGCTATAAATACCTGGTTGGCACAAATTGTAGAATTGAAAATTGACGAATGCCGCGTCCGTGGTTCAGACTCGCAGCGCAACTTTTTAATAACAAAGTCAGGTACGGTGCGGGGTCTGCTCAGCGGGCGGTAACGTATCGACACAAACCTCAGCATATCCGTTGAATCCTCCTTATAATGGCCGATTCTGCGGCCTGAATAATGAATCTGATGAAATACCACGATTTACGCGAGTTCCTTACGCTGCTTGAACAGCGTGGCGAGTTAAAACGTATCACGCTGGAGGTCGATCCTGTTCTGGAGATGACCGAGATCGCCGATCGTACCTTGCGTGCTGGCGGCCCGGCGTTACTGTTTGAAAACCCGAAAGGCTATGACATGCCGGTACTGTGCAACCTGTTTGGCACGCCAAAGCGCGTGGCGCTGGGTATGGGACAGGAAGAGGTCAGCGCGCTGCGCGAGGTTGGCAAGCTGCTGGCGTTTCTGAAAGAGCCGGAGCCGCCGAAAGGGTTTCGCGATCTGTTCGATAAAATGCCGCAGTTTAAGCAAGTGTTGAACATGCCAACCAAACGGCTGCGCAATGCGCCCTGTCAGGAACAGGTGTGGCAGGGCGACGAGGTCGATTTGTCACGTATTCCGGTTATGCAGTGCTGGCCGGAAGACGCCGCGCCACTGATCACCTGGGGCTTAACGGTGACGCGCGGGCCGCACAAAGAGCGTCAGAACCTTGGCATTTACCGTCAGCAGGTCATTGGCAAAAATCGCCTGATTATGCGCTGGCTTTCCCATCGCGGCGGCGCGCTCGATTTTCAGGAGTGGAGCAAAGCCCATCCGGGCGAACGTTTCCCGGTGGCGGTAGCGCTGGGCGCCGATCCCGCGACCATTCTCGGCGCGGTGACGCCGGTGCCGGATACCCTCTCGGAATATGCTTTCGCCGGTCTGCTGCGCGGAACCAAATCAGAAGTGGTGAAATGCCTCTCTAACGATCTGGAAGTGCCGGCCAGTGCCGAAATTGTGCTGGAAGGCTATATCGAGCCGGGCGACATGGCGCCGGAAGGGCCGTACGGCGATCACACCGGCTATTACAATGAAGTGGATAACTTTCCTGTCTTCACCGTCACCCATATTACGCAACGCCGTAATGCCATCTATCATTCAACTTATACCGGTCGTCCGCCCGATGAGCCAGCGGTGCTGGGCGTGGCGCTGAATGAAGTGCTGGTGCCGATTCTGATTAAGCAGTTCCCGGAGATCGTCGATTTTTATCTGCCGCCGGAAGGGTGTTCGTATCGGCTGGCGGTCGTCACCATGAAGAAGCAGTACGCCGGACATGCCAGGCGCGTGATGATGGGCGTCTGGTCCTTCCTGCGTCAGTTTATGTACACCAAGTTTGTTATTGTCTGCGATGACGATGTAAACGCGCGCGACTGGAATGATGTGATTTGGGCGATTACTACGCGCATGGATCCGGCGCGCGATACGGTGCTGATCGAGAATACGCCGATCGACTATCTTGACTTCGCCTCTCCGGTTTCTGGCCTGGGTTCGAAAATGGGGCTGGATGCGACCAATAAATGGCCGGGCGAAACGCAGCGCGAATGGGGCCGTCCAATAGTGAAGGATCCGGCGGTAACGGCGCGGGTCGATGCTATCTGGGATCGGCTGGGAATTTTTAACGATTTGCCGCCACGCTAGTGGCGCAATGACGACCCGACAGAGGGAACGCATGACAACGTTAAGCTGTAAAGTGATCTCGGTAGAGGCAATTACCGATACCGTTTATCGGGTACGGCTGGTGCCGGAAGCGGATTTCAGCTTCCGTGCCGGGCAGTATTTGATGGTCGTAATGGATGAACGCGATAAGCGTCCGTTTTCCCTGGCTTCGACGCCGATGGAAAAAGACATTATCGAACTGCACATCGGCGCTTCTGAACTCAACCTGTACGCGATGGCGGTAATGGAACGCATCCAGCAGCAGCGTGAAATTGTGGTCGACATCCCGCATGGCGATGCCTGGCTACGTGAAGATAGTCAGCGTCCTGTGATCTTGATTGCTGGCGGCACCGGATTTTCCTATGCGCGTTCTATCCTGCTGACTATGCTGGCGCAGCAGCCGGATCGCGATATTGCTATCTACTGGGGCGGCCGCGAAAGCCATCATCTGTACGATCTGGAAGAGCTGAATGCGCTGGCGGTGCGTCATCCTAATCTGAAAGTGGTGCCGGTTGTCGAGCAGACCGATGCGCAATGGCAAGGGCGCAGCGGCACCGTACTGACGGCGGTCATGCAGGATTTCGGCACGCTGGCCGGGCATGACATTTACATTGCCGGACGTTTTGAAATGGCGAAAATCGCCCGTGAACGTTTTTGTGCCGAGCGCGGCGCGCAGGAAGCGCAGATTTTCGGCGACGCCTTCGCCTTTATCTGATGTAGCTTTCCGACGATCCGCATGCCAATACGGGATGGCAGCGTTGCCATCCCGCTAATAAAACCCTGCCCCTGACAGGCAGGAAAATCCACAGGTATATCAGACGCGTTCAAATATGGTCGCGATGCCCTGACCGAGGCCGATGCACATGGTCGCCAGACCGAACTGCGCATCACGGCGCTCCATCAGGTTGAGCAAGGTGGTACTGATGCGCGCGCCGGAACAGCCCAACGGATGGCCGAGCGCAATGGCGCCGCCGTTCAGGTTAACCTTTTCATCCATCCGATCCAGCAAACCTAAATCCTTAATGCAGGGCAGCGTTTGTGCGGCGAAGGCCTCATTCAGCTCAAACAGGTCAATATCGCTAACGCTCAGTCCCGCTCGCTTCAACGCCAGTTTTGATGCAGGCACCGGCCCGTAGCCCATAATCGATGGATCGCAGCCCACCACCGCCATCGCTTTAATGCGCGCGCGCGCTTTCAGGCCCAGCTCACGAGCGCGTGATTCACTCATCACCAACATGGCGGCGGCACCGTCCGACAGTGCCGACGAGGTGCCTGCGGTTACCGTGCCGTTAACCGGATCGAACGCTGGCTTGAGCGTCGCCAGGCCCGCCTCGCTGGTATCGCTGCGGATAACTTCATCAAAATCGTAGCGTTTCAGCACGCCGTCGGCATCATGTCCGCTGGTGGCGACAATTTCATTGCGGAAATGGCCTGCCTGCGTGGCGGCCCAGGCGCGCTGATGAGAACGGGCGGCAAAGGCATCCTGCATTTCACGGCTAATCTGGTGCATACGCGCCAGCATTTCCGCCGTCAGCCCCATCATGCCTGCGGCTTTAGCGACGGTGCGGCCCATGCCGGGATGAAAATCGACGCCGTGATTCATTGGTACATGACCCATATGTTCCACACCGCCGATCAGGCAGGCATGTGCGTCGCCCACCATAATCGCGCGCGCAGCATCATGCAGCGCCTGCATGGAAGAACCACACAGCCGGTTGACGGTGGTTGCCGGGACGCTGTGCGGGATCTCCGCCAGCAGCGCGGCGTTACGGGCAATATTAAAACCCTGCTCCAGTGTTTGTTGGACGCAGCCCCAGTAAATATCATCCAGCGCCGTCGGCTCTAACGCGGGATTGCGGCTGAGCAGGCTGCGCATCAGATGGGCAGAAAGTTCTTCTGCGCGCACCTGGCGAAATGCGCCGCCTTTCGAGCGGCCCATTGGCGTGCGGATGGCATCAACAATAACGACATTTTCCATTCTTTCGCTCCTCACGCCGTTGCCAGCGCGGCCTCATTAATCGGTTCGGCTGGCGGATACCAGCTTTCATTACGCTGCGCTTTTGCCGTCAGTAATTGCGGCAGTGCATACAGCGGGCCAAGTTCCGCGTACTGCTGCGCCAGGCTGATGAAAGCGGCATTGCCCACGGTATCGAGATAGCGGAACGCGCCGCCGTGGAACGGCGGGAAGCCGAGGCCATACACCAGCGCCATATCCGCTTCCGCTGGAGAGGCGATCACCTGTTCCTCCAGGCAGCGCACTACTTCGTTAATCATCGGAATCATCATGCGGGCGATAATCTCTTCATCAGTGAAAACCCGCTTCGGCGCGCTGACGCTTTGCAGCAACGCATCGGTTTCCGCGTCAGCCACCTTTTTACTCTTACCTTTTTTATCCGTTTCCCACGCATAAAAGCCGCGCTGATTTTTCTGACCAAAGCGCTGGGCTTCAAACAGCACATCAATGGCGTCGCGGTAATCCTTTTTCATGCGCGTCGGGAAACCGTCGGACATCACGCTTTGTGCGTGGTGGGCGGTATCAATGCCTACCACATCTAACAAGGTGGCCGGGCCCATCGGCCAGCCGAACTGTTTTTCCATCACCTTGTCGATCTGGCGGAAGTCGGCGCCGTCGCGCAGCAGCAGGCTGAAACCGGCAAAATAGGGGAACAGTACCCGGTTAACGAAAAAGCCCGGACAGTCGTTGACCACGATCGGCGTTTTGCCCATTTTGCTGGCCCAGGCGACGACCTTCGCCAGCGTGGCGTCCGACGTTTTCTCGCCGCGGATCACTTCAACCAGCGGCATACGATGTACCGGATTGAAGAAGTGCATGCCGCAGAAGTTTTCCGGGCGTTTTAATGCCTGCGCCAGCTGGCTGACGGGAATGGTCGAGGTGTTGGTCGCCAGAATGGTCTCTTCACCGACCAGCGCTTCGGTTTCCGCCAGCACTTTGGCTTTAACCTGCGGATTTTCTACCACGGCTTCGACCACAATATCGGCGCGTTCAAAGCCGCTAAAGGAGAGGGTGGGTTGAATGGTGGAGATAATGCTGGTGAGCTGTAACGCGTCGATCTTGCCGCGCTCCAGCTGTTTATTGAGCAGTTTACCCGCCTCGCTCATGCCGAGCTTCAGCGATTTTTCGCTGATGTCCTTCATGATGACCGGAACGCCTTTAGACGCGGACTGATAAGCGATGCCGCCGCCCATAATGCCAGCGCCCAGCACCGCGGCCTGCTGCGGCAGCGTCTGGCCCTGCGCCAGCTTTTTCGCTTTGCCTTTAACATACTGATCGTTCAGAAAGATGCCGACCAGCGCACGCGCCTCTTTCGACTGCGCCAGCGGAACGAAAGCGTTGGTTTCCAGCTTCAGCGCTTCGTCACGGTCCAGCCCGGCGGCGGCTTCGATCGTTTTTACCGCTATCATCGGCGCCGGATAATGTTTACCGGCGGTTTGCTGCACCACGCTTTTCGCAATGGTAAAGCTCATCGCCGCTTCAATCGGGCTCAGCTTAAGCGGCTGTAGTTTCGGCTGGCGGCGCTGCTGCCAGAATGCAGGATCGTCAATGGCCATTTTAAGCATGGCGATAGCGCCGGTGCGCAGCTGCTCTGCCGGTACAACGGCATCCACCAGGCCGAGCGCAAGCGCGCTTTTACCATCGACATCCTTTCCGGCTGCGATAATCTCCAGTGCACTGTCGGCACCCAGCAAACGCGGCAGCCGTACCGAGCCGCCAAATCCCGGCATGATCCCCAGCCTGGTCTCCGGCAGGCCGATGCGCGCATCCGGCGTAGCGATACGAAAATCGGTCGCCAGCACGCATTCGCAGCCGCCGCCCAGCGCATAGCCGTTTATCGCGGAAATAGTCGGCACCGGCAGATCTTCCAGGCGGTTGAAAATGCTGTTAGCAAACGTCAGCCAGCGTGCCAGCTTTTCCGATGGCGCCGTAAACAGTGATAAGAATTCGGTAATATCCGCGCCAACAATAAAGGCCGGTTTGGGGGAGCTGAGCAGAACGCCTTTCAGCGCCGTCTGTTTTTCCAGCACCGCAATGGCTTCGCCCAGACTGGCTACGGTCTGCGTATCCAGCTTATTGACTGAACCGGGCGCGTCGAAAATCAGTTCGGCGATGCCATCATCCAGCCAGTTCAGGGAAAGTGTGTCGCCTTGGTAGAGCATGTCCGTCTCCTGAAACCGCGTTTAGGGGATCTGGTCGTACCAGATGATCGGAGTGTGGGAGGGTTGTTAATTATTTGCAAACAGATCTTTACTCATTTGCAAACAAGATCACAGGCGGCGGCGGCACGGCATCCTCAGACGTGCTGTGATAAGATGCGTCCAATTTTGCGGATAGGGAACAGGTAAATGAATACGTTGGCTACGTTGTACAAAGATCATATCGCCACCCTCCAGCAGCGCGCACAGCAAGTGCTGGCGCGCTTTAAACTCGATGCCATGCTGATTCATTCCGGCGAGCTGCTGACGGTGTTTCTTGACGATCACACTTACCCGTTTAAGGTGAATCCCCAGTTTAAAGCCTGGGTACCGGTCACCCAGGTGCCGAATTGCTGGCTGTGGGTCGATGGCGTTAACAAGCCTAAGCTGTGGTTTTATTCGCCGGTGGATTACTGGCACAACGTTGAATTGTTGCCGCACAGTTTCTGGACCGATGAGGTCGAGGTTGTGGCGCTGAAAAACACAGATGACATTGGCGCTTTATTGCCGCAGCCGCGTCAGAACGTCGCTTATATCGGCCCGGTGCCGCAGCGCGCCATGCAGCTGGATATTCACGCCGACCATATCAATCCGCAGGGTGTAATTGATTTCCTGCACTATCATCGCTCTTATAAAACCGACTATGAACTGGCCTGTATGCGCGAAGCGCAAAAGCTGGCAGTAGCCGGTCATCTGGCGGCGAAAGAGGCCTTTCTTTCCGGCATGAGCGAGTTCGATATTAATCTGGCTTATCTGACCGCGACGGGTCATCGTGACACCGATGTGCCTTATGGCAATATCATCGCCCTGAATGAACACGCCGCAGTACTGCATTACACCAAACTCGATCACCAGGCACCGGCGAAGCGCCGCAGCTTCCTGATCGATGCAGGCGCGGAATATAACGGCTATGCGGCCGATCTGACGCGCACGCATGCCGCCCAGAGCGATTCATTGTTTGCCCAGATTCTGCAAGAGATGAATCAGCATGAGCTGGCGCTGATTGATACGTTGAAAGCGGGCGTGCGCTATAGCGATTATCATCTGCAGATGCACCAGCGTATCGCTGGTATGCTGCTGAAGTTCGATCTGGTGCGTGGGATCAGCGAAGAAGCGATGGTGGCGGAAAACCTTACCGGCCCGTTTATGCCGCATGGCCTGGGACATCCGCTTGGGCTACAGGTGCATGACGTTGCAGGCTTTATGCAGGACGATCGCGGTACGCATCTGGCGGCGCCTCAGCAATATCCTTTCCTGCGCTGTACGCGCATGCTTGAGCCGCGCATGGTACTCACTATTGAGCCGGGCTTCTATATTATTGAATCGCTTCTTGCTTCCTGGCGGGAAGGGAAATACAGCCAGCACTTTAACTGGCAGGCAATTGATGCCTTGCAGCCTTACGGCGGTATTCGCATTGAGGACAACGTGGTGATTTATGCCAACCGCGTTGAGAACATGACGCGCGATCTACATTTGGCCTGATGAACGCTTATGATATTCCCGCTGAGCCGTTGAGTATCAGCGAAGGAACGATCAAAAAAAGCCGCTTTATCACGCTGCTGGCGCATACCGAAGGCGTGGAGGCGGCGCGGGCGTTTGTCCAGCGGGTTAAAGCTGAACATCCGACGGCCCGTCATCACTGTTGGGCCTGGGTCGCCGGGCCGCCTGATGATTCGCAACAGCTGGGCTTTTCGGATGATGGCGAGCCTTCCGGTACGGCGGGCAAGCCCATGCTGGCGCAGCTGATGGGCAGTCAGATTGGTGAGATTACCGCGGTAGTGGTGCGTTACTACGGCGGCATCATGCTCGGCACCGGCGGGCTGGTAAAGGCTTACGGCGGCGGCGTGCAGCAGGCGCTGAAGCAGCTGGCACGCAAACAAAAAATACCGATGCGCCAATTTCAGCTACGCTGCGATTATGCCCAGCTCAATGATGTGGAGCGCCTGGTTCAGCGTTTTGAAGGAGAACGACTTAAGACGGAATTTTTGGATGTTGTCTCGCTAACGCTGGCATTGCCCCATGCGCAGGTCGCCGGGTTTATGCAGAATTTAACGGACATTAGCCGTGGAGCTTTAACGCTCGAACCGGTAACCCCCTAATTTTTATCTTAAGGAAACGGCAGAATGCATTTTCGTGCCATTACCCGAATCGTCGGGCTACTGGTCATTCTGTTCTCTGGAACAATGATCGTGCCCGGTTTAGTGGCGTTGATTTATCGTGATGGCGCAGGGCGCGCATTCAGTCAGACATTTATTATGGCTTTGCTGATTGGCGCCGTACTGTGGTGGCCTAACCGCAAGCAGAAAAATGATCTGAAACCGCGCGAAGGCTTTTTGATAGTGGTATTGTTCTGGACAGTGCTGGGCAGCGTCGGAGCAATGCCCTTTATTTTTGCTGAGCATCCTAACCTTTCCGTAACCGATGCCTTTTTTGAATCCTTTTCCGGGCTGACCACCACCGGCGCGACCACGCTGGTGGGACTGGACTCTCTACCAAAGGCGATTCTGTTTTACCGGCAGATGCTGCAATGGCTGGGCGGCATGGGAATCATTGTGCTGGCCGTTGCGATTCTGCCGATTCTTGGCGTCGGGGGGATGCAGCTCTACCGGGCGGAAATGCCCGGCCCGCTGAAAGATAATAAAATGCGGCCCCGCATCGCCGAAACGGCTAAAACGCTCTGGCTGATCTACGTTCTGTTAACGGTCGCCTGTGCGGTAGCGCTATGGCTGGCGGGTATGCCAATGTTTGATGCCATTGGTCACAGTTTCTCAACTATCGCTATCGGCGGTTTTTCTACCCATGATGCCAGCGTCGGCTATTTTAACAGTCCGACGATTAACACCATCATCGCTATTTTTCTGCTGATTTCCGGCTGTAACTATGGCCTGCATTTCTCTCTGCTGAGCGGACGTAATCTGCGCGTTTACTGGCGCGATCCAGAGTTTCGCATGTTTATCGGCGTGCAGTTTACGCTGGTAGTGATCTGCACCCTGGTGCTGTGGTTTCACAACGTTTACGCCAGCGGCTTGCAAACGCTGAATCAGGCCTTTTTCCAGGTGGTATCTATGGCGACTACAGCGGGCTTTACCACCGACAGTATTGCGCGTTGGCCATTATTCTTACCGGTACTGCTGCTCTGTTCCGCATTTATTGGCGGCTGCGCCGGATCCACCGGCGGCGGCCTGAAAGTCATTCGTATATTGCTGCTGTTTAAGCAAGGCTCGCGTGAACTGAAACGGTTGGTGCATCCCAATGCGGTCTACACCATCAAGCTGGGAAATCGTGCTTTGCCGGAACGCATTCTGGAAGCGGTATGGGGCTTCTTCTCCGCTTATGCATTAGTATTTCTGCTCAGCATGCTGGCCATCATCGCAACCGGCGTTGACGATTTTTCTGCATTTGCTGCCGTTGCCGCTACGCTAAATAACCTTGGCCCAGGATTAGGTGTAGTCGCGGATAACTTCACCTCAATGAATGATGTCGCAAAATGGATTTTGATTTCGACTATGCTTTTTGGTCGTCTGGAAGTCTTCACTTTACTGGTGTTGTTTACTCCTACCTTTTGGCGCGAGTAAAACAAGGAGAGAGAAATGAAAGCGTTGATTTTGTTTTCCAGCCGTGACGGACAAACGCGGGATATTGCTGCTTATATTGCTAATACGCTCAAAGCGCATCAGGAATGTGATGTGATGAATATCCTGCACGCTCAACAAATCGACTGGGCGCAGTACGATCGCGTGCTGATCGGCGCATCAATTCGCTACGGACATTTTCAACCGGCCGTAGCGCGCTTTGTGAAAAAGCATCTGGCAGAGCTGCAGCAGCGCGTTAGCGGTTTCTTTTCAGTAAACCTGACGGCGCGGAAACCGGAAAAGCGCACGCCCCAGACCAATGCCTATACGCGGAAATTCTTACTGCAGTCGCCCTGGCAGCCGGACAGCTGCGCAGTGTTCGCTGGAGCATTGCGCTATCCGCGCTATGGCTGGTTCGATCGCGTCATGATTCAATTTATTATGCGTATGACCGGCGGTGAGACCGATGCGCGTAAGGAAGTTGAGTATACCGACTGGCAACAGGTAGAACGTTTCGCTGAAGAATTCGCTCAAATGAGCAGCAAATCGCGCTAAAAAAAGCCGTCTTGCCGAAAAATAAACCTAACGATCATATTTTTGAAATAAACACTTGTCAGGCCGGAAGAACGCCCTATAATGCGCCTCCATCGACACGGCACAGCGGCTTACGCCACGCGGTGTTGAGCGGTTCAGCGAAGTCTGAATCGCCGGAGAAAAATCCCTGAAAAAGAGGTTGACTCTGAAAGAGGAAAGCGTAATATACGCCACCTCGCGACGCTAAGGTCGCACCGCTCTTTAACAATTTATCAGACAATCTGTGTGGGCACTCACGGACGGGATACGCTAA